>ULWN01010705.1_pt1 | contig 12324 bp, 21 predicted proteins | sample 1960371 | NCBI WGS metagenome assembly ULWN01 (sample SAMEA4835813, study PRJEB28245) | human gut metagenome | biome: gut microbiome; material: fecal sample | place: Denmark | collected 2008 | reverse complement strand
AACAGCAGAAAAGAAGAGCGTGCAGAGCGTAAAAACTCTGGACGCTTATTTTTTTACCATAAAAAGCGAATGAGGACGGAAAGGAGCATAGAACATGGCGAAACGAAAGTACAAGCGTCTGCATTACGAGGACAGGCAGACCATAGAGACTATGAGTAAGCAGGGCAGCAGTGTAAGCGATATTGCAGAGGTGCTGGGAACACATAGGGACACAATTTATAGAGAGTTCAAACGCTGCAACGCTACACTGAAAACCTACACGGCGGCAGCGGGGCAGCAGGCGCTATAAACCAGAAAAAACGAAAGAGGGTGTAAAACATGGCACGTACAAAAATAATACCACCAGAGGGACTATTAAGCGATTTGGAATATACCAGCGTAATAGTGAGCTACTCAAATGGAATAGACAGCACAGGTGCACTTTATTGGGCGGTAAAGAATTTCCCAAAAGAAAAGATATACCTACTCTATTGCGATACGGGGTGCGAATATCCAGAAAATGTATCACTATTCTACAAAGTAGCGGAATTTATAGGAGTTAAGCCAATTTTGCTATCAGACGAGAGAGGATTTTTAGGTTTGTTGCTGAATGAACGTCTTAAATTTCCAGATATGAAAAATCGCTGGTGCACTGCTTATTTAAAAACGGCGGTAACGGATAAATGGATAAGACAACACAGAGCGCAGTTAGGCACAAGATGCTTATTTATATCTGGGGAACGCAGGGACGAAAGTGCGGGAAGAGCAAAGCTGCCAGAACTGGAATACCACAGCACGACGCTTAAAACAAAACGAATAGCTGATTTTACGTGTCATTGGTACAGACCATGTTTAGATTATGAGAAAGGCAAAATGTTTGAGCAAGGTAAGGAACTTAAGTTAGAGCCGCACCCATGTTATGAATACGTCGGTAGATGTAGTTGTATGTTTTGTATGTTCATGCCAGAGTACGACGTAACACAACCAAGCGTTTTAAATGTGATAGGGCATACAGGCATAAAGAGAGCGACAGTAATACAAGATTATGCATACACCATAACAACAAGACAGGACAGAACGCCAGCACAGGTAATAGATATGGGCGGCGGGCGCTATAGATACCTTACAGAGCGTGAGTGCTGGCGTTTGCAAGGTTATACAGATGCAGACTACGAGGCGGCGGCAGCAGTGCATAAAAGAGTAGGGCGCTACACAATGCCGCTTTATAAGCAGGCTGGCAATAGCATACCAGTACCGATATTCGAGAGCATATTTAGAAAAATACTATTAGGAGAAACAGAACCACATGGACGAAAAAACAATACAGCGTATTAAAAAGCTGCAAGCGTTGGCAGAGCGGGGCATAGGTGGCGAGAAAACGACAGCGCAAAAGAAACTTTCAAAGCTGCTTAAGGATAACGGTATAAATTCCTTGGACGAGCTGCAAAAGGAAGAGTATGAATATACGATATTTTCCTACAACGGAAAGCATGAAATAAAGTTACTGCGGCAGTGTATGTATAAGGTTATGGGCGCAAAATCAGACAGAACCACATATAAACCATACGGACGGCGGCAAAAAATCGGCATATATTGTACGAAAGCGCAGAAAATCGAAATAGAGTTAGAGTTTGAATTTTACAGAAATGTGTTTTATAAGGAATTAGGTACATTTATGGACGCTTTCATACAGGCACAGAAGATTTTTCCAGAAGATGCACCGAAAGGAAACTACGACGAATTTAACGAAAGAGATATGAAAATAGCATTTATGGCTACGGGAATAGAAAAACGTAACAGGGTAGCAATGATAGAAGAAAGTGAGGCGAAACAATGAGCCACAGATATTACAGCCCTTTACGCCCGTTATCACTGGGAACATTTCCAAAGCCGCAGGGAAACGAGATTTTACATATAGAAAATTTTGAGGAACGGCAGAACGTACCAGAGATAGCACGGCAGGCGTGGGGATACATTGAGTACAAAGAGGCGCTTACAGAAATAGAGGCGGCAGCTTATGAGCTGATACCGTCAAACTGCATTTCTGAAATGGAAAACTTAGAGGCAAGGAGATAAAGGCAATGAGCGAGGTATATATACGCAGCCAGAATAAAGAAAAGCTGTATAGACTGGGCGGTAATTACGCCTGCGTAGAGTATGGAGAGTACGAGGACATAAAGAAAAAGAGAGGCGGCGCAGAGGCAGACAAAAAGCGCCACGTAATTTGCATAAGTGACGGGTGTTTAGAGGAAATCGGAGAGTATGCCACAAAAGAGCGTTGCTTAGAGGTGCTGGACGAGATACAGAAAGCGTGCGTAAGCTATCTGTTTACGGCTGGCGGTGCAGCTGTAATAAGGGGCGGCATGGACGTACAGCCGTTTGCAGCAGTAATACCGAGGCTGTACGAAATGCCGGAGAAGTAGGAGAGGCAGACAGTGACAGTAAAGGAATTTATAGGCACGCTGGAAAGTTCAGACCGCCTGCGCATTATCGAGGGCGGGGCAGACGTTTACGTAGGGTATCTGGCAGCGTTCAAACCGTTTGCAGACCATGAGATAAGCGAGGAATACCGAAAATACAGCGGGCATGAGGTAAAGAAGTTTAGAGCAGTGCCGGAGATAACGCACAGACGCTGGAAAGAGCTGGGGCTTATGAAACCATTAGAGCCAGACCAGACAGCACAGTATAAGTTTAGTGATTTGCAGATGTCGCTTTACTACACCATTTACATATAAGAAAGGAAAGGGCAGGAAGTATGACAAAGAAAAAGCCGGATTTTTTACGGGATTTAGATACCGCAATCATGGACGAGCTTACAGGTGGCGGTATCAAGGGAAATGCAGCGGGACTGGTAGGAACGCTTACACAGATTAAGGAAATTAAGCAGCTATGCAGGCTGCCGTTTTGCGGTTATATGGCAAAGTTGGAAACGGTAAGACCAAGCGGCGTGCCGGACGAGGTAACGGTAGTATTTGCAGAGGACGTACCATACAGGGCTTGCAACGGCATAGAATTTGACGTTATGCAGGAATTTGTAGAGGGCAGCAGGCTTTTACTGACAGGTAAGGTGCAGACGCTTAAGGACTTCCAGAGCGGTAGACTGCTGGTATATATTCTGGCAGATTTTGTGGCGGTATCGGAAAAGGCAGTAGAGCAGGACGAGGCAGCAGTAAGAGGCGTTATAGCGAATAAGCCAACATACAGAGAAACACCGAGAGGCAAGCGCATTACTGATATTACGGTAAAGGTAAGAAATGAGCTTACAGGCGGCAGCTGCTTTTTACCGTGCATCTGCTGGCAGGAACAGGCAGACGAGGCAGCGCAGTGGCAGCAGGGCGACACTGTAGAGCTGCTGGGACGGTATCAGAGCCGCCAGTATGAAAAGGTGCTTGATGCAGCCACAGGAGAAAGAGAACAGCGCACAGCTTATGAGGTATCGGTACGGCTGATTAGAAGAAAGGAAGAGGCAGAAAATGAGTGTTGAACATATCGGCAAGGGCTATGTAAAAATCTGCGTGAGTGAGGAAGAGTTAGAGAACAGCATAGCTGGGCTTAGCCAGTTAAAACCTATTTTGCAAACGCAAGTAATGAAAGGGAACGGAAGAAACACAAAGCAGGGGCTTATTGACGCAGCAGAGCTGGGAAAACATTTTGATACAGCGATAGATGCAATGACTATGCTTTTGGCTGGGTTTAAGGAAGAAAGCGAGGCACAGAATGAAGAGTAAAACAATTTTAGGAGCAGACGGCACAACAAAAATGCGGCAGATTACAGTAGGGATACACGGAAAGGGCGGCGAGGCAGGCATAAAGGCAATACAGCAGCTTGCAGGCATGGTGGACAGCTTAAAGCAGTGCCAGACACCACAGGAAGTATACGACAGATATTTACAGATTACGGGGTACTGTAAATGCTGCGTTGATTGTAATTTTATAGACCAAAAGGGAGCAGACGAGCTGATGTGCTTAGCAGCATATCTGGCAGGAAATGAACAGGCACGGGCAGAGGCACAACAGAAAGCGGGTAAAAAGGCATGAGAAAGGTTTATATATGCAGCCCATACAGGGCGAAAGACGGCGCAGAGCTGGACAGAAACATAGATTATGCGCAGCAGCTGACACGGCAGGCGTTAGAGGCGGGCTTAGCACCCATTACGCCGCATTTATATATGACGCAGTGCATGGACGATAAAAAGCCGGAAGAGCGGGCAAGGGGCATGGCTGCGGGGCTTGCGCTGCTGAAAGGCTGCGATTTTGTTATTGCTGGTGTGAAATACGGCATAACAGAGGGAATGGACAGAGAAATACATACAGCAAATATGCTGGGAATTGCGGTTATAGATGCAAACCAGATTAAACGGCATCTGGAATATGAGGAAAAGCGACAGGAGAGGGCGGCGAGCGATTACGCAAAGCTGCATAGCTGCGAATTTTGCAAGGGCAGCAAATTATACAGCTGCACGGGCTACGATTGCAGAGAGCCGTACAGACGGGCTTATGAGTATGCCTTAAGCCACATAAGAGAGCGGCAGGAAACATGAAAAAATAAAAGCGCCTACGGTGGGGAAACACCATAGGCGCTAAGCTATACAGCTTTGAAATACTATAAAAATTATAAGCTATGTATGGCGCAAAGTCAAGAAAATTAACGGGCGGGCAGCCCGTTTTAACACTTGATAAAAGTATTAACGAACCGACAGAGAGGTAGATATATGCCATACGTAGAGAGGGTAACAAAAGCTGGGAATACGATAGAGATAGAGAGGTACTTTACCAGCAGATACAAAAAGAAAGGTATCGGCAGAGGGGATAAGGTAAAGCCAACAAAAGAAGAGCAGGAGAAAGTAAACACCAGACAGGCAGAGAGAAAGTTAAGGATACTCATAAATGCAAACTATGGCTATGGGGACTACCATTTAGTGCTTGACTATATCCGCAGGAAAGGAGAGCCGGACAGAACGCCGGAGCAGATGCGGCAGGACATAGACGTATTTTTAAGGGAGTGCAGAAAGGAGTACAGAAAAGCAGGGTTAGAGTTCAAATACATACACGTTATGGAGATAGGCAAGAAAGGTGCGAGGCATCACCACCTTGTAGTAAATAAAATTGACACAGAGATTTTACAGCGTTGCTGGTATAAGGCATACGAGGGGCATAACAGGGTAAAGGTATTCCCTCTGGACGATAGCGGCAACTATGCAGAGCTGGCAAGTTATTTAATCAAGTACACAGGAACGCACAAAAAGGGTACTGACGGAGCATTACAGGGCAAACGCTGGAATTGCAGCAAGAATTTAGTAAGACCAGAGCCAGAGTATCACATAATTTCAGACCGTGAGTATTTCAAGAAAGAACCAAAGGCAATAAAGGGCTATTACGTGGATAAGAACAGCGTGAGCATGGGAGTACATAGCCCAGAGTATTACGGCTATGGGTATTTAAGATACACCTTAGTAAAAATAACGGATAGGGGGGGATGAAATGCAGATAATCAAGGGCATTATTATTGCAGCAGTGTTGATAACAGCCGGACTGCTGGCGCTGATTGTGGCAGCATATCTAGCGCTTAGAATTGCGGCGGCTATTTTTGAACAGCAGGAGAACTGAAAAGACAACGGCAACAGAAAGGACAGAAAACATGATAGAAAAAATTAAATACTGGCTATTCCAGAAAGGCAAGAACTGTAGGAGTTGCTGCCTGCGGTGCAGATTTTACAATATATGCCGCTGGGACGTAAAAAACGGCAGCCAGACAACCAAAGGAAAGACAATAGACATATTGGCGGTAGAGGTAGCCAGAGGCAGCAGCAGGGACGGGCTGCTTTTCAGAATTTGCCAGTACGTAGAATACAAGCAGAAAGCGAGGCGAGAAAATGAGAAACTTTAGACTGGACGACGAGAGCGGACACCAAGAGGCGCTATTTAGTTGGGCTGGGTACAATACGGGGCGTATGCCAGAACTGGAATATATGCACCACGTACCAAACGGCGGCAAGCGTGATGCAGCAACAGCAGTGGCGCTTAAGAGGCAGGGAGTAAAGGCAGGCGTGCCAGATATTGTGTTACCTACTGCAAGGGCTGGCTATCATGGGCTTTACATTGAGCTTAAGGCGGGAAAGAACACAACGACACAAAAGCAGAAAGAGTGGTTAGAATATCTGCGGCAACAGGGATATTATACCGCCGTCTGCTACGGTTGGCAGCCAGCAGCACAGCTGATAGAGAAGTATTTATTACATTCAGACGAGCTTACAAAAGAGCAGGAAACAGTAACCATGCGTTAGAGGCGAACGCAGGAAAGAGAGGCAAAGAATGAAAACAATAAGCATTTTGAACTTAAAGGGCGGCGTAGCCAAGACCTTTACAGCGGCAAACATGGCGTATGAGCTTTACAGGCGAGGCTATAAGGTGCTGCTGATTGACAACGACAAGCAGGGAAATTTAAGCAAGGCGTACAGCAGATATGATGCAGAGAACGTAGCACCAGCTACAAAGCTGCTAGCTGGGGACTGGGAAAGCGCAGACGAGCTGATACAGCATACAGAGTATGAGGGTATCGACATTGTAACGGCGAATATGTCACTATTTGGGGCTACATGGAATTTAACCAAAGAGGACAGCGAAAACCAGATAGAGAGATACAAAGCACTGGTATATGCAAAGGTGCAGTATTACGGAGATTGCACCATATATGGCAAGTATGATTACTGCATCATTGATAACCCGCCGGATATTGGGCTTAATGTTGTAAATGCGCTGGCAATCACGGACGAGGTAATAGTACCCGTAAAGGTGGACGAGGACGCTTTAGAGGGGCTGGACATTGTGACAGAGCAGATAGAGGACGCAAAGGCATTTAACCCAGCATTAAAGCTGGCAGGCGTACTGATTACGTCATACCAGAATACAGACGGCGAGGCAGCAGGCGTAGAATGGCTGGAACAAAAGACGGATTTTAATATTTTGGGTATTATTCGGTATTCCAAGAAAGTATCAGAAAATACTTTCATGCGTAAGCCGATTTATGAGTATAGCCCATGCTGCGGAGCGGCGCAGGGGTACAAGAAATTTGTAACAGCGTACACAGGGAAAGTGAGGTAGCAAGCGTGGCACATAAAGAGAGATTATGCGCTTACTGGCATTGCCGCAGGACTGGCGGTACGGAGTGCTGGAACTGGGGCAGTAAATTTGCAGGGAAGAAATGCCCGCAAAGCGACGCTTGCGAGCATTGGAGAACGTGCGAAATGTGCAACGGAGTAATGGGACAGTGCAAGAAAAAACAAAGGATCGAGAAAGCGAGGTAGAGAATATGGCAAAGTTTGGCATTAACGACATTTTGAACGCAAAGACGAAAGCGGCAGGGAAACAGGCGCAGCGAGAAGAATACAAGGCACAGAGAGAGGGATACAAAGAGATTTATTTAAGCCCTTACGAGGTAAAGGCAGCGCCGGAGAATACGCACCAGAAATTAGAGAACATAGAAGAGCTGGCAGACAGCTTTTTACACGTAGGACAGGAGCAGCCTACAGTATTGGCGAGAGTAAACGGGGAATACCGCATAATCGACGGACACAGACGTAATGAAGCAAATATTTTGAACTTAGAGCGGGGGCATAAGGAGTATGAGAAAGTGCTTTACCGCTTTATGGATATGAGCGAGGCAATGTATGAGCTGCGCTTATTGGCTGGAAATGGATACACGCAGGAGCTTACCGCCTATGAAAAAACAAGATTAGTAGAGCGCACCAAAGCGGCGCTTATCAGAGCTAAAGAAGAGGACGGCTTAGAGATACAGGGCAAAATGCGTGATTTGGTGGCAGCTATATTAAACGAGAGCAGCACAAACGTAGCCAGAATGGACGCAATCAACAACAACGCCACGCCGGAGATTAAAGAACAGCTGAAAGAGGGCAATTTAGGTATCACTGCTGCATACGAGGCAACCAAACTGGACAAGGACGAGCAGAAAGAAATAGCGGAAAAAGCAGCAGCGGGCGAAAATGTGAGGGCAAAGGAAATAGCGGAAAAGGTAGCAGAGAAAAAGGCGGGGGACGATTACGAAACACCGCACCCAGAAAGCATAACGTCTTTATGCTATTCATGCCAGAAATACAAGGACTGCAACGTAAAAACGGGAACGTGCCAGAAATGCGACCAGTACATAAATAAGGCAGAGGCTGAAAAGACAGACGAACAGCGATACAGCGAAGAGCAGGACGTTATAGACCGCCAGACAAAGAAGAAATTGCAGGAGCGGACAGACGCAGAAAAAATGGAGCATCTGCCAAGCGAGGGAAACACAGAGCATAAGCAGCATGAGGTAAAAATAGTGGCATCTTATTACGAGGACGTAGTAAGCGGGAAAAAGAGCTTTGAACTGCGGAAGAATGACAGAGGCTATAAACGGGGCGACAGCCTTAAAATGCTGGAATTTAAGGACGGTAAGCACACAGGGCGCACGATTGATGCAGATATTATTTATATGCTGGAAGATTATACAGGGCTTACAGAGGGCTACTGCATTCTGGGTATCAGAGTAACAGACTATACGGGAGAGGTGTCCGAAACGGACACGGAAAGCGGGGCAGAGCATGAATAGACGGCAGCGGAAAAAGAAGAAAGCACAGGTATTTACAATTATTCTGGGCTGTACGGCGTTTTGTAAGGCAGAGCAATACGAGAAGATGCGGAAAAGCGTAGAATATCAGTTACGAACAGGCAGCGTGGTTATGCTGCCTGCATACTTGCACGTAGAGGCAATTATAAAGCAGCGAGGCGGCAGAAATGTTGAGATTAAGCAGGAAAACGAGGTAGTAAATGTTTGAGTTTATGGACGGTATAGTAGATGCACTGGAAGAAATTGTACAGGTAGCAGTAGACATAGCAGTATTTGTGATGATATGCATAGCAAAAGCGGTGCTGATAATAACAGCGCCAGTATGGGTACTGCCGTATGCAATATGGAGAAAGGGGCGTAAGCAGTGAAATACAGACAGTGGAAAAAGAACTACAAGAAAAAGCACGGAGTAAACCCACCGTTAGAGCTGGACAAGCGAAAACAGCGCAGGCTTGCAAGAAAAATGGCAAGGCAGATAAATAAAACATTGCCAACAGCAGCAGAAACATTGGCGACAGCGCTTAACCGCTTGGTACAGAGTATAAAGCCAGCACTGGCGACGTTATGCGAGAACGTAGCAGCGGCGTTTAGCAATGTAGCGGCAGGATTGAGAGAAGAAAGCGAGGCGGTAGAAAATGACTAATATTTTACTGGGAATTATAGCACTGGAATTGCTGGCTATATTTTCAAAGCTGGACAAACTGGAAGAGGGGAGCAGAAAGCATGAATAACGTATCACTTACAGGGCGGCTTACAAGAGAGCCAGAGCTTAGATACGGCGGGCAGGATAACAGCACAGCTATTACCCGCTTTACGCTTGCAGTAGACGACGGGAAAGACACAGATTTTATAAATATTAAGTGTTTCGGGCGTACTGCGGAATGGGCGCAGAAATGGTTAAGCAAAGGCAGCAGGGCAGAGGTTACGGGCAAGATTAAAACGGGCAGCTACGAGAGCCAGCGCACGGGCGGCAAGGTATATTACACAGAGGTTGTGGCAAATAGCGTAGGATTTGGAGAGAGCAAAGCAGAGGCAGAGGCGAGAGGGCAGCAGCTGCCGGAGAGTGACGGGTTTATGAATATCCCAGAGGGAGCAGACGAAGAGCTGCCGTTTAATTAACAGAAAGCGAGGTACAGAACATGGAGCAGGAAGAAACAAAGACAACAGCGGCAGCAGGGGTGGAAATGTCGCCAGAGGCTGAAAGCTGGGTACAGCTGCACGAAAGCGAATTAACAGAGCTGATGCAGAAACAGGCAAAGGCTGCAATAACGGAACTGAAACGACAGGAAAAGCAGGAGCGGAAGAAAGAGAAATACCACAACACTTTTACGCTTATGAAATGTTACCGTGATGCGGTTTTTCATATCGAGAACGCCATAAGCGACGGGCAGCAGTTAGAGCTTAAGGGCATGACGGACGAGCAACAGCGTACGTACTTAGAGAGTATCAGACGAACACGCTTTAAGACATTGATAATGACAGCGCATATAGACAAGGCGATAGAAGAGATAGAACGCCGCAGAGAGGCAGCAGGCAGAGGCGTAGAGTACAAGGCTTTTGAAATGTATTTCATGCAGGGCATGGACTATGCGGAAATTGCAGAGGAACTGGACACAGGAAAGAATACGCCAAGGCGTTGGGTAACAGGTATCATAAACGAGCTGTCAGTATTATTGTGGGGGGTTGATGAAGAGCGCACAGCTGGCGTGGTAAAGTAATGGTAAAAACGTGGTGTTTACATGGGAAAACAAAAGAGATACAATGGTAGCATGAAAAGAGTAGGCGATAGCTTAAGCCATGTGCGGCAGCAGTTGCCTACTCTTTTTCTATTCATTCTTTAGCCTCCACCCAGCGCATGAAACTTAGGGCGCTGGGGAATGAAGAAAGAGAGGGGATAGTATGAAAGCATGGGCTAAGAGCTTTTATTTATCGGCGGCATGGGAAAAAACCAGAGCCGCTTATTTAATGTCACAAGATTATATTTGTGAACGCTGCGGGCAGCCTGCAAAGATAGTGCATCATAAGCGTTGGCTTAACAGAGAGAACATAAACGACATAAGCGTTACGTTGTGCTGGGATAACTTAGAGGCGTTGTGCCAAGACTGCCACAACAAGGAACACCACAAACAGGAGAGGCATAAGCGGTATCGGTTCGACGAGAACGGCGGCATACTCCCCCCATATCAGAAAAATAATTAAAGGGGGCGAATACCGAGGGGGATACCCTAAAATTACTCTACGGGCGTGCGCACGGGTGGTGTAGGGGGTGTGGTGCGGCGCAGGAATGGAAAGCGGGGTAAAGGAATGGCAACAAAGAAAGAGAAAACCAAAGAACAGAGGATAAAGACCGAAAAGACCAGACTTAAGGGTATTTTCAAGGACTTAGACGAAAACAAAAGAAAATTAGTAACGCCGCTGATAGAAAAGGCTGCATTTATGAGCGTTGAGCTGGACGACTTGCAGGCGAAACTTGAAAAAGACGGCTGGACGAGTGAGTACCAGAACGGGCAGAACCAGTGGGGAACAAAGAAAAGCCCAGAGGCAGAAACCTACATAGCGCTTAGTAAGAACTATGCAGCAGTGATTAAGCAGCTTACGGAATTAGTACCAGCTGCGAAACGAAAGACAAGCAGGCTGGCGGCTTTGCGGGAAGAGTAAGCAATATTGCCGCCTTATAGAAATTATATCTATGAGTACCACGCAAAGATTACAAGCGGCGAAATCATAGCGGGAAAATGGATAAAGAAAATATACGAAATCATTATAAACGGGCTGCAAAAGCAGGAGTATTTTTTTAATGCAAAGGCTGCGAATAAGGCTATACGGTTCATAGAGAACTTTTGCCACCACAGCAAGGGACGTAATGATTTAATCAAGTTGGAGCTATGGCAGAAAGCCATAGTTTCTGTTATTTTTGGCATACAGGACGCAGAAAAAATACGTATTTTCCGTGAAATTTTTATTGTAATTGGCAGAAAAAACGGAAAAAGTTTATTTGCATCTGCGATTATTGCATATATGGCGTACTTAGAGCCGGAGTATGGACAAGAAATATACTGCTTAGCGCCGAAATTAGACCAAGCGGCGCTGGTGTATGACGGATTTTATCAAATGGTACAGGCAGAGGACGAGTTAGCGGAGCTGGCAAAGAAACGGCGCAGCGATATTTATATTGCGGAGAGCAACACGGTAATAAAACCGATTGCTTTTAATGCCAAGAAGTCAGACGGATTTAACCCGCAGCTTGTGGTATGTGATGAAATGGCAGCATGGAGCGGGGACGCTGGACTAAAGCAGTATGAGGTTATGAAATCCGCTTTAGGCGCACGTACTCAACCTATGATATTGAGCATAAGCACTGCCGGATATATCAACGACAGTATTTATGATGAACTAATGAAACGTAGCACAAGTTTCTTGAAAGGAAACAGCAAAGAGCGCAGGCTATTACCATTCCTTTACATGATTGATGATGTGGAGAAGTGGAACGACATAGACGAACTGAAAAAGGCTAACCCTAACATGGGCGTATCCGTAAAAGAAAGTTTCTTTATGGACGAGATAGCAGTAGCAGAGGGCAGCTTAAGTAAAAAAGCAGAGTTCCTTACAAAGTATTGCAATATCAAGCAGAACAGCTCTATTGCATGGTTGGAATATCAGACAGTAGAGAACGCCGGAGTAGAAAAAACCTTAGAGGACTTTAGGGACTGCTACGCAGTGGGCGGTAT
>ULWN01031511.1_pt1 | contig 12350 bp, 9 predicted proteins | sample 1960371 | NCBI WGS metagenome assembly ULWN01 (sample SAMEA4835813, study PRJEB28245) | human gut metagenome | biome: gut microbiome; material: fecal sample | place: Denmark | collected 2008 | reverse complement strand
TATCGGCTCCATTACCGGTTCCATCCTGGCCAGCCTGCTGTACATTGCTTCGCAGGAGTGGTGGCTGCGCGGGCTGGATAGCGGCACCTTCCTCGGAATTACCTCCCCGATGTTCCGCAATGGCTTCCGGCTGGTGGTTTTCTCCGTGATCATCATGATCTTCGTGCTGTTCTTCCGTCGGGGCATCATGGGCGACCGTGAGTTCAGCTCCCTTGGGATAGCGCGGGCCATTGCCGGCGTGCCGCGCCGTGTGCGCGCACTGTTTGCCCGCAGGCCCGGCAAAGCGAAGGAGGCGGCAAAATGAAGAATGTACTTCGCCTGGAAAATGTAACCATGCAGTTCGGCGGCGTTGTGGCCGTCAATAACCTCAGCATGGAGGTCAACGAGGGGGAAATCGTGGCGCTGATCGGCCCGAACGGCGCCGGCAAGACCACGGCTTTCAACGCCGTGACCGGTGTTTATCAGCCCACCAATGGTGCGATCTACTTCCATGACCAAAAGATCCTCGAAAGCCATCCCACCGGGAAGATGAAGAAGCTGTATGCCGGCGAAAACGCCGGGCAGTACGCCCACCGGATAGTCAAGACGCCCGACCAGCTGACCGCGCTCGGTATGGCGCGCACCTTCCAGAACATCCGCCTGTTCAAATCCATGACGGTGTTTGAGAATGTGCTGGTGGCTACCCACCTGCGCCGCACCTCCAACCTGTTCACCGCCACCTTCCTGCTCAACCGCAAGGAGGAAAAGGCGATGCGCCAGCGGGTGGATGAGCTGCTGAAGATCGTGGAGCTGGAGGATGTAAAGGATGAGCTGGCGACCAGTCTGCCCTATGGCAAGCAGCGCAAGCTGGAGATCGCCCGTGCGCTGGCCACGCAGCCCACACTGCTGCTGCTGGATGAGCCGGCAGCCGGCATGAACCCGCAGGAGACGGAGGAGCTGACGGCCTTTATCCGCCGCATCCGCGACCAGTTCCATCTGACAGTGCTGCTCATCGAGCACCATATGAATTTGGTGATGGATATTTCCGACCGTATCTATGTGATTGATTTCGGCAAAAAGATCGCCGAGGGAACGCCTGCCGAGGTGCAGGCCAACCAGCGGGTGATTGATGCCTATCTGGGGGTGACGGAAGACGATGAGTGATCTCTTACAAGTGCGTGATCTGCAGGTGCATTTCGGCGGCATCCGTGCCGTGGACGGCATCTCGCTGGATGTGGAGCAGGGCAAAATCGTTACGCTGATCGGCGCCAACGGCGCCGGTAAATCTACCATTTTACGCTGCACGGCTGGCATTGTGCACCCGCAGGGCGGCGAGATCCTGTTTGAAGGCGAAAACATTCTGGGAATGTCGCCGGACAAGATCGTTTCCCGCGGCATCACGCTGGTGCCGGAGGGGCGGCGGGTGTTCCCGAACCTCACGGTGCTGGAGAACCTGCGTGTGGGCGCCTATCTGCGCAAGGATGATCTGACAGAGGATCTGGAGTATGTCTACTCGCTGTTTCCGCGCCTGAAGGAGCGGCACTGGCAGCTGGCCGGCACCCTTTCCGGCGGTGAGCAGCAGATGCTGGCGGTCGGCCGGGCGCTGATGAGCCGGCCGAAGCTGATCATGATGGATGAACCGTCGCTCGGCCTGGCGCCGCTGGTGGTGCAGGACATCTTTGATATTATCCGCACCATCAATGAGAGCGGGATCACCGTGCTGCTGATCGAGCAGAACGCCAATATGGCGCTGAAGATCGCGCACCGCGGCTATGTGATCGAGACCGGGCATATCACCATGACCGGCACCGGCGCGGAGCTGCTGGCGGATGAGCGGGTAAAAGAAGCTTACCTCGGCAAATCGAAATAAACGGCATTTTTCACAAGGCCCTCGGATCGCTTTTACGCCATCCGAGGGCCTTGCTGCAGTATTTGTCTATTTCCAGTGGCCGCCGATGGGGCATCCGTGTTTGGAGATAGCTGCCTGCTGTGCACGGTAATGCTTTGGTGTGGTGCCATATTTTTCTTTGAAACAGCGTAAGAAATGTGACAGATTTTCATATCCGCAGGCGTAGCCTATTTCTGTGACGGTGGCAGAGGTTTCACATAGCAGCGTGGCCGCGTGACAGAGCTTGAGGGCATTTGTATATTGGCAAAATCCCATGCCGATGTAAGCTTTGAACACCCTTGAAAGGTGCTCGGGCGTTACGCACAGCTCGCGAGCAAGCTGCTGCAGGCTTATGGTGGCGGGGAATTGCCCGTTTATTTTCGCAGGGCTCTGGCGGCGAGAGGGGTGCCGGGTGCGGTTATGTGGTTTTTGAGAGCGGTACCATCCCTTGTCAGCCGAAGCACAAGGGCGTTGAGTACAAGGGTGAGGTAGGTTTCATCTTCGCGGTGTGTATATGCGTCGGCAAACAGGTTCGGCAAAAGGGTGTTTGGTTCAAGATGGGTGAGCAGCATAGAGGCTTCCGGCGGCGGGAGGCAGAGGCAGCTTTCTTCAAAGGTGATTTTGATAAACTGTGCATGGCAGCTGTCTTTCACATCGACCTTTTTCAGACAGCGGCAGATCCCCTGCCGACGATGAAGCCGATTCTCGATCTGGCTTTCCGGTGCAATATAGCCGAGGATATTGCAGAAATCCCGACATTCATACAGGAGTTTGGAGCCATCGGCTACATGAATTGCTCCCGTCGGACAGAGGCGGATTTTTACCGCTGCGCGGCCCTTACGGCGCTTGCGCATGGGTGCCATGGCATTATGTGGTGGTGCGCCTTTGATCAGGAGCATATGGAGTTTGCCCCTTACCGCTGGAACACGATTGGCAGTGATTACGGTTTTTACGATAGAGAACTCTGCCCAAAGACGCTTGTGGAGGAAAACCGTCTCTTTAAGGAGCGGCTGTCCAAGATCCCAGGCGGGGTGCTGCCCCCGCACGCGAGGAACGGCACGATTATTGTGCCGCGGGACGATGGCGGCATGTCACTGGACACATTGCGCGCATCCTATCTTCTGGCAAAGCAGGCCAATCTGGATGTCCATTTCAGTTACAGCTTGGATTCCATCCCGGAATCACCGCTATATATTTTTCCGAGCATCAGCAGCAGCAAGTCGATCCCCTTGGCAGCCTTGCATCAGCTGCTTGAGCGGGTGCGTGGAGGGGCAACCCTGTATATATCGGCGGACACTGGCCTTTTGCGCGATATTCCCGCCATCACGGGGGTGGATATTGCTTACAGGGAAAAGGTTAATTCAGAGAAAATTATGACCTTTGGGGGCGAAAAACTGCCGATAAAAACGACCTTTTCCTTCTGCGTAGAGCGTGTCCGTGGCGAAATACTGGCAGCGGATGAGGCGGGGAACCCCGTGTTTTTCAAGAATGCCTACGGTAAGGGGACGGTGTATTTTCTTACTCTCCCTTTGGAAAAGTACCTTTCCGGGCTTTCGGGGGCCTTTTTTCGGGAGGATGTACCGGATTATTCGGTTATATACCGGGAGCTGGCCATTGCTTCAAAGGCGGATAGGGTAGCCGATTGCGATAGCCGGTTTCTGCGCCTGACGGAGCATTGGATAGATGACAGTTCACTGTATATCTTTGCAATAAATTACAGTCATCATCCGGTGCGTGCACACTTCAAGCTGCGTGACGGGTATCGTGTTGAGGTGGTGTTCGGTGCGGACTACAGCGGCGAAGAGCTGTGTGTTGCCGGAAATGACGGCCTCCTGCTGAAAGCAACAAAGGAAAAAGCTATACGATAAGATCTGTGGGGCTTTAGAAATGGTTTTTGCGCTTGACAGCAGAATCCGCGTGTGGTACACTGGGCGGGATTTTGGCGGGTGCCACGGGAGGGGAAAGCGATGGGATATCTTTATCTGGCCATTTCGGTGCTGGCCGGGGCAGCCAAGGGCTACTGCGGCAAACGCACCAGCGGGTACGCGACGGATATGCGCAGCGCCGGCTGGATCAACCTGGTCCGGATGGGGCTGTGCGTGCTGCTGGGGCTTTTGCTGCTGTGTGTGCAGGGGCAGGCTGCGGCACTGGCGGTGGATGGGACAACACTGGCCATCGCCGCAGTATCCGGCGTAACAACGGCGGTGTTTGTGGTTTCCTGGCTGCTGGCCGTGCGCCGCGGCGCCTACATGATGCTGGATGTGTTTATCCTGGTGGGTGTATTCGTAACGCTGCTGTGCAGCCGTGTGGTGTATGCCGAGCCGATCCGCCCGCTGCAGTATGTGGGGCTGGTGCTGCTGCTGGGGGCCGTGCTGCTGCTGTGCTCTTACAGCTGTGAGATCAAGGATAAGATCAGCCTGCCGACGCTGCTTTTGCTGCTGGTATGCGGCGTTTCCAACGGGCTGACGGACTTTTCGCAGAAGATGTTCGTGCGGCAGACGGCCGATGTGCCGGTAGGGGTGTTCAATCTTTATACCTATCTGTTTGCCGGGGTGGTGCTGCTGCTTGTGCTCCCCTTTTTGCGGGAAAAGGCAGCGCCGGACGGGCAGCCGCCGTCGCCGGCCAGCGTCCTGCGCCGGGTCATGCCCTATGTGGCGGTGATGGCAGCCTGCCTGTTTGCCAGCTCGTATTTTAAGACGCTGGCGGCGGGCTATCTGACGGCGGCACAGCTGTATCCGCTCAGCCAGGGGTGTGCGATGACCCTGTCCGCCGTGATGGCGGCGGTGTTCTTCCGTGAACGGATGACGCCGAAGTGTATTGCCGGCCTCTGTCTGGCCTTTGCGGCCCTGCTGTTCATCAATGTGCTGGGTGTGTAATATGCATAGGCGTCCCCCGGAGCGTCGCTCCGGGGGACGAAACTTTTCGTTGCCGCACAGACCTTGACAGCGGTAGCGTAGTCGGTATAATGGAGAACGTAGCAATGCCAAAGTCCAAAACGGCTGCGCGGAGGAGAGCTTTCTATGAGAGAAACACAGGTCTTTGTGGATTTTCAGTGCCCTGTGGGGCCGATGAAGCCGATGCACGCGATCAATAACGCCCCTTTTTACGGCAGTGATTGCCGGATGTTCTCGTATCTGACACAGGCCGGCATTCCGTTTTCCCGGTTGCACGATACGGACGGCCGCTTCGGCGGCGGTGTGTATGTGGATATCGCCAATGTGTTCCGGAATTTTGATGCCGACCCCCGGGATCCTGCCTCCTACGATTTTGCCTTCACCGACAACCTGATCGGCGAATTGATGAAGGCCGGTGTGGAACCGTTTTACCGGCTGGGCGCTTCCATTGAAAACGACCATCGGATCAAGGCGTATCGGATCTTTCCGCCGCGGGATGCGCTCCATTGGGCCGAGATCTGTGACGGTATCATCCGGCACTACAATGAGGGCTTTGCCGATGGCTTTCACTACGGCATCCGCTACTGGGAGATCTGGAACGAGCCGGATAACGAGCCGTTGATCGCCGACAACCCCATGTGGAAGGGCACGATGGAGGAGTATTTTCACCTCTATGAGGTGACGGCACGGCTGCTGAAGCAGCGGCATCCGGAGCTGCAGATCGGCGGTTACGGAAGCTGCGGCTTCTATGCGATAGCGGATGTGCAGGCGGCGCAGGCCAATTCCTCTCCCCGCACCGACTATTTTCTGACCTTCTTCGACCGCTTCCTTGCCTATATCACCTCGGTTGAGCATAGGGCGCCGCTGGATTTTTTCTCTTGGCACAGTTATGCCGGTGTGGAGGATAACCGCCGCTTTTCCGTCTATGCACGAGAGAAGCTGGAGGCCTGCGGGCTGACGCAGACAAAAAGCTTTCTGAATGAATGGAACCCCGGCATCCAGTACCGCGGGACCCTGCATGATGCCGCGCAGATCGCCGGCATGATGTGCAGCCAGCAGAAAAGCCCGACGGATATGCTGATGTATTACGATGGGGCGGTCGGAACATATGGCGGGCTGTGGAATCCGATGACCCGCCGGCCGTTCCCGGCCTATGACAGCTTTGCAGCCTTTTCGGTACTGTACCGGCTTGGCCGCGAGGTGGACAGCCGCAGCACGGAGCCGGCTGTCCGTGTGCTGGCGGCTGCTGATGCAGCAGGCAAGGGCGCCTTCTGGGTGGTAAACAATACCGGAGCAGACTGCCTGGTGAAGGCGGAGCTGACCGGGGCGCCGGCCCCGGCGTGGCGGCTGCGCCTGGTATCGCCGGAGCACACACTGTCCGACCCGGCGCAGATGGTGACGCCCGCGCAGTGGGGGGAAGGAATCCTCCTGCCGACGGACAGTATGCATTTGTGTGAAGCAGAGGCGTAAGCCGCAGCTGCTGTCTGGCCTTTGCGGCCCTGCTGTTCATCAATGTGCTGGGTGTGTAGTATACATAGGCGTCCCCCGGAGCACCGCTCCGGGGGATTTTTTTGCCGGCGGACGAATTTGCTCTTTTATCCCGGCCGGAATTGTGTTATACTGATAGGGTGATACCGGCCGCCCCGCTGTTTCGGGGTGGCGGACAAAAGGAGAGTGCTTACCATGTGCGGTTTTTGCGGTTTTACCGGCCAGCTGGTGGATCGGGAGCAGTACCTGCGGGAGATGACTGAAAAGATCACCCACCGCGGCCCGGATGCCGATGGCTATTATCTTGGCGACGGCCTGGCGATGGGTTTCCGCCGCCTGAGCATCATCGACCTGGAGGCGGCACAGCAGCCGCTGTATAATGAGGATAAGACCCTGGTGCTGATGTTCAACGGCGAGATCTACAATTACCAGGCACTGCGGCAGGAGCTGCAGGCCGACGGGCATACCTTTGCCACCGCCGGCGACGGCGAAACGCTGCTGCATGGGTATGAGCAGTGGGGCGCCGAACTGCTGCCCCGCCTGCGCGGGATGTTCGCCTTTGCCATCTGGAACACGGTGGACGGCACGCTGTTCCTGGCGCGGGATTATTTCGGTATCAAGCCGATGCACTATACCCGTCTGGCAGACGGCCGTCTGGTCTTTGGCTCGGAGATCAAGTCCATTCTGGAGCACCCGGATGTGGAGAAGGTGTTCAACCCGGCGGCACTGGACAAGTATCTTTCCTTCCAGTATTCCGTGCCGGCTGAGACCTTTTTCAAGGGCATCGTGTGCCTGCCGCCGGCGCATTATCTTATCTGGAAGGCCGGCGAAGTGACGGTTCAGCGGTACTGGGAACCGCGCTTTGAGCCGGATGAGAGCATGACGCTGGATCAGGCGGTGGACGCGATTGACAAGGCGTTTACCGATTCGGTGGCCGCCCACCGCATCAGCGATGTGGAGGTGGGCTGCTTCCTGTCCAGCGGTGTGGATTCCAGCTATGTGGCGTCCTATTTCGGCGGGCAGAAGGCATTTACTGTCGGCTTTGACAACGGCCAGCACTATAACGAAAGCAACTACGCCGCCGAGCTGGCCAAAGAGGTGGGCATCGAGCACCATGTGCATATCATCGGCGAGGAGGAATACTGGCAGGCACTGCCGCGGGTGCAGTATTACATGGATCAGCCGCTGGCCGATCCCTCCTGCGTGGCGCTGTACTTCGTCTCCAAGCTGGCGGCGGAGCAGGTGAAGGTGGTGCTTTCCGGCGAGGGCGCGGACGAGCTGTTCGGCGGCTACCGCATCTACCACGAACCGTATTCGCTGCGCGGCTATCAGCGGCTGCCCCGCTGGCTGCGGCGCGCCGCAGCGGCCGTGGTGGCGGCGCTGCCGTTCGATTTCAAGGGCAAATCCTTCCTCATCCGTGGCTCCCAGCGCCTGGAGGAGCGCTTTATCGGCAATGCCAAGATGTTTGGGCAGAAGGAAAAGAGCCGCCTGCTGCGGGATATTCCCGCCACCGACCCGACAGACTATACCAAGGAATACTATGCCCGCTGCGAGGGACAGGACGATGTGACCCGGATGCAGTATCTGGATATCAACCGCTGGATGGTGGGGGATATCCTGTTGAAGGCCGACCGTATGAGCATGGCAAACTCGCTGGAGCTGCGGGTGCCGTTCCTGGATAAAGAGGTGTTTGCCGTGGCCTCGCGTATCCCGGCCAAACACCGGGTGGCGGCCGGCACCACCAAATACGCCATGCGGCTGGCGGCCGAGCGGCACATTCCGGAATCGGCCGCGACCAAGCCGAAGCTGGGCTTCCCGGTGCCGATCCGGGTGTGGCTGCGGCAGCAGAAGTATTACGACATCGTCAAAGCGGCCTTCCTGTCTGAGAGTGCCCGTACCTATTTCCATACGGACTATCTGCTGCATCTGCTGGATGAGCATTTTGCCGGCAAAAAGGATAACAGCCGCAAGATCTGGACGGTGTATATGTTCCTGGTGTGGTACGGCGAATATTTCGGCTGATGCTGCACGGCATAGTTTTTCCCCCCTGCGCATAGAATGAACCGTGAACAATGCGAAGGGATGGGAAGAGCCATGTTTGTGCTGTCAATGAAAACAACCCGCCCGCGGGTGCTGGCTTTCTGCGGGGTGCTCGGCCTGCTGCTGGTCACGGTGGGTGTGCTGGCCGGCCGGCAAAGCGCGGCGGCCTCGGCTACCATGCGGGTTTCGGAGGAGAGTCAGCGCCGCAGTTATCTGACGGGGCTGGGCTACGAGCTGGAGGCGCAGCCGGGGCAGGTGCAGGAGGTGCTGATTCCGGCGGAGTTTGACGACAGCTTCAGCGCCTACAATGCGCTGCAGCAGCAGGAGGGGATGGATCTGTCCCCCTACCGCGGCAAACGGGTAAAGTGCTGGACCTATACGATCACCAATTATCCGGGTGAGACTACGGGGGCGTCTGTGCTGGCGCACCTGTACATATACCGGGATACGGTTATCGGCGGGGATATCTCCTCCACGGCACAGGATGGCTTCCGCCACGGGCTGCGCCCGCTGGCACCGACGGATGACGGGAATGGGAAAGGAAACGACACGCAGAATGGCGAAAACGGAAAGACTGGATAAGCTGCTCTGCTCGCAGAGCACATTGACCCGCAGCGAGGCCGGCCGGATGATCCGTGCCGGCCGGGTAATGGTGGCCGGCCGCGTGTGCCGCGACCCGGCGGCAAAGGTGAATCCGGCCGCCGGGCTGACGGTGGACGGCCGGGCACTGCACTATGCGCAGCACTGCTACCTGATGCTGAATAAGCCTGCCGGGATCCTATGCGTTTCCCGCGACCCGAAGGCGCCCACCGTGATCGACCTTGTGCCGGAGGAATACCGGCGGCGGGGGCTTTTTCCGGCCGGCCGGCTGGACAAGGATACCCACGGCCTGGTGCTGATCACCGATGATGGCGATTTTGCCCATGCGCTGCTCTCGCCGCGCCGCCATGTGCCCAAGCTGTATCATGCCCGGCTGGACAAGCCGCTGGATGATCAGGCGGCGGCTGCCTTCCGCGCCGGCCCGGTGCTGGAGGACGGCACCCGGTGTATGCCGGCACAGGTGGCGCTGGTGCAGGCGGGGGAGCAGCCGCTTGTGGCTGTGGTGATCCACGAAGGGAAATACCACCAGATCAAGCGGATGTTCGCTGCGGTGGGCTGCCATGTGGTGTGGCTCAAAAGGCTGGCAATGGGCGGCCTGCGGCTGGATGAAGACCTGCCGGAGGGGCAGTGCCGCATGCTGACAACAGAGGAAAAAGCAAGCATTTTAGACGAAAATACCGGTGAAACTTTAGGCAGTTAGCGGGGCAGTATAAAAATTGCCATATTTGGCGCAAAAAAGTTTGTGTATTTTGGGTATGGTTATTCCGCATAAAGGATGGTATAGTATTATCACGCAAAAAGGGTTTTGTCCTACCCCGGACAGACCGAGTTCAGCAAATTTGGAGGTTTAGAACTTATGGCCAGTCTTTCTCTTAAGCACATTTGCAAGAAGTATCCCGGCGGCGTGTTGGCCGTGTCTGATTTCAATCTGGAAATCAAGGATAAAGAATTCGTTATCATGGTCGGTCCTTCCGGCTGCGGTAAGTCGACCACCCTGCGTATGATCGCCGGTCTGGAAGAGATCACCTCCGGTGAGCTGTATATCGGCGACCGCCTGGTCAACGATGTGGCGCCGAAGGATCGCGATATCGCCATGGTGTTCCAGAACTACGCCCTGTATCCCCACATGACGGTGTTTGATAACATGGCGTTCGGCCTGAAGCTGCGCAAGACCCCCAAGGAGGAGATCAAGCGTCGCGTGGAGGAAGCCGCCCGCATCCTGGATATCGAGCATCTGCTGGATCGTAAGCCGAAGGCGCTGTCCGGTGGTCAGCGTCAGCGTGTGGCTCTGGGCCGTGCCATCGTGCGTGAGCCGAAGGTCTTCCTGCTTGACGAGCCGCTGTCCAACCTGGATGCTAAGCTGCGTGCGCAGATGCGTACCGAGCTGTCCAAGCTGCACCAGAAGCTGGGCACCACCTTCATCTATGTTACCCACGACCAGACCGAGGCTATGACCATGGCCGACCGCATCGTGGTTATGAAGGACGGCGTTATCCAGCAGGTGGATACGCCCCAGCACCTGTACGATCTGCCCTGCAATATGTTCGTGGCCGGCTTCATCGGCAGCCCGCAGATGAACTTCATCGAGTCGGTCGTCGTCAAGAAGGGCGATACCTACTATGTGGAATTCGGCTCTGAAGACACCAAGACCCGCCGCGGCGTGAAGTATCAGATCCCGCTGCCGGCCGCCAAGGTTGAGGGCAAGGGCCTGGAGGAGTATGTGGGCAAAGAGGTCATCATGGGCATCCGTCCGGAGGATGTGCACGATGAGCCCCGTCTGCTGGAAGAGTTTGCCGACTGCAAGGTTAAGGCCAAGGTGGAAGTGACCGAAATGATGGGCGCCGAGACCTTCCTGTACTTCAATGTGGAGGGCTTCAACTTCACCGCCCGCGTGGAGCCCACCTCTACCGCTCACCCCGGCGACGAGGTAGAGGTTGCGCTGGAGAACACCAAGATCCATCTGTTCGACAAGGAGACCCAGCACACCATCTGCAACTGATGGCAGAATTATTGGCATGCACAGTCCCCGGCGGAGACGGCTTTCAGCCGTCCCGCCGGGGGCTTTTTTTGCTTTTCCCGGCCATCTGCCGGCGGAAAAGCGGGAAAAAGGTGGAGATTTGAATAAAAAATTATGAATATTCCGATTTTCGCCTTGCAAAAAGAGGAAAGATTGTGTAAAATATCTATAAGTGGTTTTATGCCCGCCGGAGCTTCCGTTTGCGGGCAGGCCACGCAGACAATAGCCGCCGCTTTTGCGGAGAGAGTATATTTTGTACGCCAACCGCTGCCGCACCGCTTTGCCGCCGTCCCGTCCGGGGCGGGACAGGGCTTTGTCGGCGCAGGCAGCTCTTTTCTTCAAGGCCGGCGAGCCAATGCCCTGTGGGCAGAAAAGGAGTGGTTGTGATGTCCAACCGGTTGTTTCAGGGGATCATCCATCAAACTAAGGAGGCGATCGACCGTACCATCGGTGTGATCGATGAGACGCTGACGATCATTGCGTGCAGCGATCTCGGCCGCGTCGGCGAGACGGCCGATATGGCGTTGGAGGAGGCATTTACCAGCCAGGAGTGCGTGATTGCCGATGGCTATACTTTCCGTGCTTTCGGCTCCCGCCCCCGCAGCGAATATATCCTCTTTGTGGAGGGGACGGACGAACAGGCCGCGCGCTATGCGGCGCTGCTGGCGGTTTCGCTGGCCAGCATCAAGCAGTATTATGACGAAAAGTATGACCGCCGTAACTTTATCAAGAATGTGATCATGGACAATATCCTGCCGGGGGATATTTACCTCAAGGCACGGGAGCTGCACTTCAATAATGATGTCAGCCGGGTGGCGCTGCTGATCCGGGTGGGCGGCAAGTCGGATGTTTCGGCCTTTGATGTGGTGCAGAACCTGTTCCCGGATAAGACCAAGGACTTCGTTATCAACATTAACGAGAACGATATCGCCCTGATCAAGGAGATCCGCACCGGCATTGACAGCAAGGACCTCGAAAAGCTGGCGCGCTCTATCGTAGACACCCTGAGCAGCGAGTTCTATACGCAGGCTGTGGTGGGCATCGGTACGCCGGTGTCCGAGATCAAGGATCTGGCCGGCTCCTTTAAGGAGGCGCAGGTGGCGCTGGAGGTCGGCAAGGTCTTCGATACCGAAAAGCCGATCATCAATTACGATCACCTGGGTGTGGCGCGGCTGATCTACCAGCTGCCCACAACGCTGTGCGATATGTTCCTGCGTGAGGTGTTCAAGAAGGGCTCCATTGATTCGCTGGATCAGGAGACGCTGTTTACCATCCAGAAATTCTTTGAGAACAATCTGAATGTTTCCGAGACGTCCCGCAAGCTGTTTGTGCACCGCAATACGCTGGTTTACCGGCTGGAGAAGATCAAGCGTCTGACCGGTCTGGATCTGCGCGAGTTTGACGATGCCATCGTATTCAAGGTTGCGCTGATGGTGAAAAAATA
>ULWN01046689.1_pt1 | contig 12394 bp, 9 predicted proteins | sample 1960371 | NCBI WGS metagenome assembly ULWN01 (sample SAMEA4835813, study PRJEB28245) | human gut metagenome | biome: gut microbiome; material: fecal sample | place: Denmark | collected 2008 | reverse complement strand
TTTGATCGTAAAGTATAAAATTTAAAGGAACAGCGTCCGTGTTTTTATCGGTAGCATGTTTCCGGATAAATTGATTGTTTATTTCATTCAGCGTTTCTAAATTTAGCTGACTGATATCCACCATTAACGTAATGGATTTAATCAGTTTTTCTCCAATGACATTTAATAAATCAATACTATTGATATTAAAAGTAAGCTCGTTCGGATCATTGCTCCATTTTTTGGCTTGAACCTTTCCTTTGATGTATATAGCGGTTTCCAGAATAAAATAGTTGCGATATTTAATATAATCTTCTCCAAAAAATGGTAATTCGTAGGTTCCACTAAAATCTTCTATTGTCAGAATGCCGAAATCATTTCCTTTTCGGGTTTTGCCTTCCCGCTTATTAATGATGATTCCGGCTATTGTGATCTCTTTTTCCCGATAAACATTTAGATTGCTGCTGAGTTCCTCCAAAGGGGTACACAGTGCTTTTATTTCCAGTTTAAAGGGGTCTAAAGGATGCGATGTTAAATAAATCCCGATTAATTCCTTTTCTTTTTTCGATTTCTCCAGCTCTGTCCAGGGTTCGCAATGCGGAATATTCGGGCGGGCTACTTCATAGCCTTCCATTCCCCCAAAAAGGGATACCTGCAGATTCAGACTGTCTTTCTGGTTTTTCTGTCCGAAATTAATCAGAGTATCCAATACCGTCGCCGTAGCGTCTACTTGCTGGAAATATTGAGCCCGGTGGTAACCAAAACTGTCTAGTCCTCCTGCTACAACTAAATTCTCCAGTGTCTTCCGGTTTACGCTTTTGTAATCAATCCGCTCGAAGAAATCAAATACGTCTTTATAAGGACCGTTTTTAGTCCTCTCTTCGATGATTTTATCTACTGCTCCTTCTCCTACTCCTTTAATGGCTGCCATACCGAAGCGGATATCTCCTTTACTATTCACCATAAAATCGTTAAAGGATTCGTTCACATCCGGTGCCAATACCTTCAAACCCATCCTTTTGCATTCGTCCATGAATACCGTAACTTTTTCAATCTGGGAAAGGTTATTACTCAAGTTGGCCGCCATAAATTCTGCTGGGTAATGTGCTTTTAGGTAACCGGTTTGATAAGCGATATAAGCGTAACATACCGAATGTGATTTATTAAAAGCATAAGAGGCAAAGGCCTCCCAATCCCCCCAGATTTTGTTTACTAAAGTATCTACATCTTTCTCTTTCTCCTGGCAACCTTTGACAAATTCCGGATTATTTCGGCAACCTTGAATAAACTGGTCTTTCAGCTTATTCATCGTATCGATTTGTTTTTTACCCATGGCTTTTCGTAAGGTATCCGACATACCTCTGGTAAAATTACCCAAAGCCCGGGATTGCAGCATGACTTGTTCCTGATAGACCGTGATCCCATAAGTGTCTTTCAGGTAAGGTTCCATCATGGGATGGTCGTAAACAATCGGTTCTTCCCCATGTTTCCGCTTTATAAACTGGGGTATATATTCCATCGGCCCCGGACGGTAAAGAGCATTCATGGCGACTAAATCCTCAAAACGGTTGGGTTGTAACGCTTTGAGGTGCTTTTTCATACCCGGCGACTCAAACTGGAACAGTCCGGTCGTTTCTCCCCGGGAGAAAAGTTCGAAGGTAGCTTTATCGTCCAGCGGAATTTGATTTTCGTCTATTTCTAAATGCTTGGAAGCTTTAATATTTTCCAAACAAGTCTTGATAATAGAAAGGGTTCTTAAACCCAGGAAGTCCATCTTGATTAAGCCGATCGGTTCCACAAAATGTCCGTCGTATTGGGTAGTCATTAAACTCTCTCCTTCGGTAGGCATAATCGGAATATGCTCTGTGAGAGGGTCTCTGCTGATCAGTATACCGCAAGCATGTACTCCTGTTTGACGTACAGAACCTTCCAGGATTTCTGCCAACTGAATGGTTTTAGCAATAAGGGGATTCGGTGAGTTTTTTTCTTTTTCTAAATCCGGATTTTCCTTATAGGCTTTTTTTAAGGTCATTTTAGGTGCTTCGGGAACCATTTTTGCCAGCCGATTGGCTTCCGAGAGGTCCAGTTTCAATACGCGGGCTACGTCTTTAATAGCCATTTTGGCGGCCATACTGCCGAAGGTAACAATGTGGGCGACTTTGTCTGCTCCGTATTTTTGGGTTACCCATTCCAATACACGCTGGCGACCGTCATCGTCGAAATCTACGTCAATATCCGGTAGTGAAATACGGTCCGGATTCAGAAAGCGTTCAAATAGTAAATCGTATTTTACCGGGTCTATGCTGGTGATCCCCAGACAATAGGCTACAGCGCTGCCGGCTGCTGATCCCCGGCCAGGGCCTACGATTACCCCCATATCGCGGGCTGCCTGAATAAAATCTTGAACGATTAAAAAATAGCCCGGAAAGCCCATCGTTTTCATGATGTGAAGTTCAAAAGCCAAACGTTCCCGTAATTCCGGCGACAGCTCTTCCCCATAACGTTTAACGGCTCCTTTCATCGTTAAAGCTTTTAAATAGTCCGCTTCCAGCTTGATTCGATAAAGTTTTTCATAGCCGCCTAATTTTTTTATCTTCTTAGCCGCTTCTTCTTCAGACATCACGACTTCTCCTTTTTCATTCCGGGTAAATTCCTGGAATAAATCTTCCGTCGAGAATTTCTTCCGGTATTCTTCTTCTGTACCGAATTCCAGTGGAATGGGAAAAACCGGCATAATGGGATCAGAATCGAGTTGATACTCTTCAATCTTATCGGCGACCTCCTGAGTGTTTTCAATAACCTCAGGCATATCTTTGAATAATTCTACCATCTCGCTTGTCGTTTTAAACCATTCCTGGCGGGTATAACGCATGCGATTGGGGTCATCGACATCTTTTCGGGTATTCAGGCAGATCAGCATGTCGTGCGCTTCTGCATCCTCTTCGTTGAGAAAATGTACGTCGTTGGTGGCAATGACTTTAATACCCAGTTTTTCACCAATTTGAAGAATATGCTTGATGCAAAGTTCCTGATTTTCATATACTTCAGTTCTTAATTTGGGATCCGTTGCCGGATGGCGCATCACTTCCAGATAATAATCTTCTCCGAACAGATCTTTGTACCATTTTGCAGCGGCTTCTGCTCCGGCGATATTTCCGGCCATAATCTTTTGGGATATTTCACCTCCCAGACAGGCGGAAGAGACGATCAGTCCTTCGTGATGTTTTTCCAGTAAGGCCTTGTCTATACGGGGACGATAATAAAAACCGTCAATAAAAGCAACGGAACAAAGTTGAACCAGATTGGTATACCCCTGTTGGTTTTTGGCTAGTAAAATAAGGTGTTCTCCAGAGCGGTCGATGGGTTTTTCCTTATGATATAAAGATTCCCGGGCCACATAAGCTTCGCACCCCAATATGGGTTTAATCCCTTTTTTACGGCAAGTATCGTAAAAGAGCTTAATTCCGAACATATTGCCATGATCGGTCAGGGATAAAGCCGTCATACCGTCGGCTGTCGCTTTTTCAATCAAACCGGGTATACTGGCGGCTCCGTCGAGAATGGAATATTGGGAGTGGACGTGAAAATGCGTAAATTTCATACAGATGAATTTAGAAAATAGAAGCCGGTAAATTTAATGACTTCCCTTTGTTTTTAATGCTGTTTTCAGCTTTTTAAATTTTGGAGGATTTCCTCTATTACCCGGGGAAAATGTGCGTATTCCAATGCATGTACTTTTTTCGCCAGGCTTTCGGGGGTTTCTCCGGCTTCAACCGGGCAGCGGGCTTGAAAAATCGGATCCCCTTTGTCGTATTGATTATTAATATAATGAATGGTAATACCGCTTTCTTTTTCTCCGGCAGCAATAACAGCTTCGTGTACTTTCATGCCATACATGCCTTTTCCGCCATGATGGGGGAGTAAAGCCGGATGAATATTAATGATTCTGTTGGGAAAAGCGGATACGATAAAAGAAGGCATCAGCCATAAAAAGCCGGCTAATACGATAAAATCAATTTGGCGTTCCTGTAAAATTTGCAATACTTTTTCTTGATTTTTCAAATCTTCCCGGTTGAATAAGAAAGTAGGTATATTGTATTTTTCAGCTCTTTTCAAAACGTAAGCCTCCGCTACATTACAAAAGACCGAATCCACGGATATTTCAGGCTTAGAAAGGAAATATTGGATGATATTTTCGGCGTTAGAACCTGATCCAGAGGCAAATATTGCTATTTTTTTCATCTTGTAAAACGTTAAAAATCAATTGCATAAAGGTAATAAAACTTATATTCCTGTCAAAAAATTTTTTAGAAAAAAAATAAACTCTAACTTTGCGACGAGTTTTGATAAATATGCGTATGGAAAAATACGTGTGAGAGTAAAAATTAAATGTCTAATTAAAATTTAAAGTTATGTCTGACATTACAAGTAGAGTTAAGGCTATCATCGTTGACAAATTAGGAGTGGATGAAACAGAGGTTACTCCGGAAGCTACATTTACAAATGATTTGGGAGCTGACTCTTTGGATACAGTAGAATTGATTATGGAATTGGAAAAAGAATTCAATATTACGATTCCGGATGATCAAGCTGAAAAAATCACTACTGTAGGTGATGCTATCTCTTATGTAGAAGCTAACGCAAAGTAAAAAACCAATAACAATTCTATGAATTTGAAACGAGTAGTAATTACAGGTCTTGGAACAATCAACCCTCTTGGTCATAACGTACCGGAGTTTTGGGGCAATTTAATAAAAGGTGTCAGTGGCGCCGGTCCTATTACTCGTTTTGATGCATCAAAATTTCGTACACAATTTGCCTGTGAAGTAAAAGATTACGATCCGATTTCTTACTTTGATAAAAAAGAAGTTCGTAAAATGGATCTTTATACGCAATTCGGGTTAATTGCAGCCCGGGAGGCGCTTCAGGATTCAGGTCTGGATAAAGAACAGGAAAATGTTAAGAGAATTGGTGTAATTTGGGGGGCTGGAATTGGCGGTTTACAAACATTTTTTGAGGAATGTCGAGATTTCGCAACAGGAGATGGGACGCCAAGATTCAACCCTTTTTTTATACCTAAGATGATTGCCAATATGGCGGGTGGTATGATTGCTATAGAGCATGGATTTAAAGGTCCTAACTATACAACTGTATCTGCTTGCGCCTCGTCGGCTCATGCCTTGGTTGATGCATTAGACCTTATACGTTTAGGAAAAGCTGATGTTATTGTCGCCGGTGGTTCCGAAGCTGCTATTACAGTTCCGGGCGTGGGTGGTTTTAGTGCTATGAAAGCGATTTCTACGCGTAATGATGATCCGAAGACTGCTTCTCGTCCTTTTGATGCGGACAGAGACGGATTTGTTATCGGAGAAGGTGGTGCTTGCCTTATCATTGAAGAATACGAACATGCCGTAAAGAGAGGAGCTAAAATTTATGCGGAATTAGCCGGAGGCAGTGCAAATTGTGATGCCTATCATATGACAGCTCCCGATCCCACAGGTGAAGGGGCTTGTGACGTAATGCTCAATGCTCTTGAAAATGCCGGTCTCAAGTCTGAGGATGTAGATTATATTAATGTTCATGGTACTTCCACCGGTTTGGGAGATGTAGCCGAACCCAAAGCCATTCAGAAGGCATTTGGAGAACATGCTTACAATTTGAATATTAGTTCTACGAAATCAATGACAGGTCACCTCTTGGGGGCAGCCGGAGCAATAGAAGCTATTGCTTGTGTCTTGGCTGTGAAAAATGATGTGATTCCTCCCACCATTAACTTCCAGAACCTCGATCCTGAGCTGGATCCTAAATTGAATTTCACATTCAATAAAGCTCAACAACGAACAGTTAATGTGGCCATGAGTAATACTTTTGGTTTTGGTGGACACAATGCCTGTGTCGTTATTAAGAAATAATCACTTCTAATTTTTTGGGCAGTGGTTAGGAAAATCATTCAATCCATAAGACTTTATCTTCACAGGAACGATAAGTTTTATGGATTGTCTATTTCTCAAATTGGTTTTGTTCCGGGCAATCGGAATTTGTATAAATTGGCTTTGCTTCACAAGTCCGCTTCCCGGTATACGAAAAACGGTACCGTTTTGAATTACGAGCGGCTTGAGTTTTTGGGAGATGCTGTATTGGGCGCTATTATCGCTGAATTACTTTATAAGTTTTTTCCGATTAAGGACGAAGGTTTCCTGACCCGCGTCCGTTCGAAAGTGGTGAGTCGGGAATCTTTAAACGAACTGGCTATCAATATTGGCTTGGATAAGGCTGTGGTCGCAAAATCCGACATCTCTAAAAATAAACACGTGTACGGAGATGTATTCGAGGCTTTTATCGGTGCTATGTTTTTGGATCAGGGATTTGTCAATACCAAAAAATTTATTGAGAAATTTATTTTCCCGAATTTTTTTAATATCCGGGAATTGGTGACAGTCGACCGGAATTATAAAAGTCGTTTAATCGAATGGGGACAAAAAAACAGAAAGGAACTGTCCTTTGATGTTCGTGAGAACCTGAAAAATCATAAAAATCGTTTCGAATGTGCCATTTCGATCGGTGGAACGGTCATGGGGAATGGAAATGGAGCTTCTAAAAAAGAAGCAGAACAAAATGCTGCAGAACGAGTAATTGAAAAGCTTACTGAAGAAGCAGAGGGGGAACTGGAAATATAATCCTGAATTTTAAGTAAAGAATAAAATAATTATAGCTGAGAACGACGGGTCGATCTCAACTATAAAAGTTGCTCTTTATCTTACTCTTTCTACATAGGTTCCTTCAGCCGTATTGATGCGGATTTTTTCTCCCATTTCGATAAAAAGAGGTACCATCACTTTCGCTCCTGTCTCTACTTCTGCCGGTTTTAAAGCTGTAGAAGAAGCCGTATCACCTTTTAAGCCCGGTTCGGTATAAGTGACTTCCAATACAACAGAAGGCAATAATTCTACATACAGGGGTGTTTCCGTATCTGCATGAACCACCATTTCTACGGCATCTCCTTCTTTTAAAAACTGGGGTGCATTGATTAATTCTTCCGGAATATTGACCTGATCGTAGGTTTCGGTATGCATCATTACATAATCCTCTCCGTCTTTGTATAAGAATTGATACGGACGGCGTTCGATACGGGCTGTATCCACTTTAATTCCCGAAGTAAATGTGTTTTCCAGCATTCTGCCGGTTTTTACATTTCTGAGTTTTGTTCTTACAAAAGCAGGACCTTTACCGGGTTTTACATGTTGAAACTGGACAATTGTGTATAAATCGTCTTTGAATACGATACATAATCCATTTTTGAAATCAGCTGTTGTTGCCATGTATTTGATTTTATTTTGATTAATTTTTTTCCTGTCGGCAAAAATAATAAAACTTTCTGTATTTTGTTCGTATAAAATCAGTTCAAGTGTATAAAATGGGAATACATTTCTATTTTCTGAATTGTTTAAATATAATTGTATAAATATTCAGCGAATTCAGCAACGAAGAGGATCCCTATTGCATCTTCTTTGATAAATAAATATCCGCTTTGTCTGTCAAAGGCCTGGGAGGCCATCGGGATCAATAGTATCTTTCGGTTTTTTTCGGAGAAATGTTTCTTTCCCTGAAAATATTTGTCAATTCATCTAAAATAAGCCTTTTAGGTTTAGAACACTATACAATTTTATGTTTGGGCGTGGTAGCGATAAAATCTTTTAGATAAAAAGGTTCGAAATAAGCAACGCTTTCAAATTGCTGCGCTGCGAATTTTTGTTCTGCTATTTCCACCAGATGGGCAGCGGAAGCCGCTTTATCGTTTAAGTAACAGGCATGAGGAGAAACCAACGTATTTTTTACTTTTTCGCTTCCGTCACCAAAAAAGTAAACTTTATGGGTGGCTAAAATATCGGAAAAAGAATGTTCGTCGATAATTTCAGCTTTTGTATCCAGCATGGTCCGGTTGTGGGAATCGAAAAAAGCCGTATAGACTTCCATTCTGCGGGCGTCAATCATCGGGCAATACCAGACATCTTCTTTTAATTGTTCGGAGACAGAACGGGCAAGTGCCTGAAGCGTGTTGATAGCGATAAGGGGTTTGGATGCACCAAAACAAAGTCCTTTCGCCATAGATACCCCTATTCGTAAGCCGGTATAGGATCCAGGCCCCATGCTAACAGCAACGGCATCCAGATCATGTGCCGTTAGAGCACATTCTTCGAACAATGCCTGGATAAATGTACCTAATAAAAGGGAATGATTCAAACCTTCTGTGTTTTCTTTTATTCCCAGTATTTTTCCTTCTTTAGCCAGAGCTACAGAACAAACGGAAGTTGCTGTTTCTATGTTGAGAATGAGTGCCATGTTTATATGAAATGATTCTGTTTATTTTCCTTTCCGGCATCCGGATTTATTTTCGGAGTATTTGTATACTTCCGTCCATTCCTAGTTTAATAATGCTGGAAGGACTGCAAGGCCGGGTTTCTTGCCGGCGGAAATCCACTATATAATCCACAGCATTTTTAATTTCTTCACTAATATCGGCAAAACAAGCGGGAGAAGGCTGCCCACTGATATTGGCAGACGTGGAAACCAAGGGTTTACGGAACCGGAATAAGAGAGCTTTACTGAATGCCTCCTCCGTAATCCGGATCCCGATTGTCTGATCGGCATTGATGAGATTCGCAGCTAGATTTCGGGCATTCGGATAAATGATCGTAGTGGGTTTATTGCTGACTTCGATCAGTTGTAGTGCTATTTCCGGGACATCGGCATAAGAGGCAATCTTTCCGGCATCATCCAGTAAAACTAACATAGATTTGTTATCTTCTCTTTGCTTCAGCTCATAAATCCGTTGTACGGCTTTGGCATCTGTTGCGTCGCATCCGATACCCCAGATTGTGTCGGTAGGATACAGAATAATCCCTCCTTTTTTGAGGATTTCAGTGGCTTTAAAAACTTCTTCTTTTAACTTGATTTCCATAGACCGGTTATAAACCATTCCCGGATAAAATCTCCGGATAATATTCGTACTCCTGTTTTGCGAAAGTACTAAAGTTTCTCAGATAATAAAAATGTTCTGAAAAGAATCCGAGCCTATTTCTGAAAAAGTAACCTGGAGGTTTATGGTCCCTAATTCCAGTCAGCCAACACGACTGGGGAATTAGGGATAAGGGGTGAGTTTTGATTACACCAGGTGCTTTATTAATTCGCTGCGTTCGCCATAAAGCATATCGATGACGGGAATTTCGATGAGCGTATAGCATCCTGGTTGTTGGCGCATGGCCGCCCGGGCTGTCGAAACCAGAATCTGGCCGGTAAGCGCCGGGTTATTGATTTTCATATCGAATTCAAACAATTGATTTTGAGTTTTTCCGGAAACGCCTTTACGCGTCAGATTTACACCGTGTCCCATGTCTAGCAAAGCATCCACACATTCTACCTGCAGTACATGGGTTTCGTCGTTTACAAAATAGGGATCTGTTTTAACTTTTTGGGCAATCTCTTCGAAAGAATGGCCTTTTTCTATTTCTACATATACCATGCGCCTATGTATTCCTGTTCCCGTCGGAATCGTCATAGACAGGGCAGCTTTTACTCCTTCAATGGCTTTTACAGCAACGGTATGCCCCATGCTCATGCCCGGTCCGAAATTGGTGTAAGTAACACCTTTGGGTGCACAGGCTTCTAATAAAGCCCGTACGACAGAATCACTACCCGGATCCCAGCCTGCAGAAATGATAGATACGGTATTGTATTTTTGGGCCACTTCATTTAAATAGCGGTGTAACTCCGGGATTTGGGTGTGAATATCAAAACTGTCTACGGTACGAATACCTTGTGCTAATATTTCTGCAGCGTAAGTTTTTATACTGCGGGTAGGGGTACACAGAATAGCGACGTCTACTTTGTTTAATTTCCGGATATCGGAAACGACCTCGAAATCTTTCAATTCTTCCGGTATATCCTGTGCATTACGGCGTACAATTCCAGCTACTTCAAAATCCGGCGCTACGAGAAGCGCTTCCAATACATATTTCCCGATATTGCCATATCCTACAATGGCAGCTCTGATTTTTTCCATATTGTCAGTGTTTTATTTAGAATACAAATTTGCGAATATTTCATTATATGACAAAATCCCTCTTCCGGATTGTTAAACTTAAAACCAATTCCAGCAGCAATGTTTAAAATTTGGATGAGAAGAAAAAGTACATTTGCAGTCTTTTCCCGTTTTTTGGCTTTTTTTAATATCTTGCAGCCTCATTTAAATGACCTGTGTTATGGCGTTGTTAAAAAAAATTCCGCATACCTATACCATTATTGCTGTCCTTATTCTTGTTTGTGCAGTTCTTTCCTGGATTATTCCGGCCGGCGAATATGAACGGCATGTAATAGAGGTGGAAGGGGTAAAGCGAACCGTTATTGTGGATCATTCTTTTCATCGGGTAGAGCAATCTCCTCAAACCTGGCAGGTTTTTGGAGCTTTATTGCAAGGTTTTGAAAAGCAAGCCGGCATTATCGCTTTTCTGTTAATTATTGGAGGGGCCTTTCAGATTTTGAATAGCGGAAAAGCGGTGGATGTAGGTATCCTTTCTTTTTTACGTTTTACTCAAGGACTGGAGCGGTATCGTTTTATGAAACGGATAGGGGTGAATAATATTATTCTGTCTTTTATTATTATTTTGTTTAGTCTTTTTGGGTCAGTGTTTGGTATGAGTGAGGAGACGCTGGCTTTTGTAATTATTATTGTTCCGTTGGCTATTCGGATGGGATACGATTCGATAACGGGACTTTGTATGGTATATGTAGCAGCTCATGTCGGTTTTTCCGGAGCAGTACTCAATCCTTTTACGATCGGAATTGCGCAAGGATTATCGGATTTACCGTTATTTTCGGGTTTTGCTTACCGGTTGTTGTGTTGGGGGATACTTACGGCCGTATTGATTGTAGGGGTTTTGCTATATGCCCGTCGGGTGAAACGAAATCCGGCCTGTTCTCCTATGTATGAGGCGGACAATTATTGGCGGAGCAGAAGCGTGGAAGAAGGAGAAAGGGTCGCCTATGTGACTCCTCTTTCTGCCCGGGTAGTATATTTTTTAATTCTGGGAGCTTTGATCTTATTTTCCGTATATTATCCGGTGATGACTTTGCGTATAGGGGGTGCTGGGGTGACGACGTATGCCGTGCCGCTCCTGACGGGTTTATATGCTTTTATAGGATGGTTGGGGTTACGAAAGTCCTTCCATTTTTTTGTATTGACTATTTTGGGATTTACGATTATCTTTTTAGTTGTGGGAGTGATGGGCTATGGTTGGTATTTGACGGAAATTTCGGCTTTATTTCTGGCCATGGGAATTATGTCGGGATTTGCTATGGGAAAAAATGCGAATGAATTAATTCAATCTTTCCTGGAGGGGGCCAAGGATATTTTATCTGCGGCAATTGTCGTCGGATTGGCAGGGGGAATTATTCAAATCCTTCAGGATGGCCGGATTATCGATCCCATTCTGCATGGTTTGGCATCTTTTATGAATGATGCCGGAAAAGTAACCGCTATCGGTGGAATGTATTTGATCCAGACCTTTATAAATATCGTTATCCCTTCGGGTTCGGCTAAAGCGGCCTTGACAATGCCGATAATGGCTCCTTTTTCGGATGTAATCGGTATCTCCCGTCAGGCCACGGTGATGGCTTTTCAGTTCGGAGATGGATTTACCAATATGATTACTCCTACTTCCGCCGTATTGATCGGAGCGTTGGGGATAGCGCGTATCCCTTATGAAATTTGGGTGAAATGGTTTTTCCGTTTTTTGGTTGTTTTCATTCTCTTGGGTTTTATTTTACTTATTCCTACGGTAATTTTTCCGTTGGACGGGTTTTAAGGAAAAGAGATTTCCAGGCTTCGGCAGATTTTGCTACATTTATTGTCCAATGTATTAAAATTTACGAAAAAGGGACGTATGACTTTAGGGGATAAATACAGAGGGGATTTTTATGTGACGGGTACAGGATACGGGATAGAGGAAACGAACAGGCAAATATTTTCGCCGTTTTGTAAAAATAAATAACTTTGCTCAAAGATCCGGATTAGGGCTTCCGCTCTGCGAGAGTATTGTCAAAAATCTGGGAGGGCAAATAGGACTTGTTTCGGCTTTGGGAAAAGGGACCACTTGGGGGTTTACCTTACCGACGGGAAAAAATATATCATCTTGAAAAAAATGGACAAATTTGCAGCGATTGATTTTGAAACGGCTAACTGGCAGAGAACCAGTGTTTGTTCTGTAGGGGTGGTGGTGGTAGAAAAAGGGGAGATTGTAGATAAATTTTATAGTTTGATTCATCCCCGGCCTGATTTTTATTCCCGTCGGAATACTCAGATTCACGGTTTGACGCGTGCCGATACGGAAGAAGCTCCGGAATTTCCTACTGTATGGCG
>ULWN01053336.1_pt1 | contig 12446 bp, 12 predicted proteins | sample 1960371 | NCBI WGS metagenome assembly ULWN01 (sample SAMEA4835813, study PRJEB28245) | human gut metagenome | biome: gut microbiome; material: fecal sample | place: Denmark | collected 2008 | reverse complement strand
CGTCCGCATCCCCATAACGGTCAAACATCGTGGCGTTGACAGAATGACCGACGAAAAGCCAGAAAGCGCTGATTCACTGAGCTGTAATCAATGTACAGCGCTGTACCGGACGATGGGTAATGGCGGTCACAACCGGTAACCCCAGAGACAATGCGACTGTTTTTAACGCAACATACTGACCGGATGTATCACCCCGGGCAACCCGAAAACACCTTTCCACCCGGCATTGTCCGCCAGCACTTATCACCTGCCAGCTATGTTGCAGTAAATCCACCACTTGCGAACATTGTTCATCAACTGTGACACTGGCTCGCGGGTGACAAATACTCGTCTGGCTGAGCAGCAACAGGCATCGAATTGTTGCTCCTCCATGTTGTTCCCGCAACCAGCGTAATACCACCGACGATGATGGACTGGCAGTGTGATTGCTCTCAGTAATACGTTCATGCAGTTGTCGATAAAAGGAAGTGCAGAATGCATGAATCTGTTGCCCGTAGATGTTTCCTTCTGTCGAATGGAGTATGAAGTGGACTGCCAGCAGACGCGGCCAGTGGTCAACAGCATGTTGAATAAAACGCCGGATGTCTCCCGGCTCTGAAATTAAGGCTTCGGTTATTTGCACGAAATGTTCCTTTTCAAACCCTGTTGAATTTTGTCAAACCGGTGCAGACACGCAGGAAAGCACGCCAGCACCGGTGTAATGCCAGTTATAATCAATAAGAATGGAATGACGAATCAGTCAGGAAATGATGGCTAACAGTTAGCTGACCGGAGGGTGTCAGCGGAAAGATAAGCGGGAGTGTCGCCAGCACCAGGGACAGGGCTGATTTCCACAATACCAGCGCTGGCATTTTGCACATTGCCAACGTACTGGCATCACAACACGTTTCATGCTGCTGCTCCTCGTGATTCCTCAATTCGTTGTTGCATCCACTGCTCCACTTCACTTTTGTACCAGCGGCTGCTGCGCCCCAGTTTGATGGGTTTAGGAAAATGCCCTTCACTGATCAGCCTGTAAAACCATTTATCGGTCATGCCGGTGAAACTGGTGATGTAGTTCATGTCGATCAGGGGATCGTCGGCACGCAGCAATACACTGTCGTGGCTTGTTGTGGTCAACATGGTCAGAATGTCCTCAGTGAGATTTATGAAGAATGGGGTAATACGGGGAATGGGATCGCGGGCGAAATCACTGAACGCCCAGATAAGGTCCTTAAACAGGGCTTCGCAGTCCGGTGACCGGCGATCCAGTACCACATCCCGGGTGATCTGCTTCTGGTACGGCTTTGCTTCACCTGGTGACGCGAAACCCAGCACATTACTCCAGGCATCCAGAATCAACCGATCCAGTTCAGGGCCATCGAAATGCTCCTGTCTGACGCATAACACCACGTGGTATTCCGGCTTTTCAGGATGACGGGTCAGGAGCCAGCAAAGGTCGCGTCCGGGTTTCGCATTCATCAGCGCACTGACGGTTTCGATAAAATCCATACCAAACCAGGTCTGTCTGCTGTTGAAGGCGTTGTCATGTTCCCACGGCAGACGAAGCAGGATCCGCCGTATCCGTGAGCCGGACTGCTCACGCAGCGCACGCTCAAGGACGCCGATGACTTTGTTCTGATAAGATGGTCAGAAGGGTGCCAGGCTATAGTCGAAATAAGGGATAGCATTCATAAGATATGCTCCGTTATGCGCAGCCCACAATGCGTCCTGCCCGTGAATAAGCTGACGTGTTATGGTTTGCGGATGGGGTTGATGGAATAAGTGAAGAACCGGGGCAGAACGGGAAGATCAGGTCACCGACAAGGGACAGAACACCGGATGTGGTTCAGAGTGAATGATCTCCGTTGACTTCAGTTCACATCATTAAGCAAGGCGGTAAGGTTTTACCGACGGAATGTTTCCAGGACAGGAAGCTCAGGATTTAAGCTTCAGAAGTGAGGCTTACGAGGACGCCCTGCAGCAGGACGTTCAGGAACTTCATTGCAGCCGTAGGCACACAGCCCGTCTTTTTGTTCTTCTTTCGCCAGATAATGCAGGACACCGCGAATATTATCGATGCTCCCGGGATCGTTATGACGCACGGGAATGTTGATGTTGTATGTATAATGCGGCTGATATGTACAGCGGTGTGCCGAACCGCTGTTATGCGTAATAGACTGCCAGCATTCCGTAATCCGCTCCGCAAAGGGATATATTTTTTTAACCCTCTGACGATCGATCCAGAAAACCGCATGCGCATGAAAACCATGATCAGCCGTCCATTCAATCACCCAGAAGAAGCCAACGATATTTTCAAATTGTTCCACCTGCTCCAGTAGCATACGCAACTGTAATTCAAGCCAGCGATGATCAGGTTGTAAGAAATCGGGCGTATCTTTCCTGTAGAAGAAATCCATCCGTAAGGCCCGCAGGCAGGAATAGCGTGCCATCATTTGATTGATGTGATTGTCAAGTAAAGCGGTAAAAAACCAGTTTGGTGTGTAAGATTTAGGCATGTTGATGACTCCTGAAAGTTAATGATGTTTTAAGCTCTGTAAGCGAATTAATGCTTTCGCTCATAATCAGATCTAAAACGGTAATAACTTACAGATGGTATTTATCAGGCATGCTGTAACAGAATGGATACGTCGGTTATTAACGACACGTAGCGTTGTGCAGAAATAAATGGATTATCTGATGGTATTAGCTAAAGAGATGAGATAAACGAGGAGTGAATAAAATACAGAATCAATAAACATCACGAAATACTGCAAAATATGCGATAAAAACCCACGATCAGAAGTTCAAGAAACATATTACGACTAATCACCATCATAAATTACAAACTTGCTCTCAATGGTTCTAAAAAACCGTGTACAAGGCCAACACGATACCTGTAACCCAATAAACTTACACGCACTCATTTTATCTGTTAAAAACAACTCATGTTCAAGATATGAACGTTAACGGGTACACGGTACCAGAATGAAACATACCATGGATGGATAATTTTCATTTTGTTTAAAATACAAGATAATCAGGAACGAACAAACACAATCAGAAATTCACTCTATTAATTCTGTTATTTACCCTGCTCGGCTAATCGTTACAGAATAATGGATACCTTATTAAAGAGTAAGCATTCAGTTAATCAGTAATGACAGAGAAATTGATGTTCACCAGAATAGTTAAAACACTTCAGATAAACAATCATTGTTAAGCAAATACGGTTCATAATGGATAAATTAGAATCAATTACTGTTTTACTGAAGATGAGAATAGATGAATATCAACAATAGCGTAGTAGAGAATAACTTACCTGAACATCATATGAGTTACAGTAGTTATGATTGAGGGATGGAGTGAATACGATAACAAGAGTAATACTAATGGAATGTGTAAAGATTGAGAGTGAGTGAAGACAGGAAGTAAATAACAATAGAGATTGTATGAAAAAGGGAGTGAATAAAGAATATATAAAGAATAAATATAATTATAGTAATAAACCTAAATTAAAATCATCCTTGTTTGATGAGTAAAAATAATTCTAGAAAATGAATCTGTCTGAAAACTCTTTCTCAGAGATTAACCGATCAGATGCTCAACGGACTCAATAAATTGGCTGAGTCAGGTTACCTCATCCACACTCTATTTGTTTCTAGAAGGATCTACCATTTTGTTCATCTACCGGAACACATCAATTTAGTAACTCGATAATATCGGTTATGTAGATATTTATCGTTGCTACCAATGCCTAGATTATTGTTCTCCAAGTATTTTCTTGACTTACAGGCTAATTTTGAAACAAATGTCATGCTATTTTAGGAAAAGAACCTATGCAAAAGTCTGCTATGAGCGAGGAGCAGATATTCATCTGGTATACAAAGACAATATCGCTTAAGTCATCAGTGCTGCCACTTTAACCACTAGCTCTGCTCTTTTTGGACTTTTGAGCTAAAAATTAAATCTGACAGTGTGATAAGGTGCAAGTTTCTGAAAATACGCCAGTTGTTTTACACTCAAAAGCCCCCATTACTATCTGATGTTAATGGCGCAGCAGTTATCTTTCAGATTATTAAGGGGAAACAAGAGTATGGCAAGATGTACAGCTCCTGTACGTGGACATAGCTCAGCAGCAGCTGCTGCTGCCTGTCCCGCATGTCGTAATCGCAGTGGTTATCGCCGCAGTAGCTACAGTTATGATAGTTACCCTTCTTACTCATCAGGCTCTAGCGGTGGCGGAAGTTATGGAGGCAGTAGCGGTGGTTCCAGCAGCAGCGCGAAGCCACGTTGGTCAAAATCAGGGTCTTCCGTTTCTTACACAACAGCCCAAGTACAATCACTCACACCAATTCGACAAGCGGTAGAGAAACTTGCCATTGAGCAACCTGATCTGCGTGATGTCTTTCTTTGCCATGCTTGGGATGACCGACAAGGTATTGCCAAAGAGTTACACGATTTGCTCGAAGCGGCAGGTGTCAAAGTATGGTTCAGCGAAAAGGATCTTGCCCTTGGTGTTCCGATGATGCGTGCCATTGATAAAGGATTAGCAAACTCTCGAATCGGCTTGGTTTTAGTGACACCTGCATTGTTAAACCGTCTTCCTAAAGAAGGCGTTGCTGATAAAGAACTTTCCGCCTTACTGGCAGGCAACCAACTCGTTCCCATCGTGCATAACACGACGTATGAAGCTCTCCGTAATGTCAGTCCTTTGCTTGCATCCCGAAGCGGCCTCGACACGGGAGAAGATACATTGGCAGTTGTTGCAACAAAAATTGCAGAGCTGATCACTGTTTAGTTTATCCAAGCCACCGTTAAATATTTCCAGCTCATGAATCTGGTCTGCTATTGCAGGCCAGATATCAGTCAATACTGAAAGGTTTGACCTGCTCCCCGTTGATTAACATAGACTGATATAGCAACTTCCGCTTTTGGCACAAAGCAGACCATGAGAAGATAGACGCTATAACATTTGAGTCCTACCAATCGATCTGTTCATTTCCATAAATGGCAGTAAATGCAAATAACCAGAACAGCCAGGCGCTTTTCGACTTATGGTCGATGTTGCAAAGAGTGAGGAGTGGAAAGCAAGCGTGCGAACGAAAGTAGATGGCAATCCATTGCATTACTTCAGGACGACTTTTCAGAAAGCGAGCTAAGGGCGTCAACCACGCCCTTACCGTGGCATAAGCTCAGGCACCAGAGTTGTTTTACAGGGTTCACCTGCCATCCAGTAGACGCCCCGGCCCACGACTGCAACCATAATTACGTTGCCCAGAACCGTCATGCTGCTTCGTCTCATATTTCACGAGATAACTGGCTCTGTTCCGAGCTTTCTGCATCGCTTCCACATCACCACGCTTGATCCAAAGAACAGCGGCTTCACCCGGCTTTTTGTCTGAAGCCTTCCGGATATCAGAACATCCACCAGGCAAAGGGGTGTCACCGAAAGAAGGGCGAGCATCAGACGATGTTGGTTTACGGAAAGGCGTCCTCCTGGAAAAATGGACCAGGCCATCGCTTTGCCAGGACTCAAGATGCAGAGCGCTGCACCATGCCTGTTGGATCATCGTCGCCAGCGAAGACGGTTCGCTGAAATCCCCGAGTGAACACCAAGTATCTTTGTTGAGCAGTAATATCACGTGATAATGTTTCCTGCCTTTTTCCTTGCCAAACTCCCGACACCAGAAATAACGCAGAGTGGTTGCGCGCACACGCTTGTTGGCACGCCGTTTTTTCCGCTGGTAAGCCTGGATTTTGGCTTTCAGGGATTCGAAAAAACGAGAAATCACCGCTGAATCTAAATCGGTATCCATGATGGTGGCAGGCATATACTCAGGAAAACGTAAATCCACCCGAATTAACGAGACGGCACGGTGTTGCGCCAGGGCACTGTTGAGAATGCTTTCAAAACGGGATAACCAGTAAGCATTGTGTATTTGTTGATTCATGATGAGAGATCTCCGTTGATTTGGATTGACTTCACATCATTAATCACTGTGGTAAAACTTTACGGCATCCCGCCATTGAGCAACGCCAATGGCTCCTGATTAAAACAGAATGAATCGTCCCGTAACGAAAAGATAATCCTGCACACGACAGCAAAACGTAAAACAACAGCATGAATGAGCTAAATGTCTAAAGAAAAACTGCCTTTTCACATTATTTTTCAGCGAGTAATCATACCAGCATCCCTAACATACGAAATCGCATCGTGATCGATCGCTGATTCGCCGAACAACTGATCGAATACACCGGAATCTGCACTAACATCCTGATGGGTAACGGAAGACTAAAAAACCAGTGTTCTATTGATTGCACGGAATGCCTGTGCGCTGGCCTGACCAGTAAGCACAATTCTACGAGTAGTAAGATATCTACTCCAAAACCATGCGCAGTAGCCACCATATGTTGCCAGGGTGAAAAATAAGCTCAGAGCTATAGGGGAGTAATTCCCGTTAATGTCATCGCCGTACCTCAATCAGCTCACAAACTGGCTGAAACGTTAAGCTGAGGCCTTTATTCTTCAGATGTATTTTCCGGTTTACCTGTAAATTATCTTCTGATATTTATCACATTAGTAATTGTGCTGATTATCTACATACTTCAAGGTCTGAAATATGAAGCTAACAGAAGAAAGTCTGAATCTAGTCATTGACATCCTGAATGATTTGATCTGTGAAGGAAAAATGCTGAACGATGTGGAGCGCAGATCTCTGCTCAATGCAGTTATGGCAATTACAGCGGTAAAAGAACGTTCTGTCGTATCTGTATCATCCCGAAAAGAGCAAAGTAAGAAGGAGAAGAAGGAAAGAGAGATCGATCCTCGTTTCCCAAATGCTGGTGTGGCATGGAATGAGGCAGACGAGAGTTTATTGCGAGATGTTCTGGAGGATGTACCGGACGATGAAATTGGTAAACACCTTTTCTGGCTGGCAGAGAAACTAGGGCGAACCCCGTACAGTGTAGCCTGTAAAGTCAGACAAATTAAGAAATTACCTGCAGAATGGAAGGATCAATTTCGTAAAATCTCTGACAGGATCCGTAGTTCTGGAATGTCAGTCAGTGAATATCTACAACGCCAGGGACTGTTAAGCCCAGAGTCAGGGGAAGAAAACAATCCTGTCAGTCATAACAACAATGTAGCTTAATCCTGAAGAAGATGAACAGTTTATACTCTTTAAACTGTTCCCTTAATTTTATAAAAACAGTTTGTGTAAGTGCATGCTCCAACATTCTGAAGGCGTTATTTCTTACAATACATCATAATCATTGGCAGATCCTCATCTGAATCAAAACACCACAACCAATCATCACACTTTTTCTGAAAAGAGCCTTATGATGAAGATAATCACCTTACGCTGAGAAAAAACACCAGGGCCAGTTAATCACCTTATCAATCTCGCCGTTACAAAATCATCCATAAGCCATTTAACAGTGTTATCGCAAACTCACAGTAAATCGCATCAGGTTACCTCAATCGGATTTGAGTTAATTCACTGGGCTTTACGTAAAGATACTTTTCTCAGGTTAACGACTAAAAACACAAAAACTAAGAAAAGGTTAAATGTAACATCAGTAAAATCGAATATCATCCTGATTACTTAAACAAGAAAGATTGTTTTGTAGCAGCTTTAAACTGATTTTAGCTAACGTAAAGATTTACTAAACTGGATGTGTATCAGATCAAACAATGTGTACAGCAATGCTTAATGAAAACACTTGTAGAATTGTTTATGAAAATGCGTGTATAACACTTAGTGAAGATATGTCTGTATAATACGTATATAGTACCATTCCCGACATTCTCAATATCTTCAGACATCCATGCAGACTGAGTGTTGATTTCAGTTTTTCACGGCCAGCATGGATCTTTACTGGTCAAGAAACAGACAGGTTTACTCTGGAATTATTTTTCTGATTCCGTCTTCAGAACAACAAAAACTCGTGATAACTCTACAACAAACTATCGTAACTGGCTTCTGTAACCCCGTCACTTTTCCTAAGAAACGTGCCCCCATATGATGCGGGAGAGATAAGTCATCGTATACAGGAAACACTGCCAATCATAATATGGCGTCATTCAGTAATTTTTATCCATAATCAGATTAGCATATCATGATTATTGAATATTATGATATATAGCTCATATGAATGTGTTATTATCTGTAAGCGTTAAGCATCACATTGCATAACCATACTAAGCTGGCTAATCATCAACATTTTTATATGTAACTCATTGAAATTAATTATATGTTTTTTGTGGATAATTAATATGTAATGTGAAATTAATATTTTTACATCATGAGCGCCATTTAAAATTACCATCCTGAATATCATATGACAATATATTTTCACTAAAGCATGAATTGTATATGTCTATTAACTCTGGAAAATTATCAGGATTCACCTTCAAATTCACTTGAATGTTACGCTTAATTTCACCCAGCAGTTCTTCATGTGTGGATTTTATTATCCCTTTCTCATAATCGATAAATACACACATGTTCTTTATGAATTCAAAACCTTTTCCTGTATACAGTTTAATGAATGCCACCAGAGCAAACATTTCAAGATATAGCCATAATGCCACGTTAGTTTTTTGCAAAGTATAAAAAATTGAATTCGCCACTCTTTTACTTATTGCTCTTTTATACTGTGATCGGGCAAGATTCAGTAGCGGAAGCTCTCGTTCAATAAATGAATGTGAAAAGACTGGATAAATTGATGTCGGAAACCTTTCAGGTCTTATGATATTTTCTATTTCCACCATAAATCTATCCATAGAAAGAAAGTTACTTTCTTTTTTTATTCTGGTATAGAGACCGCCTTTATTCCTTTCTGAGGTTTGTTTTCGTGCTATCCCCCCCAACACTTTCTCTAATTGTTTATTTATCTTCGTATAATTAAATACAACCATTCTTCTTATCATCCTCGGAAGGATAATAATATCAGTGCTTGAATCACTTGAGCGGCAATTATTATTTATCCATGCAACTTCAAGTTGCAGTATCGGAACATTAACTTTTCTGGGGTAAATATCTCTCTGATATCGTTTTTTGTATGCGTTTTCATTAAGATATTCTCTGCTGTAGAGAAACTTATAGCAATATAATCTGATAATATCTTTTATGTAAAATTTAAATAGTTCACCTGTAACAGATATATGTTTTCTGCTCAGTAACTCCTGTGTATTAAGCCATTCCCGTGACCGAAGCACACCCTTGTGAAAACTTTTTCTTACTTGCTTTGAAGCACGCCATTGATGTAATATTTTTGCGTCCTCAATAATTCTCTTTCCCGTTTTATTTTTTGCAGCATCTCTTACTCTATAAAATATCTCCCAGTCCAGACTTTTGTCATATCTACTAATTATACGACAAATATTCCTGACCCGACGATTCTCTTTATTTCGCTTCCATAGCTTATAATGATCATCGCATAACCTTAAGGCATTTGCCTCATCAAATTCTGAAACAGGATTACTGCATTTTTTATTCCGACAGATACCTTTGTTTTTAGCCATACTCTTCTTCCCGTCAATGGAAAAATTTTCACACCCATATTACCTGAATGATAAACCGGATTAGTGTGATCCGGTTCAGTGAAATCAACAGGATACCGGTATGCCATTCAGCAATTCTTCCCTCTCCGCGCAAGTGAAATCATATCTGACGTTTCTTCCTGAAGAAATTCGCCAGAAAATCCTTGAACATCTCCACAGCGTTATTCATTACGAACCCGTGATTGGCATTATGGGTAAATCCGGCACCGGCAAAAGTAGCCTGTGTAATGCTATTTTTCAGTCCCATATCTGTGCCACGCATCCCCTGAACGGCTGCACCCGCCAGGCTCATCGTCTTACCCTGCAGATCGGTGAACGCAGAATGACGCTGGTCGATCTGCCCGGCATTGGAGAGACGCCGCAGCATGATCAGGAATACCGGGCGCTTTACCGTCAGTTACTGCCGGAAGTGGATTTGATTATCTGGATCCTGCGGGCAGATGAACGCGCGTATGCCGCCGACATTACCATGCATCAGTTTTTACTGAATGAAGGTGCAGATCCCTCGCGTTTTCTGTTTGTACTCAGTCATGCCGATCGCGTGTTTCCTGCTGAAGAATGGAACGCCACAGAAAAGAGCCCGTCCCGTCAGCAGGCACTCTCACTGGCTACTGTTACAGCCCGGGTGGCAACCCTGTTCCCGTCATCATTTCCGGTACTCCCTGTTGCCGCGCCTGTCGGCTGGAACCTTCCAGCGCTGGTGTCACTGATGATCCACGCGCTGCCACCACAGGCAACCAGCGCAGTTTATTCACATATCAGGGGGGAAAACCGCTCTGAACAGGCCCAGAAACACGCACAACAGACTTTTGGTGATGCCATCGGGAAAAGTTTTGACGACGCCGTTGCCCGGTTCAGTTTTCCGGCCTGGATGTTACATCTTCTGCGTAAAGCCCGGGACCGCATTATCCACCTGCTGATCACACTGTGGGAGCGTCTGTTCTGACACACTCACGCCGACAGGATGTGTCGCTGGATTAACGAGCATTCTTCTTTTTATGAAATCATGCTTAAAAATCAGATAATTAAAAGAATATTTTTTCTGCTGCATTTTATTCCTGATTATCCGGATGCGACACATCCTTTCAACATCATGATGCATAATAACATCATGAAATAAAAGATGTTTTCTTACGGAGTGCACATCTATGTCTGATAATCGTTCCCGGCATGATCGCCTGGCGGTTCGCTTATCACTCATTATCAGCCGACTGATGGCCGGAGAATCTCTGTCACTAAAAACACTGTCAGATGAATTTGGCGTTACAGAACGTACTTTACAGCGCGATTTTCATCAGCGTCTGGTTCACCTGGATTTAGAGTACAGAAATGGCAGGTACAGCCTCAGACGACAGAGCAGCCCAGGTGCGATCCCTGAAATGCTTTCTTTTATACAGAATACCGGGATCGCACGGATACTTCCGCTCCGGAACGGACGACTGATAACCTGTCTTACCAACAACCAGGAGCCCTCTCCCTGCCTTATCTGGCTACCGGCGCCGGATATCACTGCAACGTTCCCCGAGTGTTTCTCGCAACTCATCCTGGCAATAAGACAGTGTATCCACATCTCTCTGATGACTGAGCGATGGTATCCGTCACTGGAGCCCTGCCGGCTCATTTATTACAGCGGTAGCTGGTATCTGATCGCGTTACAGAAGGGAAAACTGCAGGTCTTTCCTCTGGCAGATATCAAATCAGTCAGCCTGACATCAGAACGGTTTGAACGGAGAGGCCACATCCACAGTCTGGTCGCTGAAGAGCGTTTTATCTCCGCCCTGCCACATTTCTCTTTCATCCATAAACTTATCAACACCTTTAACCTGTGATCGCCGGCCTGCCAAAGCCGTCCCGACAGGTATGGAGACAATATGTTGAACAGAAAACTAAATATACGGCTACGTCATTCCCTGAACAGTCACTGCATACCTTCCAGCATTATCAATAACACCGTACGTTCATTTCAGAGGTCAGTCATGAATACCAGAGCTCTTTTTCCCCTGCTGTTCACTGTGGCATCATTCTCCGCCTCCGCCGGCAACTGGGCTGTCAAAAACGGCTGGTGTCAGACCATGACGGAAGATGGTCAGGCGCTGGTAATGCTGAAAAATGGCACGACTGGTATTACCGGCCTGATGCAGGGATGCCCGAATGGTGTACAGACGCTCCTGGGCAGCCGTATCAGTATTAACGGTAACCTGATCCCCACATCACAAATGTGTAATCAGCAGACGGGATTCAGGGCTGTTGAGGTGGAAGCCGGACAGGCGCCGGAAATGGTCAAAAAAGCCGTTCACTCCATAGCAGAGCGTGATGTGTCCGTTTTACAGGCATTTGGTGTACGAATGGAATTCACCCGCGGTGATATGCTGAAGGTCTGTCCGAAATTTGTCACATCACTTACCGGTTTTTCCCCGAAACAGACGACCACTATTAATAAAGATTCCGTCCTGCAGGCTGCCCGGCAGGCATACGCCCGGGAATATGACGAGGAAACAACAGAAACCGCTGATTTTGGCTCTTACGAAGTAAAAGGCAATAAGGTTGAGTTTGAAGTATTCAATCCTGAAGACCGTGCGTACGACAAAGTGACCGTCACGGTTGGTGCTGACGGTAATGCCACCGGCGCCAGCGTTGAATTTATCGGAAAATAGCCGGTATGTCGGACTGCCACCCTGTTTTATTGCCCGAAGGCCCTTTCTCACGCGAACAGGCGGTTGCCGTCACAACAGCTTACCGCAATGTGCTTATTGAAGATGACCAGGGAACGCATTTCCGGCTGGTTATCCGCAATGCCGAAGGGCAGCTACGCTGGCGGTGCTGGAATTTTGAACCTGATGCCGGAAAACAGCTAAATTCGTATCTCGCCAGTGAGGGAATTCTCAGGCAATAAACGTCT
>ULWN01022194.1_pt1 | contig 12464 bp, 9 predicted proteins | sample 1960371 | NCBI WGS metagenome assembly ULWN01 (sample SAMEA4835813, study PRJEB28245) | human gut metagenome | biome: gut microbiome; material: fecal sample | place: Denmark | collected 2008 | reverse complement strand
AAAAGTGCCCCATCGCGGAATTCTACGGCTACAACAACGATAACCGCCTGTTCTTTTCGGGAAACCCGGACTATCAGAACTGGGACTGGCAATCGGGGCTTGACGATCCAACCTACTTCCCGGATACGGGATACACGAAGGTCGGGGCGGACACCTCCGCGATCATGGGATACATCAAGCAATACGATACGCTGACGGTAATCAAAAACAGCAACGAGCAGGACGCCGAACTGTTCCTGCGCACGGCTGAGATAACGGACGGGAGCACGGTGCTGTTCCCGATCAAGCAGGGCGCGAAGGGCGTTGGAGCCGTATCAAAACACGCGTTTGCAAACCTTAGGGACGATCCGATCTTCCTTGCGCGAGAAGGCGTATTTGCGATTACGAGCACATCGCTCGGGCAGGAGCGTGCATTGCAGGACAGGTCGTTCTATGTAAATGCGAAGCTCACGCAGGAGCCAAACCTTGAAACCGCAGTATCGGTAGTCTGGAACGGATACTACATCCTGTGTGTCAACGGGCATTGCTATGTTGCGGATTCGCGGCAGCGGACGGGCGCGTCCCAAACGGAGCAGTATTCTTACGAGTGGTATTACTGGACGAACATACCCGCCCGCATATTCCTGGAACACTCCGGGGCGCTGTACTTCGGAACAGCGGATGGGCGCATCTGCAAATTCAACACGGACGTATCCGGCATGGCACGGTTTTCGGATGATGATGAACCGATCGTTGCGCGATGGTCCACAAAGGCGGACACATTCGGGATCTTCACGCGCAGAAAGACGCTGGTCAAAAAGGGTTCCGGCGTAATGATAAAGCCTTACAGCCGGTCGAGCGTAAAGGTTTATGTGGCCACAGACAAGCAGCACGAGCGCCTGATCCGCACGGCGCTCATGGACATCTTCGATTTTTCGGACATCGATTTCAGCCGCTTCACCTTCAATACGCTGGATACGCCGCAGGTAAAGCCATTCAACACCAAGGTCAAGAAATTCATTCTTTTGCAGCTGATCTTTGAGAACGATGCAGTAAACGAGGGCTTCGGCGTATACGGCGCAGAGGTGCAGTATACGGTTGGAAATTATGTGAAATAGAAGTAACAGATAAGGAGCGTTATCCACGCTCCTTATCCATAAATATCGCTTCTGTGGCCAATGTTCAAAACGAGGATCAGAATCTTTTCATCCGATATATCGGCAATGATGCGGTAATCGCCCACGCGGTAGCGCCATTGGCCGCTTCTGTTGGCAGTGAGCCCTTTCCCGTGCTGCCGGGGATCCTCACAACCCACGAGGTTCTTTTCGATCCAGGAAAGGATGAACTGTCGCGTGTATTTGTCCAACTTCCGCAGGGACTTAACCGCCTGAGGCGTGTAATCAACGGAATACATCACAGGTTGTCATCCTCCAACATGCGGACTACTTCGGCATGGGAGTAGGATATGGGCGATTTACGGTATTCCTCCATCGCTTCGTTGTAAGCGGCGAGATCGTATTCATCCTCAATCCGATCCAGCACGGCGCTCCTGAACAGATCGGAAAGGCTGATACCGTTCAATTCGGCGTACTTTTTAATCAGTGCAGTTTCGGCATCGGTTAAACGCAAAGAAATTGTTGCCATTGTCGTTCACCTCCAGTTTGTGTAATACATTGTATTACGAATTTAGCAAAGATGTCAAGCCCGATTTTAGAGTTCCCACAAAGCGGAAACGGGATTCGGCTTCACGCGCGGAAGAAGACTGAAAAAGCATGAAAAAGAAAGGAAGAAAATAAATGGCGAACTATTATACTTCCGGCTACACGCCGCCCGCTGGGGTAACGGATGCGGAGCAGGTAAAGCAGATCCAACAGCAGCTTACGCAGGCGGGATACAACATCGGCAGCACAGGCGCCGATGGGATATGGGGCAAGAACACACAGGCGGCTTACGACGAATACAACGCGGCAAGCGGAAAGGGATCCATCTGGAGCGCACCGGCCGGGGGAGCATATGCCGGCATGAGCGGTGGATACTCCCTTCCTTCTGTGCCGACGTATAATATCGGCGCGGCATACGACAGCGCGGCAGCGCAATACAAAGCTGCGCTTGACGCTGCATACAACGCCCAAAAGGCGGACATCGATGCGCAGGCCGCAAAGCTGGGGGATCAATACAACACAATCCGTTCGCAGGCATACACCAACGCGCGCCTGAACGCGATTGGAAACAACGAAGTCCTTGCGGCAAAGGGGCTTGCGGGCAACCTGTATGATTCGCCCGTATCCGGCGCATCCGAGACTTCGCGCGTGAATCAGGATATCGGCATGCGCAACGACATCAACGCGGCCACACGGCAGGAGCAAAGCGAACGGGACACGCTTGCGCTTGAACTTCTTCAGGCGGGCTATACGCGCGATGTGGAATACGCAAAGTGGATGGCCGATATGATGATCGCCAAGGCACAGGCGGAACAGGCTGCAGCCCAACAGGCGTTTGAAAACCAGATGGCGCTTGCAAAGATGTACGAAAGCATGTACGGAGGAAGCTCGGGCGGTAGTTCGGGTGGCGGTGGCTCCGGTAGTTCATCTAAAAAAACCGCAACAGCAATGCCAACATATGCATCCGCGAAGAATTACCTTGAAACGATTTCAAAACAGGGCGCGACAAGGAAAGATATGTCCTCTGAAATTGCAGGAATGAACCTCCCGCAGTATCAAAAAGACATACTGAACAGTTATTCCAAGATTCTATCCACAGGGTTTACAAAGCCGAATTCGATGGCGAAAAATCAGACGAAAAAATAAGGGGGATATATGGCGTACATATCCTTTGATGATTACCTTAAACAGGAACAGACGAAGAAACATCCGGACGGGGAATATGCGAAAAAGCCCAATTTTCAGGCGAAAGACAGTTCCAAGGGGTATATGTCCTTTAACGACTATCTTGAGAAGGAGAAATGGGATAGAGCATACAATGAAGAACGCTCAAGGGTTGTAAGGCTGAACCAACAGACATTTAACGCGAGGGCACTGGATGCGTATAACCAATGGAGATTGCAGCGGTCCGCTCAAACTGCGGTGAGTGGTGCAACGACTGGAATACGCGGCGCGGCGGAGCGTGCACGCAACACCTATATCCCGGCGCAGTTCGGCCAACGGATCGTGGACAGGCAAAAGGCGCTTGAAGAAGCGGAACGCTTACGCAATACCTATATCCCAGCCCAATTCGGGCAGCGCGAGCTTGAGAACGCAAGGAAGAGAAGCGGAACGCCGGAACGTTATGACTATCTTACTGGACTTGATCTGAAGGCAGCGCAGGCCGAATATGATGACCTGAGCGCATATCTGGAGCAGGACGAACAGCGCTACAACCGCATGAAGGTCAAGCTGGCATCCTACGGCAGCAATACCAAAGACAGCGGCGCAATGGCGATACAGCGGTTTTTGAGTGAATACGAAACGAAACAAGCCAGGGCTGCAGAGCTTGAGCGGGATATTTACGGAGCGAAGAACATCCAGCGCGTTGCGGGATACGATCAGCTCGCGCAAAGCGGCATGTTTGAACCGATGGCAGAGCAGGGAAGGAAATATTCCGCAAGTGGGCCATTTGATGCCTTCGCGGCAAAACATGCTTATATCAATGACACGGACGACGCGCGAGCAAAAGCCGACGTAAACGCCATGCGCGCTGGAACGGCAGATCCGAATGCAATATATTCTCTCATGGAGGACGATGAAATTAAGGTATTCAACTACCTTACTGCTGTGCGCGGGAAGAAAGCGGCTCTTGAATACCTCGACGCTCTGTCGGAAGAACTCAATAAACGGCAAACGGAAAAAACGGTCGGGAACGTTGAGGGAATGGAGCAAACGACCGCAGGAAAAGTATTTGGCAGTGCGCTTTCCGTGGCGCTTGCCGCACCGAAGGCCGCGGGATTCGTAGGCGCGGCCATCGACCATGCATCCGGGAAATATGTGAGTGAGTATTCTCCGCATATAAGATATAGCGTTGCCCAGCAGGCCATGCGCGCAGAGGCATCCAAAGACATGGGCGAAGTCTGGAAGTTTCTTTACGATACGGGCATGTCCATTGCCGACTCCATGTCTGTTGCGCTTATGACCGGCGGCACAGGAGTCGGACAGGCAGCAAGCCTTGGGATTATGGGCCTTGGCGCGTCCTCCGATACAACGTTGGAAGCAATCAGACGAGGTGCTTCGCAGGAACAGGCGTTTCAGATGGGCGCACTTGCGGGAATCGCGGAAGCTGCGTTTGAAAAATTCAGCGTAGAAGGATTTTGGAAAGCAGCACAAGCCGGAACGAGGGGAGCCGTGCTGAAGAACATCCTACGGCAATCGGGCATCGAAGCATCGGAGGAAATTTGCACAGAGATCACCAACATTATTACGGACGATCTCATAATGGGCGGCATGTCGGAATACAATGCAGCCGTTGAAGCATATATGAAGCAGGGCATGAGCCGTGAAGATGCAGAGCGGAAAGCAAACACTGGACTTGCGGCCCAAATTGGCCTTGCAGGGCTTGGCGGCGCGCTTTCCGGCGGCGTGAGCGGAACGCTTGCGGGCGGGATCGGCCAATGGAGGGGCAAAGGGGCAAACGGTGAGCCAAGCGTAAACGGAGCGATTATTGGCTCGGGAGCATTGAAAGAGGATACAGCAACTGCACCTGCCGCGCAAGCAACTGGACAGATGAACGAAACCACGGAGCAATATGCATACACCGACCCTACAACGGGCATCCCGATGGTGGGAACGCGGCCGGCACAGGACACGCAAACCGGAAACGCGGCGGCGGATACGGCAAAGCCTGCTGTGGAAACGGAAGAATACGCCTACATCGACAAAACAACCGGGATCCCAATGGTGGGGACGCGGACGAATATTGCGTCGGAAGTAACCCCGGAGGCAATCGCAAGGAATAAGACGGAAGTAGCCGGGATGGAACCGATCGCAGAAATGGATGGAAGCGAGTTTCCTAAAGGAAGTATAGGGCTCGTGGATCAAGTAACGGAGTTTTTTAAATCGATCGGGAACCGTGCGGTGAATCCTTCGATTGGTCAGGTAACGCTCGATCGAAGGGGTGCAAAATCATCGTTGGCGCACGGAATGGGGAGAAACAAGGCAATCGCATTTAAGGCGGTGCCGGATGTAATACGGAACGGAAAAATAATTGATTTTCAAGCGGACTGGAAGGGGCGCGGATATGATACCGTAGTGATTGCGGCACCTGTTGTGATTAAAGGGGAAATGTTCTATGAAGGCGCAATATTAATACGCGAAAACAGGGGGACGAGCTTTTATCTGCATGAAGTGACTGCGTTGGAAAACAAAGATACCAATGCGCCGATCAAGACCGGGAGCAAAGCTCCTAGCGACGCAAAGGTACCTTCTTTAATCAGTTTACTCAATGAGGTGAGGAAAGTCAACACGCCAGGCAGCGAAATAGACTTTGTGCCAAAAACAACGGAAAAAAGCAACGCTACAAGCGGGATATCCGAGCCAGCAGGGGCACAAAATACACCCGCGTCATTAATAACGCAAATGACGCAGGATACCGCATTGCAACCGGAAAGCCAATCTGATACAATCAGCCCAGAGGAAGAAAGGGCAATCCGTTCGTATAAAAGCGGAATGACTTCCTATGCCATCAATGAAAAACTTTATTCCGATATAGAGCTGGACGAGGCCGACGAATCTTTAGTAAGAAACCTGGACAAAGCCCTCGAAAAGCTGCCAAGCTATAAAGGCACAACATACCGTGTGCTGTGCTTCGACCGGCAGGGAAAAGATGCGTATGATGCCTTTATTGCGCGGCATGTGCCGAACGCTCTCATGCTTTACGGCTCATATACATCTGCTTCAAAAATTCCCGGCGCTTTCGATATTGACGGAACTCTAAAAGTACGAATAGAAATCGATGGAAAGACCGGCAAGGATGTTTCCAGGGGCTTTGGGCTTGAAACTGAGCAGGAAGTCTTATATGGCAGGGATGTATATTATGTCACCAAAGCTGTTGAAACGGCACAAGACGGCACGACCATAATCAAGATCAAGGAGGCTGATTTCAATGACGAAGGTATTCTCTCCGGACGAGAAGAATCAGTGGACAGCGCCAATCAAGGTGATTATTCCACAGTGCGGGAAGTGCAAGAAATGGATAGGGCTGAACGAGAAGGACCGGCCGGTGTGCGAGGCCTATCCGAACGGGATACCCAAAGCGCTGATTATGGAAAAGGTAGACCACTTCAGGGAGAACTATCCGGGGGACAACGGAATTCTTGGGGAACCGAAGGAAGCGAACAGCCCTCAGACAGCGCCTTACGTGGGCAAGCCGGAAATTTAGAAGATCAACGCGCGGAAATAACGGAGCATTTACGCAAGCTCAAACGGGATGTAGTCACAATGGAGGTGCGCCCGGAACGCATCTATACGGATGCAGAAATGGAAGGGCTTGCAAACAAGCGCATCACGGAGTATACCGCGGACGACATCTATATGATCGCAAGCTCCCTGAAAAACAGGAAGGGGCTTCATCTAAAGGATGTGAGCCGCGTATTGGACACTGTAGCCGGCGGAGACAGAAACCTGAGGAAGGTACTGCACAACCTGATCGAGGTTGGCCACAACGAGGCCCTGGGCAAACAGGGCCGTAGGCAAAGCAGCGACCTTGAAGCGCTCCAACAACGATATGAACAGCGTGGCATTAAGGCGGGTTCGAAAGAATCCGCCGCTGTTATGAAGTTCGGAGAACGAGGCTACTTTGACAAGGACGGAACGTGGGTGGATTACACCTTGGACGACTTGCAGGCCGAGTTCCCGAATAAGTGGAAAGACATCATGGAAACTGCGCAGGAGGATCGCGCGCAGTATGATGCGTACATAGACGAAGCAAATGAAATGCTTGAACGCATCTATCCCAAAATGATGGAGCAGGCGCAGGCAGAGCTCGAAAGCGCGAGAGAGGCTGTTGAGAGCAACAAACAAAAGGCTGCGCGCCAAAAAGAGACGATCGCCACAATCGAAACGAAGATTGAAAGCTACCAAGAAGCGCTGTCCAATAAGAAGCGCACAGATACGGCCGCATATGCCAAACTGAAAAACGGAATAGAATATCAGGAACGCAGGCTCAGGAAAGCACAGCAGGAGCTTAACAAGGCGGAACAGCGCGCAGAGGATGCGCGGTTCAAAGCTGCCCGGCTTGACGAAGAAATCAAAAACGGAGAGCCGCTGCACCAAAGGAAAATCGAGAGAAGGAAAGATTATTATCATCATGTCCGGGCAAGCGGCCTGACGTTTGACCTTGCAACCCTCATAGGATCGAAATCTGCCGCAAGCGAAATGGTAGCCGGAAGGGTCGCGGCGGGGGATGCCGGCGGAGTGATCGGGAACACGATAGACAAGATGATCGGGTCCGTAATGGGAAACAAGGACATTTCGCCCGGCATGGTAGGCGTGTCCGATAATACGAGCCCGAGGACAAAATGGCAAGGCATAATGGAACACCAGGGCGCAGGGGCATACAAACTGGATTCCTATGCTTCAATGGCCGATTACATCGGCATGATCGATTACATGCTTGCGTTCGACGAGTACACATCCCAATTACGCGACATCACGAACACAATTCAGACGGCTGCGGACAAGCTTGACCGCAGCGTGGGAAAGAGCGCACGTGAGGCGAATTCGTTCATAGAATGGATGAAGGATTGGGGCGATATGCTTACAGGAAAAACGCTTCCTTTTGATCGTGGCGCTCAAAAAGTACTGGGACGCAATGTGATGAACGGAGTACGAAAACTGAATTCCGTCGTCAGAAGTTCAACCCTTCTGGCGAACATACGAAGTATGATAGTACAGGGGAGCGCCATAGCAAACGCAATGAACTACATCCAAAATCCGGCGGATTGGGCACGCGGCATGCGCTACCAGGCGAATGCGATGAAGGGCGATCCGGCCTATGCGGATGCAATCGCACAGAGCAATTTTCTGTCGCAGAGGAATATGCTGTCCCCAAACGACATCATAAGGGGAAGCATACTCAACGAGGCAAAAAAGCCGCTTGGAAAAATGTTGAATATTGGGCAGAACGCAGTGGACAGGCTGACATGGTGGACGGCATATGCGCAATATGACGCGGCGGCGGAAACACCGGGCGGGCTTGATAAGCTGAACAGGCGCTTTACACGCGCCTATGACAATGCGATTGACTACGCGGACGATATTACGCGCAGGAGCGTTGCGGGGCGCGGCGTAGGAGAGCAACCGATGACGGTGAAATCCACAATGGTAAATGTGGTTGCTCCATTTCAAACCGAGGTGCTGAACACCTTCAATACACTGAAAGAAAACGTGGGTACGCTGCTTGGAAAAGGTGCGACAAAAGAGCAAAAGGGACGCGCCGCCGCAGGGCTTGTTGCATATGAGATCGCGGCATTTGCAATAAACATGGCCACGCAGGCGATGTTTGGAGATGATGTTGTGGGGTTCGATTTCATAGGCGCACTCATGGGCGCGCTTTTCGGTGATGACGATGAAGGTGAAGAAGAGGTCCTTGGACAACGGCTATATTATAATGTGGCGGGTACAGCCCTTTCGGGGATACCGTTCTCATCTGTGGCAACTCCAATGATAATGGACGAGGAAACATCCAGGGTTATCTTTGGAGCGAATGGTGACCCATCGAGATATGGCACAGGGACGATGGGCACGAACGCGGCGGCGGATGTCATGAAGACGTTTTTCTTCGACAAAGATTCAACCGGCTGGGAGAAGGCGAATGCGGCGGCAGCGTTCTTCCCACTCGGAGGAAAACAGCTCGTGCGCACGGCCCAGGGGCTTTATACGGTGGCCAAGGGCGGAAGCTACAAAACGAACGCAGATGGGGAAGAACAGCTCCAATACAGAACCGATCAGGGAATACTTGACGTTGTTCAAGCGGCCGCATTTGGAAAATGGGCACTCCCAGAAGCGCGTGAGTATGTAGAAAAAGGATTTCCGACTCTTTCAGCACCGCACACCGCCGCCTACAAAAACGCCATTGCGAACGGCATAGACGGTGCGCACTTCCTCGTCCTTCTTGACCGGTACAAGGCGCTTGAGCCGATCAAAGATGAGAACGGGAAAACGGAAAAAACCAAGGATCAGCAGTTCAGGGAGATATTGTTCAGGGATTCAACGCTCACGGCAGAACAAAAAGAACTGATCGACCGCGATGTGACCGGCGCAAGCTACACGGCAGACTATTCATCCGAAGCCATGTTGGAGGCATCACAGCTCAAGGGTTCGCACGCGGACAACGCAAAGCTGTTTGAAGAAGCCGGTGGCACAGCCGAGAAATATCTTGAGTATTACAACCTGTACAGCGGGTTGGAACCAACGAAAGATATAAACGGAGAGACAATTCCGGGGAGCAGGCAGGAGGCGCTGCGAAACAATATCATGAACGACGACGATATGACCCCGGAGCAGAAACGCCAGCTCGACGAAGCGCTTACCGGGGGAAAGACGCGGGATTACACATCATGGTTTACGTTTAAGCTTGGAAAAACGTCAGGATCGGCGTACAAGCGCGGGAAAGCCTATGTTGCCGCTGGAATTTCGGAAACCAATGCGCTTCTTATCGAACAGTGGATGGATGGCAGAAAATACACAAAAGCAGACCTTAGAAAGTATCTGAGCAAGCTGAAGCTGACGGATTCAGAGATCGAAGCCGTTCTGGAAGCACGATATTAAAGGGGAGGGAAACCTCCCCCTTTTACATGAAAGGAGAAGACAATGGCAATCACGGACAAGAAGATAGGCTCGTGGACGAACCCCGTTGTAAACGAAGCAGATCAGCCCCAGCGCACGGCAGCGGAGATGAAGGCAATCTTTGATGCAAACAGCAATCAAATAAAAGCCGCCTTCAACGCCGTAATAGATGAACTTGTGGGAACGGGGGGCGCGGGCAACGTTGGAAACGGGGCGTTCGGAGAGATTCCGGCCGGAACGGTCGCAGCCCAGCTTGCGGCGCTGCTGAACATGTTCGGGAGCTACCCAAGCTCATCGGACATAAAGGGGATCCGGCTGAGCGCGGACAACAAGATCGAGGTCACGCTGGACGGCACAACATGGCAACCGACAGTGCAGACCGGCGACCCGGTAACGGATTTGGGCGCCCTTCCCGTTGCGGCAGACATTCAGGATACGGATGGATTCCTGATGTACGACGCATCCGAAATGAAAAACAAACGAACGCTGTGGAGTAAGATCAAGGAGGCGATCGGAACCGTATTCGCAGCCGGAACTGTGGGCGATAAGTACACCATCAGCCTTGAACCCGACACCGCAGACAACGCAGCAAGCATAATCCGCATCAAGGAAAATGCTACGGGCAATCCGCGGGTGCTTATCGCGGCAAATACCGATGTAAATACTGGTGAAGTATCGCAGATTGTTCTTCGTGACGGTACGAATGTTGGAAAAATCAATATCCAGTGCAATACAGCCGGCGCAAAAGGCATCAGAATCACAGATGGCAATAACGTTGAACGTATAAAGCTGTTACACACAACTACGGATGACACGTGCAGATTCCAAATCAACGATGCAAGCGGAAATGATGTGACGCTGCAAACCATCGGCGCACAGGCCACGCGCCTGACTTTCACGGATTTGGCTGTCCCCGTTTCAGCGTGGGAGGATGATGCCTACGACCAGTACGCAGATTTTCCCTATCAAGCGCAAGTTGCATGCGCAGGTGTGACGGCCGATATGTTTGCGGAGGTTGTATTGAACCCTGCGGACGCAATCAGCGGCAATTACGCGCCTATCTGCGTGACGGGTGCGGGGATAGTGTGGCTGTACGCAAAGGCAATTCCGAGTGCAGCTATAACAATTCGGTCAATTGTGGCATGGAGGTGATAGTATGATCGGAAGGACAAATGCAGGCGGGGGCGGAAAGCTGAAATCCGCAAACGGAACGCAGGGCGCAGACAGCACAAACTATATGCTTACAGTAACAGGGCTTGGCTTTCGTCCTTATGCTGCGCTCGCTGTTTCTCACACTTATGCAACAAATACTAGTAATATGCGCGGTTTTGTGTGTGATGCGGACGGAAACATTGCAAAAACAGCGGGCGCAGCAAATATTGCGACGGTGTCAGACGATGGTTTTACAATTAAAATGCCAAGCAATACCTTGATGCCCTATCACTGGTGGGCAATTGGAAAGTGAGGGTTAAAGTATGATCGGAAGGACAAATGCAGGCGGGGGCGGAATCGAAGGTTGCGTAAAAGGAACCGCAACACATACACGCACTGGCGGTATGACACTTACGGGTTTGCTTGCTCCTCCGCAAATGATAGCTATATGGAAATGGAATACTTCGGGGAAAACTTACGGCAGCACGGCTTTTGCGGCGGGTTGGGACGGTTCTGCGTATACCTACAGATATGCCTCAGACTTGGATGGATACAATGCAGGCGATGGCTCCGGCTCGGGAGCTTTTACCCCAACGGTAACGTATTCTGACGGCACGCTCAATATAAAAACGGGCATAAGCCGTTTTAACGGGTCAGCGTGGAATTACATGTATGTGTATTAAGGAGGCGTGAAATATGTGGGTGAGACGAGTTTTTTATAACCAGACAACGGGCGATGTGCTCCGCACATGGAGCGCGGACGGCAACTTCCGTATGCTTGCGCAGGATGATGAAGCGGCTATTTGCGGCCTTTCCGGCTGCGCATGCCTTGAATGGCGCGAACCCGATGCAGACATCGAGGCCGCATTTGAACCAGTTGACGCGGATGGAAATCCGCGCATCGTGAACGTTGCCGTTGATGTATCCGGCGAAGCGCCGCGGTTGGTTTTCAACTATGGACCCGTTTTGGAGCCGCAGCCGAGCGAAGCGGAAGACATGGCGGCAGCGCTTGCGCTGCTTGGCGTGGAGCCGCAGGAAGGAGCATAACATGGGCAGATGGTTAGACGGTGCGCGTGCAGTACGCGCGGCAATGGACTTGGCAGGCGCACAGCTTAATGATGTTGTCGCACTGGACGCAATGGCGGTTTATCCCGCGTGGGAGATTGGCAAGGCGTATGCTGTAAACGACCGCAGACGGTACGGCGATTTTCTGTACAGGTGCGTACAGGCGCATACATCACAAGCGGACTGGAGGCCTGATGTCGTTCCTGCGCTGTGGGTGAAAATCAGCACGGAGGAATGGCCTGAATGGGTACAGCCCACGGGAGCGCATGACGCATACAACACCGGAGACAAAGTGACCTACAACGGCAATCGGTATGTAAGTCGGATTGACGCAAATGTATATTCACCGGAAGCATATCCGGCGGGATGGGAGAAGCAAACATGAAGGGAGAAGGAAAATGAGCAAGACATTCGGCGCAATCCCAAGCGCCTACGATCCACGCGATTACAGCGCGCGCATGATGGCGGGAGCGGCAACGCTCCCGCCTGTCTATA
>ULWN01017827.1_pt1 | contig 12643 bp, 10 predicted proteins | sample 1960371 | NCBI WGS metagenome assembly ULWN01 (sample SAMEA4835813, study PRJEB28245) | human gut metagenome | biome: gut microbiome; material: fecal sample | place: Denmark | collected 2008 | reverse complement strand
TTCCACTCGTTGTGGAAAATTTCAGGAAAGCATTTATAAAATGAATAAAAACTATACAAGTTTGTTTTTGTAAATCCCTTACCATATTTTTCAGTAAGATTCTTTGACAATTTTTTTATGACTTCTGCACCATATTCAGAACGTTTTTGTCCTCTAAGTTCTTCTTCTGCAATTCGATATCCAATAAGCCAATTTCTTTGAACAAGTGCAACATTAACTGCCTGATATGCTGCTTTTTGTGAAGATTCAATAATTCCACACATGTCATTTAAAATATTGTCAGTTTTCACAAATTGATCCATGAGACTGTTTTGTTTTAAATTGTTTTCCATAGTCATTGCTCCTTTATATTCAAATGATTATTGCTCCCAAATTTTATAATCATTTTTATCAAGTAATTAACTATAACTTATATATCTAGATTTTAACGCATGGTAGTTCTTTTTCATACAAAAAACAATTCAAATTTTAACTTTTTAAATGATAAGAATGATTCTAAAAACAAAAAAATGCCAGAGGCATAACCCCCTAGCATTTACTAGTCCTTATTTATTCTTCATATGTGGGAATAAGATAACTTCACGGATAGTTTCCTGACCAGTTAATAACATAACTAATCTGTCGATACCCATACCCATACCACCAGTTGGTGGAAGACCGTATTCAAGGGCTTCTACATAGTCCATATCCATTTCGTTGGCTTCATCGTTACCTAATTCTTTTTCTTTTAACTGATTTGCGAATCTTTCATACTGATCATCTGGATCATTTAATTCTGTGAATGCATTTGCATATTCGTTACCACAGATGAATAATTCAAATCTCTGAGTGAAACGAGGATCCTGTAGGTTCTTCTTTGCGAGTGGAGAGATTTCAATTGGATGACCATATACGAATGTTGGTTCTACAATTGTTTCTTCTACATACTTTTCAAAGAATGCATTGACAATATGACCATATGCAAAGTGTGGTTCTACTTCAATACCATGTTCTTCAGCAAGTTTCTTAGCTTCTTCAAAAGTCTTCTGTTCACCAAAGTCAACACCAGTCTTTTCTTTAATTGCATCAACCATGGATATTCTCTTGAATCCAGGTGCTAATGAAATAGAATGACCTTTGTATTCTACATCATAAGTACCATTGACAGTCATTGCGGCATTCGCAATGATACCTTCTGTTAAGTCCATCATACCTTCAAGGTCAGAGAATGCTTTATATACTTCGATAGTAGTGAATTCTGGGTTATGAGTTCTGTCCATACCTTCGTTTCTGAATAAACGACCGATTTCATAAACGGCATCCATACCACCTACGATTAATCTCTTAAGGTTTAATTCTGTTGCGATTCTTAAGTAGAAATCTTTATCTAATGCATTGAAATGAGTGATGAAAGGCTTAGCTGCAGCACCACCAAGAATAGAGTTCATGATTGGTGTTTCTACTTCTGTATAACCTTTGTCATCTAAATAATGCTGGATTGAACGAACAATCTTAGGTCTCATGAAGGCTACTTTACGTGCTTCATCATTCATGATTAAGTCAACATATCTTCTTCTGAAACGTTCTTCAGTATCTGTTAAACCATGGAACTTTTCTGGTAAAGGTCTTAAAGCCTTAGTAAGGTGTGTATACTTTTCTACTCTTACAGTTAATTCACCAGTATGAGTCATGAATACTTCACCATCAATACCAATGATATCACCTAAATCACTCTTCTTAACTAATTCATAAACATCTTCACCAACAGTATCTTTCTTGATATATAACTGGATTTTTCCATCTCTATCAAGAAGGTTCATGAAGCATACTTTACCTTTTCTTCTCTTTGCAACAATACGACCTGCAATACTTACAGCTGGTTTGCTTTCTTCTAATTCTTCTGCAGTCTTATCGCTATAGTTCTTTCTAATGTCTGAAGTATAAGCAGTCACATCAAATCTCTGTCCAAATGGATCAATTCCAAGATCTTTAAGTTCCTGTAACTTCTGTCTTCTTACTAATTCCTGATCAGTAAACTTTCTTTCTTCCATGTCTGTTCTCCTTCTTTAGAATATAAAAACTCTCATCCGCTAGGGACGAGAGTTAACCGTGGTACCACCCTTATTCATCTACATAAGTAGACCTCATTAAGCCTTAACGCGGCAACACGTTATTTTATCACGTTAGATCCAAAATACAGCTCCCAGTCTTTATTCATATCAACTTTCCCATTCCTTTACACCAGCCAGGAATTCTCTCTGCGTTCCATCGATATTACTCTTCTGTTCATAGCTTTTACTCAAGTATTATAGACAATAAATAAATGTGTTGTCAAGGTCATTTTATCAGCCTGATTCAATCTAATTTATCTATAGACGTTTTTCAAATCCACCAAGGATTTCTGAATCCTCACTAATAGTCACAAATGCCTGTGGATCAATATCATGTACAATCTTCTTAAATGTTTTCATTTCATATTTATTGATTGCACAATAAAGAATATATTGATCATTTTCTGTATAAGCACCCTTACCCATCCAGTAAGTCACACCTCTACCAGTCTTTTCCATAATCACATTCTTCATATCTTTTTCTTTGGTGAAGATTAATGCTATCACATTGATGTTCTGGTAGTGGATACGGTCACTAATGAAATACAATACAAATACAAAGATAATAGAATAAAGTGTAGTCTGTAAATCAAAGATAAATGCACAGCAAGTTAAAATAACAGCATTCACAATAGTTGATAACTTACCTACTGAGAATCCTGGTTTAGTCTTAGATAAGCATACACCGGCAATATCAATACCACCTGTACTACCACTACCTTTGAGGGCAAGTCCTACACCAACACCACACATAATAGCCCCAAAGATACAGTTAGATAACATATCGGGCATTACTGGATGTGTTAAGTTAGGTAAGACAGATAATGTAATAGTCTGTACAACAATACTCATACCTGTTTTAAGACAAAATTCTCTGTTCAAGATTCTATATCCCATAATAAATAATGGAATATTAATCATGAAGTTGATGATCCCTACAATATTCATTGATTTAGGGATTGGTAGAAGTTTTCTTACAAAAACTTCAATAATCTGTGATGTTCCAATAACGCCTCCAAAGTTCAAGCCATTAGGTGTTACGAACAACCAGATTCCTAAAGATAATAAGATACTTCCAGCGATAACTTCGCCGTACTTTTCTAGATTTTCCCTCATAGCGTCCCTCTTTCTTCTCATATCATAGAATATTTAAACAAATAAAAGAATGCCTTTCAAGCATTCTTTAGTAAATTCCATATTCTATAAATAGATTCGCAATAGACTCAATAATATAGAGAACAGGCACCTGTGTTGCTGAACTATAAAAGTCACCATTTTTAGTACTTGGCATATAATACGTAAGAGCTAAATCAGACATCTTTGCAGCTGTTGAAGAGGCACTATTGGTAATCACAATAATCTTAATATCATATTTTTTTAAGTCTTTGATACGATCAATGATTTCTCTTGTTTCTCCTGAAACTGTGAAGAAAAGAGCACAGTCATTTTGATCATACATCCCCCTAAAACGGCTACTGAAGTCTCCACTATACATTGTACGTTTTCCCTTACGATTAAATAAAGAAGCCGCAAATTTCGCAATCGCATCACTTAAGCCAATGCCAGAACAGATCACCTCATGACTATTCACAATTATTTCTGCAGCTTGATGAATAAGATCATCAAACTCTTTATTATCTACGCGATTAAAATAATCGAGAATATAATTTAAAGCACGTTTGTTTTGAATAGGTTTATCTTCCTGATCCAGTTTCATTTCTGCTTTCCATTCTAAGAATCCTTCATAACCAAGTTTTTTAGCTACTCTTGTAATCATAGAAGAAGATACATGAAGATCTGTAGATAAATCTTTAAGTTTCATATGAATCACTTCATGACGATGAGAAATGATGTAGTTGTAAATATCTAATTCTAAATCACTTAATTGATTCATTTGATCTACCGTAACCATAAAATACCTCCAAAAGGTATTTTATCACACTTTATGCAAATCTCTTTTTCATTTTCTTATTCTGTTTCTTATTTTTCTTTTCAATACTCAACAACATATTCTTATAGTCTTCTGACTTAATGTCTACAACAAGTGTATGTGAGACAATATCATGTAATGATTTCTTAGACTTTAAGATAATCACAAGTATCCCAGATAATATAGTAATAACGAGTCCTACTTTATTCCAGATAGAGGCAATATTGTATCCAGTTAATACATTGACTAACTGATGAAACATATTACTGCATGTATAAATACTTCCTTCTACTAAGAAGATCATAATAACCTGTCTGATGATCAGTTGTTTCACATTCACTTCTTGATAGTCGTCATTCACAATCTTTAATCCTAATAGTTTTTTACCTAAAGTCTGTCCTTTCCAGATTATAGGTAATACTACATAGTACACAAATGCAACTGAGAGTGAAAGAACACCTGCAAGTACTTGATAATATCCCTTAAATATAGATAACTGCTGAGGAATATAGACAGCATCCTTATGAAGAGACATATACAACAAAATAAGAGGAAGTGATGATAAGACACTTCCTAAATACCAATCAATACCATAAGCGATTATACGTTTGATATAACCTGTTTTATTCACAGGTTCATTTCTTAATTTATTCCACATCTTATCATCCTCCTTTATTAATTTAAGTGCTGATATAAAGCACCGATTAAGTTCGCATCATTACGATATTCACAAACTACGATTTCTGGTGGTAATGTGCTTGCATAACATGAATTATAGATTTCATCAAAGTTCTTTTTGATAAGTTCTAATAGTAATGGCTGTGCACTAATACCTCCGCCAATGGCTACTTTTTCACAATCAAAGATCTGATTGATGTTGTAAATCTGTACTGCAGTTTCTAAACAGAACTGATTTAATCCTTTTAAAACAGCTTCATTTCCATTATTTGCCATTTCAAAGATTTCTTCACCTGTATAGTGTTCTTCTGTTTCTAATGCTTCCTGGATATGTAATAATAATCCATTGATTCCATTACTTGCATACCAAGATGTATCACCATCATATGGCTTATGGTAATCAGTGATGATATTAGAAAATTCACCTGCACCAAATCTACATCCGCTTAATACCTTATGATCCTTAATTAAAGCACCACCAATAGCTGTGCCAAGAATCACTACAGCGCCGTCCTGAATATCCTGAAGACTACCAAAACCTAGTTCTGCATTAGCGGCACATTTTGCATCATTACCAATTGTGACTCTTACACCACAACGCTCAGATAGTAATTCTGCCATATTTATATCATGATTATAAGCTAAAGCACCACCAGTGTAACAATAACCCTTATTAGGATCAATTCTTCCTGGCATACTCATCGCAATACCAGATACATCAGAATATGTATTATAAAGAGATTGAACGCTATTCACAAATGAATCAAGGCAATCTAAGGGAGTAGGTACCTTACCTCTTTCATATATATTCTTTTCTGCATCCATTACTGCATATTTAATAGCACTGCCACCAACATCTAGAACTAAGTATTTTTTCATAATTTTTCTCCGTTACTTTCTATTACTTTCTTATACCAATCAAAGGAATCCTTCTTGCTTCTTGCAAGTGTTCCATGACCTGCATTATCTTTATCTACATAAATGAAACCATAACGTTTCTTCATTTCACCCGTACCAAAGCTAACACAGTCAATACATCCCCAAACAGTATAACCTAATAAGTCTACACCATCAATATCTACTGCCTTCTTCATTTCTTCGATATGCGCTTTAAGGTAATCAATACGGTACTGGTCATGTACTTTTCCATCTACCATCTGGTCCACTGCACCGAAGCCATTTTCTACAATAAATAGAGGAAGGTTATAACGGTCATACATCCAGTTTAAGCTATATCTTAAACCTTTCGCATCAATTGGCCATCCCCATTCAGTCTTAGAAATATATGGGTTATCACATAAATCTGTTTCTTCATTATAGTCAAGGTTGACATCTCCATCACCCTTAACCGCAAATGACATATAATAACTAAATCCAATATAATCTACTGTACCCTGAGGAAGAACAGCTAAGTCTTCTTCAGTAATATCTAGATTGAAGTTCTTTCTTTCAAAGAAAGATTTCATATAACCTGGATAACGTCCTCTTGCATGAACATCCATATACCAGAAACGCTTATGATTTGCACCTACTGCCTTCAACATATCATCTGGATTACATGAGTAAGGATAAATAGGTGTCATCGCAATCATGCAGCCGATCATCATAGAAGGATCAATAGCATGTCCTTCTTTAATAGCCATCGCACTTGCAACAAGTTCATAATGTGCTGCCTGATAAACAGTACGTTCTTTGTCTTCACCTTCTTCAAATATAATACCTGAGTTAGTAAATACAGCTACGTCTGCTTCATAGTTCGCCTGGTTGTTGATTTCATTGAAAGTCATCCAGTATTTAACTTTATTGTGGTATCTTTCGAAACATACTTTTGCGAATCTTACAAAGAATGTAATCATCTTTCTGTTTCTCCATCCACCATATTTTTCTACTAAATGATAAGGCATTTCAAAGTGTGATAATGTGATGACTGGCTGAATACCATTCTTTAATAGTTCATCAAACATATCATCATAGAACTTTAAGCCTTCTTCATTTGGTGTTTCTTCATCTCCCATTGGGAAGATTCTTGCCCAGGAAATAGATGTTCTAAAACATTTAAATCCCATTTCTTTAAATAAAGCGATATCTTCCTTATAGTGGTGATAGAAATCAATCGCTGTATGATTTGGGTAGAACTGATCAGGTTCAATTGTTTTAGTGATCTTTCTACGAGTAGTGGCAGAACCAACTGTCATCATATCTGAGACATTTGGTCCTTTACCACCTTCATTAAATCCACCTTCTACCTGATGTGCAGCAACTGCTCCACCCCATAAGAAGTCTTTACGCATTGTTTTCTCCTGCTTCTTCTGCTTCTTTCTTGATAGCGGCTCTTGTGCTTGCTGCAACGAATGGTAAGTAGATAATTGTACTTACGACTAAGCAAAGAATACCGATAACTAATGCCATAATGTTGTTAGCACCTGATCCTAAGAATGGTGTTAAGAATCCTGGAGTTGTCCAAGCAACTGAATAAGCGACTGGGGGGATGATCTTAATGACACATACACAGAAATAACCAATGAGGTTACATACGATTGGTGCTAAGATGAATGGAATAACATACATTGGGTTCATAACGATTGGTAAACCGAACATGATTGGTTCATTGATGTTGAATAGTCCTGGAACTAATGACATCTTACAAATAGAGAATTCACCCTTATTCTTTCTACCTACGATAAACATAGCGGCAATTAAACCAAGTGTTGCACCTGATCCTCCACCATTACCAAATGCATCGTTGATTGAACCCCAGTTTACTGGATAAGGTGCACCCCATGCAGAACCATGAGCTGCAACATAAGCTAAGTTTGCGTTCATCTGTTCTGTAAAGATCACTGAACGTAATGCACTTAAAGTGTTAAGACCATGGATACCTACGATCCATAATAACTGCTGTACTAATACGAATACGATAATTGTACCCATAGAGCTTCCAAGAGATGTTAATGGAGCCTGGATAGCGTTATAAACAACAACTTGAATACCTTCAGGAGTAATCATTGAGAATAAGTAGTTTAATACACCCATGATGGCAAGTACTAACATCATTGGGATTAATAAATTAAATGACTGTGCTACTGCAGGAGGTACCATTTCTGGCATCTTGATTCTTAACTTTTCATTTCTACCAAAACGAGTTAATAATTCTGTAGTTAATAGACCTACTAATAATGCAACGAATAATCCCTGTGCACCAAAGTAAGTAGTTGTTAAACCAGTTCCTGCATTCTTACCTGCAAATGCCTGAGCAGCAGGATAAAGAATAAAGAAAGATGAAAGAGATGTAATACCACATAATACTTTATCTCCACCCATTTCCTGAGCTAACTGATAAGCCACTAAGAATGCGATGATGATTGATAAGATATTAGTTGTACCATTGATAACAGAACTTAAAACAGCCTGATACTGAGCTAAGTTAGGATCTAATAATACATAGTTAATAAGTAAAACCATTGAACCACCCATTGTGAGTGGGAATGATAAAGTGAACGCATCACGCACGGCTGCCACATGGCGCTGACCATTGATTTTTGCAGCTAATGGTACGAAGTAACGTTCCATAAAGCTTTGAATTGCTTCCATTTTGTTTCTCCTCTTCTTATTTCATTCGGCCGATGTTGAAAACGTTTTCGTTTTCCGCAATTGATTCTATCAGAGGATTACAAATAAAAAAAGGGCTTGAAGCCCTTCTTGAATAGTATGCATTATCTGCAAAATGTTTCACTATTGTAACGTATTGTGACACATATGCAATGTCATATTAGAAAGTATTTCAATAATGCTTAATGCAGGTACCTGAGTTGTATGGGAAGAAAGTTCATTTCTTACATCATTAATATAATAGCTGATATGATAATCACTCATTTTTGCGAGTGTATTATCGTCTGAGGCAGTAATTGTGATTAAAGTACTGCCTGCTGCTTTATAAGCATTGGCTTTTCTAATAAGTTCTACAGTATCTCCTGAGATTGACAACATAACGACAACTATATCAGTCCCATCCATGGATACCTTCTGGTATGGATCTGTTAAGGCAGCACTAAAGAAACCATTACTAGAAAAGCGTCTTGCTGCATATTCTGCAATCTTAGCTGAATCTCCCATACCATCAAAAATAATCATATTCGCATCACCTAGTATATATGCGATTTCTTTGAATAAATCCTGATAATAAGGGGTATTGAACTTCTTTAAACAGTCGATAGTTTCATCTAGGTCATTCACCATATAAAGAGAGACTTCTTTTTCTTCTTTCTTATAAGCATATTTTAATTCAGGAAAGCTGTCATATCCCATCTTTTTCACAAAGCGCATAATAGAAGCTGTAGATGTAGGAATCTCATCTGCAAGTTCTCTTATACTCATATAAGGGAATTGAATGCTGTGCTTCAATATATAGTTATATATACGCATATCTGTTGTACTAAAGCTTTTAATCTTTTCTTCATCAAACATCTAACAATTACCTCTATATACATTCTTCAAATATTTCTTAGCTACTTCTACCATTGGTCAATAAGTTCTATAGATGTAGGAGATTCATGATAATGATACTCAGGAAAATAACGTGTGATATGTAACACTATATTCGGATCAATAGACGCTAACCACTTTGCTTCTTCTTCCATATCTTCTAAATGATCATTGATACCAGGGACAATCAAAGAAGTGACTTCTAGATGACTTGTAGAAGCATGGTAAATACTCTTCTTTACTGTGTTTAAGTCACCTGATAACTTCTTATAAATATCTTCTTTAAATCCTTTTAAATCAATATTCCATGCATCTACTAAAGGAGATAACTCCTTTATATATTTCTCTTCTATCATTCCATTAGAGACAATAACAGTCTTTAAATCATGCTTCTTACATAATACAAATGTATCATAAATAAACTCATAGCTGATCAGTGGTTCATTATAAGTAAACGCAATACCGATATTCCCTTCTTTTTTGAGATCTAAGGCGACTTCAACAAGTTTTTCAGGTGTTGTATGCACCTGTGTAGAAGCACCTTTATCCTGCGATATTGTATAGTTCTGACAGAAAGGACATTTCATATTACAGCCATAAGAACCGACAGATAGAATCTTTGTATTTGGATAAAAATGATAGAGAGGCTTCTTTTCAATAGGATCTAAAGACAGTGATGTAATAGCACCATAGTCTTTAAGTACTATGCTTCCTTCTTTATTGATTCTTTGATGACAGAATCCTGTCTGTCCTTCTTTTAATACACATTGATGAGGACATAAATCACATCTAGCCATGTCTGATTACCTTAAATCTTTCTATCTTGATTTTCTCTCCTTCATGAATACCTGCCTTATGACAAGCTATCTGAATCTGATCAGTCACTGTATCTACACCCTCTAAATCAGGTAGGAGTAAACCTCTTTTAGAACCATGGGATACTATAATACCATAGATATGAGGATCTAATGTACTGATATCTTCTACGGCTTCTATTTTTCCTAATACATCGACTGAGATAACGAGATTATCTAGTTCTTCTTCTGTAATAGGATCAAAGCGTGGATCTTCACTACATGCACTGATCGCATTATGTACTATTTCTAAGGCAATATTATCCTGTACAGGCATAAAGGTACCGATACAACCTCTTAAACGCCCTTCTTCATGAATAGATACAAAGACACCTGCACGTCTTTTCATCTCTTCTGTGACTTCTGGAATGATTTCTACTTTCTCTTTCACATAATGCTTTATTGTGGTTCTAGCCAGTCTGACATAGTCATCTTCATGTTCTTTGATCTTCTTGACTTCTTCCTGCATCTTCTTTTTATATTGGTTTCCTATATCACGGGTTTGATCTTCACCACATATTTCAAAGCCACATATACCATAACCTACTCCAAATGGTCCTTCATAAGAATAAAAGTTTGGTTTAATCTTTTTTTGATCTAAAGCACCTGCCATGATTTGAAATGATCTAAGTCCACATTCAGATGCAGCTTCTATAAAGAGTGGCTCAAAGGTTAAGAAACGCATAAAATCGCTATTCTTCCAGGCTGTAATAATATCATGATCAAAGAGTGGTCCTTCTTCTTTATAACCATAAGGACCATCCTCTTTTAAACAATGAGACAAATCACCACTCGCAATTAATAAAACATTCTTATCTCCCACTGCTTCTTTAATACATTGTCCAAAGCGATAATGAGTAAGAGGAGATAAACCAGATATTCCAATTCTTACAACTTTATAGTCCTTTAGATACTTATTTAAGAAGTAAAGAGGAATCATTGTGCCATGATCTAAATCATCATCTTTTCCTAATGTTCCTGCAAAAATATGATGCTTCTTAGCAGATTGAGTGATCTTCTTTACAAGTTCTGTATCATAATCCACTTCTATTCTTACATTTCCTGCATGAAACTGACTAAAGTCTCCTGATGCATGAATACCAGGAGATATATGAATATAATCACTATAGGCAATCGCATGAGGACTGATCACAATCACTGTTTCTATTGGAAGAGTAGATACATATTTCATAATGGATTCATAAGATTGTATCGTGTTACTAATAGTTTTCTCTTCTCCTTGACCTATTTCAGGAATAATTAATGGAGGATGAGGGACACACATAGAATAAAGTATAGACATAAAATCATCTCCTTTACCCTATTATAAAACAAAAAAGAAGATGATTACTCACCTTCTAGTTCTTTCTCAAAATCTTTTAGAATTGTTTCTAATTCTTCTAATGTATTCATCTGTGTTAAATGATTCTTGATTTTTGCAGAACCTCTTAACCCTTTGACATACCAAGGTGCTTGTCCACGCATTTGTCTAATCGCATTCTTTTCACCTTCCGTTTTCACTAAACGATGAGCATGATCTATGCATAATTGAATACGTGCATGATAGTCTGGTTCTTCTTCTAGAATACCCTCTTCTAGATATTTCACCATTCTACGAATCACAAATGGATTACCTAAAGCACCTCTACCAACCATAACAGCATCACAGCCTGTTTCTTCCATCATTCTTTTCGCATCTTCTGGTGTTCTGACATCACCATTCCCAATAACTGGAATACTGACTGCTTCTTTTACTTTTTTAATCCATGACCAATCTGCATGACCTTCATACATCTGTGAACGTGTACGACCATGAATAGCCACTGCACTTGCACCTGCTTTTTCCATTAATTGTGCCATTTCTACACAGTTAATATGCTTCATATCATAACCGATACGCATCTTAACAGTCACTGGTACATTCACTGCTTCTACGACAGCCTTCACAATATCATATGCAAGTTCTGGATACTGCATTAAATAACTACCTGCATGAGCCTTTAATACCTTATTTACAGGGCATCCCATATTAATATCAATAATATCACAATCAGAATGTTCCTCTACAAACTTGGCAGCTTTGACCATAGTCTCTACTTCACCACCAAAAATCTGCATACTCATAGGGTGTTCATCTTCACCTACTGCAAGCATATCAATTGTCTTTTGATTTCCATAACATAACGCTTTATCACTGACCATTTCAGATACTACAAGCCCTGCACCAAACTCTTTTACAAGTCTACGGTAAGCGACATTTGTGATACCTGCCATAGGGGCCATGATAATAGGATGTTTTATTTCTACGTTTCCAATTTTCAACATTTTTTAATCACCATCACAAAATATACCATATTCCTGACACAATACAAAGATAAATTATATTTATACTATGAGTTGTGAAAGGAAGTTCCCGATCCTTTCAATAATATATATATCGTTTTCATTTCCCTTCGAAAAGAAGCAGGTCTTCCCTTCCTGCTTCTTTTTATTTTTTATCATAATCTGATTGTACAAACTATTCATACATTCTAAGATGAATATAAGGGAGGAATGAAGATGAAAAGAAAATACACTTTCTCTATAATCATGTTTATATTATTTGAGAT
>ULWN01037761.1_pt1 | contig 12648 bp, 9 predicted proteins | sample 1960371 | NCBI WGS metagenome assembly ULWN01 (sample SAMEA4835813, study PRJEB28245) | human gut metagenome | biome: gut microbiome; material: fecal sample | place: Denmark | collected 2008 | reverse complement strand
TTTCTTTTCCGCAAATTTTTGGATTTTTGCTAATTCTTTCTGATCACTCATTTTCTATGCCTCCTGAATTTTCTCCGGGCTGCGGCTTTTATTATCTCCGTCATCTGCCCGCCCTGTTTGTAAAGCGCCTGCTATTCTGGCTTTTATTCAGGTCAGCACAGCCGGTGTCTTACTTCATATATATAACTGTATACCTCAAATGTGTCTAAATTGTGTCCATGTTCTAAAAATACTATAAATCCGACTAAAAAAACACTGTCTTATATATAAATTGTACGAAAACGGACGCTGCTTCTGAGAAAATCAAAGGATACGGTTTTCAAAAAATAAAAACGGTACCGGAAGAAATCCCGGTACCGCCTTTCCTATAAACATATTTATTTTCTTACAAGATGACGGGGAACACCGTTGATGAACAGCGGCTGCAGTTCGCCCATGATGAGAGGTCTTGCATATTTCTCATAGCCTTCGTTTACATCACAGCCGTCTTCGGTAATCCACTCAGCCGGAACAGGTCTTTCCACATTGGCGATTGCATGGATATCGTAAGCGCTGGTGCCGCACTGGTAAGGATCGTCTCCATTTCTGTCCAGAGTGATCATCATGCCGGTCTTTCCTTCTTCTGCAGCAACTACTGCGTCATGTCCTACCTGGAATGCTTCGTTGATATCAGTCAGGGAAGCGAGGTGGGTAGCCGCACGCTGCAGGGTGGAGAATTCTACCGCACGGGTCTTGAGTCCTGTTTCTGCCGCTACCTTGTTAGCCAGAGTAGCCGCACAGCCGGAAAGCTGCTTATGTCCGAATGCATCCACGAAATCGGAAGCATTGCCCAGTTCGCATACAAAACGTCCGTCAGCCAGGGCAATTCCTTCGGAAACTGCGATTACAACGGAGGATTTGGTTGCTGCCAGATGCTTTACCTTCTCCATGAACTTGTCCATGTCAAAAGTAACTTCCGGAAGATAGATAGCATCCGGTCCTGTACAGTCATCGCCGCGGCTTAGTGCTGCTGCTGCTGTCAGCCATCCTGCATGGCGTCCCATAATTTCAACGATACAAACGGTGGGCTTTTCCACACCAAAGGACTCGTTGTCACGGATGATTTCCTTCATGCTGGTTGCGATATATTTAGCTGCGGAACCGTATCCCGGGCAGTGATCGGTTACCGGCAGGTCATTGTCAATTGTCTTGGGAACACCCATGAAGCGCTGGGGCTTATTGTGAGCAGCCGCATAATCGGACAGCATCTTCACCGTATCCATGGAGTCATTTCCGCCTGCGTAGAAAAGACACTCAATATCATGCTTTTCCATGATTTCGAATACTTTTTCATACACTTCTTCATGTCCTTCAATCTTAGGCATTTTGAAACGGCAGGAGCCTAAAAATGCGGAAGGAGTTCTCTTCAGTAATTCGATACCTGTTTCGTCATCCAGATACTCTCCAAGGTCGATCAGGTTGTCCTGTAAGAATCCCTGAATACCATGAACCATACCATAGATTTTCTTTACTCCAAGCTTCTTAGCTGCGGCATATACGCCGGCAACGGAAGAGTTAATTACGGCTGTCGGTCCGCCGGACTGTCCAACTACAATGTTTCCTCTCATTTTGACATCTCCTTTTAAAATTCTCAATATATAGATTTTTCCATAGTCCGCTAAAATTATAGCAGATTCATTTCCCTATTACAAGTACAAGTCTCAGAAAAAGTTGAACGCACAGTAAAGGGCATAACAGCCTAAAAGCACGGCCCCCTGGACACGGCTTCCTTTTTTCCGGAAAAGGATAGGGAGGATGAGGATACCCATGAGCAGGGCGCCTAAAGGAGCATCCACACGTACTGTCTGTGTCTCCAGCTTCATGCCGGTGATCGTGGCAGGAATACCGATGACAAGCAGCAGATTCAGGATATTGGCCCCTATGATATTTCCCAGGCCCACGTTTTCACAGCCCTTGACCAATGACATAATGGTGGTTACCAGCTCCGGAAGGGAGGTTCCCAGCGCGATGGCCGTAACGGCGATCACTCTTTCCGGGACGCCCAGGTAACCGGCAATTATAATGCCGTTATCCACAAGCAGGTTGGCGCCGAGGAACAGAAGCACCGCACAGAAGGCCAGCATCATCAGATTCCTGGGAAGAGAAATCTTCTTCAGCTCCTCCAGGCTTTCCTCACTTTCCACCGTCACCTCTTCTTCCGATTTGGCACGTGCCATATTCAGCCACGCATACAGGGCAAACAGGCACAAAAGCACAATTCCGCTGACTCTGTCAAAACTGCCGGTAAACCAGCCGTATGCCGTCATTGCCAGAATCGTTGCGAAAAAGAACAGGCATCTCCAGGCCAGAGAAGTGAATTCCACCTTTTTTGCCGGGCGGATAAGCTGTCCGAAGCCGGCGATTAAGGCCGTATTGCATATGATGGAGCCGAAAGCATTTCCTGCGCTTATTGCTGCGGAACCATCAAACGCGGCGGTTGTGGATACCAGGATTTCGGGCAGCGTCGTACCGATGCTCACAATGGTTGCCCCCACAACAATCTGCGGAATCCCTATTTTCTTAGCCAGGGCCACGGAAGAATCCACCAGCTTGTCCCCTCCGAAGCAGATAAGAAACAGCCCCAATATAAATAAAAGAATTACTGAAATCATTTACTGATCCTCCAAATTATCTTTAGTCATATGCTGACGAGCAATTTTCAGTATACCTTTCCGCCGTCCTATCCGTCAAGTAAATCAAACGCCTATTGAGTTTCAGGAATAAACACTTTATAATAGGTAACAGACGCCGTCAGGCTGCTATTTTTTTGCGGTAAATTGTCCGCCTGTTAATCCTTGCCAAAGGGCGCTCAGGCAAAAACACGCAAGGCTTTAAACCAAATTTTACACCCGAAAAAGCGGGCAGGAGGTTTTATGAAAAAACAGACAGCAAATCAAATTACGGAAGGGGTTATCTGGAAGCAGCTTCTGCTTTTCTTTTTTCCCATTCTTTTCGGCACCTTTTTCCAGCAGCTGTACAATACTGCCGATGCTGTTATTGTAGGCAATTTTGTGGGAAAAGAGGCTCTGGCCGCCGTGGGAGGCCCTGCCGCCACCCTGATCAACCTTCTGGTAGGCTTCTTTGTAGGTCTGTCTTCAGGCGCTACTGTTATTATATCCCAATTTTACGGAGCTAAAAACAATGCTGACGTAAAAAAGGCCGTACATACCTCCATCGCCCTCTCCCTTGCAGGCGGTGCCATTATCATGATCCTCGGGCTTATTTTTTCCGGCGCAGCCCTGCAGCTCATGAATACGCCTGATGATATCATGAAGCTCTCCCTGACCTATATGCGTATATACTTCCTGGGAGTCATTCCTTCTTTAATATATAACATGGGATCCGGTATTCTCCGTGCGGCAGGCGATGCTAAGCGGCCTCTTTATTTTCTGATAATTTCCTGTTTTATTAATATTATCCTGGATATATTTTTCGTGGTTGTCCTGAAGCTGGGTGTGGCAGGCGTTGCCATCGCCACCACCCTTTCCCAGATGGCAAGCGCCGTCATGGTTCTCGCCGCACTGATGAGAACCACCGATTCCTATAAATTATATATAAGGGAAATCCGTTTTGCCCCGGCTATCCTGAAGCACATCATCCGCATAGGCCTGCCTGCCGGGCTGCAGTCCACCATGTATTCCGTTTCCAATCTGATCATCCAGGCCAGTATCAACGCCTTCGGGACGGATACGATTGCCGCCTGGACCGCCTATGGAAAGGTGGACGGTATTTTCTGGATGATTATGGGTGCTTACGGTGTTGCCATCACCACCTTTGCAGGACAGAATTTCGGCGCAGGAAAATACGACCGGATTCATAAAAGCGTCAAGGTCTGCCTGGGAATGGCCGCCTTTACCAGCGTACTGCTCAGCGCGGTTGTGCTTCTCGGCGGCAGGATTTTCTTCCGCCTGTTTACCTCGGATGACAGTGTTATCGATATCGGCCTGCATATGATGGCCGTCATCTCTCCAAGCTATATTACCTATATCTGTATTGAAATTTTGGGAGGCACCGCCAGAGGCTGCGGGGATTCCATCATCCCCATGCTCCTCACCTGCTTCGGCATCTGCGTCCTGCGTGTTATCTGGATCCTAGTCATCGTCCCCCTGCGCCCGGATGTTTCCACCGTGGCCTTCAGCTATCCGCTGACCTGGACAGTAACCTCCGTCATGTTCATTATTTATTACCTGAGAGGCAACTGGCTGAAACGCAGGCGGGGGCTTCAATAGAAAACATGAGGGAAAATTATATGGAAATATGCACGGAACGCTGCCTGATACGCCGGTTTGAAGAGCCGGAGCCTAGGGTGGCAATGCGGCTTCCATTGCTGTAATTTTTAAAGAAAAAGAAAATCGGAACAGGCAGGTGCATAAAGATGAATATCAGAAAAGCCGGGACAGAAGACATTTCCAGAATCGCAGAAATATTAGTGTTTACAAAAAGGATGAATTACCGTTCGATTTTTCGTAACGATAAATTTTCCTTCGGTAACCTGCAGGTATTATCTGCAGCCCGGGAATATATAAATAACCCCCATCTTCTGGACAGCATCTGGGTTTATGACGATGAATTCGTCAAAGGCCTGATTCATATAGAAGGCCATTGTGTAAAGGAGCTTTATGTAGACTGTTTTTTTGAGGGCCAGGGAATCGGAGGAAAGCTTCTGGAATTCGCAATAGAAAATCATGCAGTTACATATCTATGGGTCTTAAAGAAAAATGAAAGAGCCATAGCTTTTTATGAAAGACATGGTTTTCTCTGCAAAGGAATATGGCGCTATGAAGACGGAACGCCGGAAATTCTTCTTAAAATGGAACGATAATTCCCCTCTTCCCCTGTTTTCTGCTCTTTCCAAACTTACTTTTTTGCAGTATTATAATAGTAGGAAGGTAACTTTTGACGTATGTTTTTTCATATAGAAAAGGGGGCTTTTATATGGCAAATACAATTATTACGATCGGCAGGCAGTTCGGCAGCGGCGGTCATGAAATTGGTAAAATTGCCGCAAAGGAACTGGGAATTGAATGCTACGACAGCAGGCTGATTCAAATGGCTTCCGAAAAAAGCTGTATCGGGATGGAACATCTGAAACCGGTGGATGAAAAGCGTGCCAATCCCTGGCTGTATACCGTTCCTTCCGATTATTCCAACGAAATGACCGGCTTTGGACTTCCCATGAACGACATGCTGTTCAATGTACAGTCCCAGGTGATCCGGCAGCTGGCCGACAGGGAATCCTGCATCATTGTGGGAAGATGCGCCGATTCTGTTCTGGAGTCCTACCCTAATGTGATTTCCGTATTTATCCGTGCAAATATGCCGGAACGAATCAAACGGATTACGGAACGGCAGAACATCTCTTCACGGGAAGCGGAAAGCCTTATCAAAAAAAGAGACAAGGACAGAAGCCTCTATTATAACTTCTTTACCGACAAAAAATGGGGGCGCGCAGAGAGCTACGATATTGTTTTGAACAGCACGACGCTGGGTGTGGACAGATGTGTTCAGATAATCTGCTCCTTAGTAAAATAGACCGTATAAGAAACAGTCCATATGGAATTACAAGGCCTTCCGGGAAACAGAAAATCCCGGAAGGCCTTCTTTTTTGGCGACATTTTAACCTATGTAAAAAGTATGTAAAAAAGACCGTTCCGCCATGGTTTTTTCTTTTCCTTCTATATATAATGAGCCATGTAAATTATATGTTTAATACATGTTAAGAAAGGGTAAAGAAATGACTATAAGCTTCTCTGCTTTTCTTTCACAGCTCGTGTCTAATCCCGCTCTTGCCGTCACTGTTCTTCTGACTCTCGGTGTTATCCTGGTCAACGGCTGGACAGATGCTCCCAACGCCATCGCAACCTGTGTTTCCACCAGAGCCATCCGTCCTGAAAAAGCCATAATTATGGCCGCCGTTTTTAATTTTCTGGGAGTCTTTGTCATGACCATGATAAATGCCGGCGTAGCTTCCACGATTTATAATATGGTGGATTTTGGAGGGAATACCGACCAGGCGCTAATCGCTCTGTGTGCCGCCCTTGTGGCAATTGTGGCCTGGGCTACCGCGGCCTGGTGGTTCGGGATTCCAACCAGTGAAAGCCATGCCCTGATCGCAGGACTTTCGGGAGCGGCTATCGCCATGCACAACAGTCTGGCCGGAATCCAGCTTTCCGAATGGATCAAGGTTATCTACGGACTGATCCTGTCAACTCTGCTGGGCTTTCTTTTGGGATGGCTGTCTGCCAAAGGTGTGGAATTATCCTGTCGGAATATGGATCGGCGTCGGACAACCCGTTTTTTTGGAGGCGCACAGATCGCCGGAGGTGCGGCTATGGCCTTTATGCATGGAGCGCAGGACGGACAGAAATTTATGGGTGTATTCATGCTGGGAATTTTTCTTGCAGGCGGACAGGACAATGTAACCTCCTTCCAAATCCCGCTGTGGCTTATGATTCTCTGCAGTCTGGTAATGGCGCTGGGGACTTCTATCGGCGGTTACCGCATTATAAAAGCAGTAGGCATGGATATGGTAAAACTGGAAAAATACCAGGGATTTGCCGCGGATATGGCAGGCGCCGCATGTCTTCTCTTTTCTTCCCTCACCGGGCTTCCGGTCTCCACCACTCATACCAAAACCACGGCCATTATGGGCGTGGGCGCCGCACGAAGGCTTTCCGCCGTCAACTGGGGCGTGGTGAAGGAAATGGTCCTGACCTGGGTTCTGACCTTTCCCGGCTGCGGAATTATCGGCTTCCTGTGTGCAAAATTGTTTTTGTTTATCTTCTGAGCAACGCTCTGCTGCAGCGCGTCTCTTACACCGTCCGGAAAAACCATTTCATCGATCACAACTTAAAGAAAGGATACCGTCATGGCAAGAAAAAATGAAAATAATTATTTTACAATGTTTGCAGAAGCTGTCAGCTATTCCTGTAAGGCAGCGGATATGCTGAAGGAGGATTTTACGGATTTCGATCCTGCCCGGCTGGCTGTCAGGATTGAGGAAATGCATCATATTGAACATACGGCTGACATTGCCAAGCATGAACTCATGGAAAAGCTCATGAAGGAATTTATCACTCCTATTGACCGGGAGGATATCCTGGAGCTTTCCAATGCCCTGGATGATGTGACCGACAGCCTGGAGGATGTCCTCCTGCAGCTGTATATGTTCGGAATCATCTCCCTGCGGGAGGATTCCTTAACCTTTGCCGCCATCATCAATGACTGCTGCCATGCCCTGAAAAAACTGATGCTGGAATTTGAAAACTTCCGTAAATCGAAGGTTATTAAAGACATGATCATTGAAATCAACCATCTGGAAGAAAATGGGGACCGTCTGTACACGGAGGCCATGCACCGGCTTTATACAAAAACACCGGATACTCTTGAGGTGCTTTCCTGGACTACCATTTATAACTGTATGGAGAAATGCTGTGATAAATGTGAAGACGCGGCGGATGTCGTGGAGGCTGTTATCCTGAAATACAGTTAATGGAACATATATTTTAAAAAAAGCCCCGTATTTACAAAAACCATGTAAATACAGGGCTTTTCAGCAATGCGGTTAACAGGACTTGAACCTGCACGGTCTCCCACCAGAACCTAAATCTGGCGCGTCTGCCAATTCCGCCATAACCGCAAAACACAGCATCTGAAATGCTGTCATGGTATATATTATACCGTGAGAAATTCCGGCTTGTCAAGGGCGAGGTATGAAAAATGCCCTGATAATCCTTTTTCGCAAGCTTACAAAAAAGTAAGCTGCATTTCACCTGCCCGTAAGAAAAAAGGGCTATTCTTTAATCGGAAAGGCAGGTTATTATTATGAATACGTCTAATGTAAAAAATAAGGAAAACCAGGATCACAGCCCAATCATGAAAAGCTATTTAAGCCTCGTCTCCCGGTATGGAAAAATACACAGAAAAAATGAGCGGATATCTGTTCTGTGTATTGTTCTTGCCGTATGTCTTGTTACTGCGATTTTCAGCATGGCTGACATGGGGCGGCGTGCCCAGGAAAATTATTTTATCAGGACAAATGGAAAATATCATATCAGCTTAACCGATATTGACCAACAGCTAATTGCCATGATAGCTATGAGGCCCGACGTAGCCCTGTCCGGCTGGGTATACCAGGGATGCAGCGGTTCATTAATGGGGAAAACGGTCAGCTTTGCAGGTGCTGATGAGAAAACCTGTTCAGGACTAACGGAAATGAAGCTGGCTGAGGGAGCTTATCCGGTTCTGCCTAACGAAGCTTTGCTTAACAATTCCGCTATGGAACAGTGTGGCCTGTCTATAGGCAGTACTGTCCTTGTAACCATACCGGACGGCATGAAACAGAAATACAAAATTACAGGAAGTCTTGAAGATACCGGAAGTCTTCAAAAAGCAGATGTTTATGGCATGGTTTTAAGTGAAGAGGGATTCCGGTCAATTGCAGATGAAAACGCAGCAGAAGGCACCACCTACCGTATCCAGTTCAAATCCGGCGCCAATGTGCAGCATGCAATTACGGAAATCAAAGAAAATTATGGACTGTCAGATCATCAGATATCCGAAAACACAGCATTATTGGGACTGACCGGTCAGAGCAAAAACAGCCTCATGCAGTCGCTGTATCTTGTCGCAGGTATACTTGTCTTTCTAGTTCTGCTCGCAGGAACTGTTATGATTTCTGCAAGCTTCCGTACTAATGTCCGGGATCGTATTCAGTTTTATGGCCTGCTCCGCTGTATAGGTGCATCCGAAAAGCAGGTCAGACATTTCGTCGTACTGCAGGGACTGCGGCAGAGCATAAAAGGGGTCCCGATCGGCTTGCTGGCCGGGCAAATCATCACATGGTGCGCGTGTCTGCTGCTTAAATCAGTAAGTGTACAGCGTTTTTCCGAAATCCCCTTATTCCGTTTCAGTACGATCGGCCTGACAGCCGGTGCCTCAGTGGGCTTTTTAATCGTTCTGCTGGCATCGCTGTCTCCTGCAAAAAAAGCATCGGAAGTTTCTCCTGTGACAGCTGTAAGCGGCAGCACACTTCAACTCCGTACGAAAAAGGCGGCAAACACCAAAATTTTTCCTATTGACATCGGCATGGGGATTTTTCATGCAACGGCCGACAGAAAAAATTTATTTCTCATGACCTGCTCTTATGCAATCAGTATCATGCTGTTTCTGTCTTTTCATGTTATGGTCGTTTTTTTGAATGAAAGCATGCCCGCATTAAAACCTGCCGCGCCCGATGTATCCATCACTATGGGAGGCGCCGTACTTGACCGTTCTCTGGCTGAGAGGATACAAAATATCCCCGGAGTCAAAAATGTATACGTCGATAATAGGGAGCTGGTATGCACGGAACAGGCTTCTGCCGATATTTCCGGTTACGCAGATTATACTTCAATTGACATACAGCTTGAAAAAAATGCTGACGACAACGCCATCTCCTCCATACGCGGCCTGCTTCCTCCGGGCTGCCGCTTTTCCGATAAACGTCTGTCCAACGCGGAAGCACAGAGTTCTTTTTATATCGGCGCAGTCTTTATCTATGGATTTTTAATCATCATAGCTTTAATAACTATATTCCAGATCATCAACAGCATGAACGCCAGTGTTTCAGCCCATATGAAACAATATGGCATTATGCGCTCCATGGGTATGAGTTCCAAACAGCTGCGCAGAATGATAGCAGCACAAGCTATGAGCTATGCCCTGTCAGGCTGCATAGCCGGCTGTCTTTTGGGACTCCCCCTGAATAAAATGATGTTCCGGTATCTGATTGCGGAAAAATGGGAAACCGGCTGGCAGATCCCCTTCGCTCCTCTGCTGCTGATTCTTCTGTTATGCCTTGGCTCCGCCGTCTTGTCCATGCTGCGTCCTGTCAGGCAGATTAATCAAATGTCTGTCATGGAAACAATTAACCCCCGGGACTGATAATATCCGATACCGGAGGAGACAAAAAAAGGATCCGGGTAATTACCAGACGGTAAAATACCCGGATCCCATTTTGTTCAGCCCGCCCCGGGAGTTGGGGGACGCCCGGGCGGCCACGCCCTGCCTGGTGTCAGGTTTTGGACGATTTCCTTGTGCAGGTGCCGTTTCCTGCACAATTTTCTCGGCAAGCATATCTTAACACAAATACCCCGCTCATTCCTAGCAGGGTATTCTACTTTTTACCTATATTTTACACTTTTAAGACATAGATTTTATCAAATAAGTCAGTCCGTTTTTGTTATGAATTTCCCTGCCGTTGATCCTCATGAAAAACCTTATCCATCTCCTCATACAGACTGGCAGCGGAAACCGGTTTGCTGATATGTGCGTTCATTCCCGCCTTCCTGCTCTTTTCCACATCCTCTGCAAAGGCGTTTGCAGTCATTGCAAAAATAGGCACTGTTCCCGCATCCTTACGCTTCATGGATCGAATGATGCCCGATGCTTCGTAGCCTCCCATTTCCGGCATGAGGATATCCATAAGAATCAAATCATAATATCCTTCTTCCGATGCGGCAAATTTAGAAACAGCTTCTTTTCCGTTTCCGGCAATTTCCGATTCGGCCCCCATCATACGGATAAATTCGGAGGCAATTTCCTGATTCAGTTCATTATCCTCCACAATAAGGATTCGTTTTCCCTTAAATGTCCTGCTTTCCGCTCCGGCTGTGATGTCTGATTTCCTTCCCCCGTTATCCTGCTCCCGGGTATTTCTTTCCGACAACTTTTCTTCCGGAATCTTTTCCATTCCCTCCGTATTATGCTGTGCGCCCTGAAGGACAGCCTCTGACGCCTCCGCTTCCCGGAAAGGGATTTCCACCGTAAACAGACTGCCTTCCCCAGGCCGGCTTTCCACTGTGATCCTGCCGCCCATCAGCTCGGCAAGACGTCTGCTAATTGCCAGTCCAAGGCCTGTTCCACCATAGGTTTTCGCCGTTTTGCTCCCTTCCTGTTCAAAGGGACGGAATATCTTTTCCAGGTTTTCTTTTCTTATTCCGCACCCGGAATCCTTCACGGAAAACTGCATCCAGTGCATATTCTCCCGGACTTCCGTTTCCCGTACCCGAAGCTCTACCCGTCCTCCCGGCGGCGTAAACTTAAACGCATTGGAAAGAAGATTATTTATGATCTGGCTGACACGGAGGGAATCTCCCTTGAGAGACAAGTCTCTGTCCAGACTGATATCCATACGGAAATCAATATTCTTTTCTGCTGCCTGGGAGCCTGCAATCGCCGTAAGCTGATCCAGCATCAGGCTGAAATCCATTTTCTCCACGCAGAGTTCAATTTTACCGCTCTCCACTTTTGTCATATCCAGCACATCATTTAAAAGGACAAGCAGCTGTTCGGAAGATATTTCCACCTTTCTGAGACAGTCCTGCACTTTTTCCGGATTGTCCAGACTATGCATGGCTATATGGTTCATGCCGATAATACCGTTTAATGGCGTACGGATTTCATGGGACATCCGGGAAAGGAACTCACTCTTGGCAAGGCTGGCCTCCTCCGCCAGGCTCAGCGCCTGTTCCGTTGAAGCCTTCTCCCGGGTAAGAAGCCTGTTCTTCTGCCGGATAACCACGGCATATCCGGTAAACATGCTCAAAAGAACCGCAGTTATCATCAGAATTACTATTATGGCCATCCGGGCCATAACATCGCTCAGTCCGCTGATTCTTTCATCCAGCTTTCCATAGGGCATGCTCACACACATATACCAGCCATTCAGAGACAGCGGAATGTAATAAAGATACTTGTGTACACCGTCAAGCGTATACGCCGTTACTCCTGTCTTTCCTTCACTGATTTCCCTGCTCAGCAGGTTTGATGTATATCCGTTGTCAAATACGGCATTGCTTTCCAGGAAATCAAAAACATTTTCGCCGCTGTCCTCTTTGTTCCCTTCATATACCAGGATATAGTTGCCCTCTTTGTCTATGATATTGCCGTAGGCATTGGCGCCTTCCCTGTACAAAGACAGCCTCTGGCTTAAAAAAGAGGGTTCCATTCCCACTACTGCCGCAATCATATTGTTCTCTCCGAACTGGACTGGCTTCATTCTTGCCGTTATCAGGATTATCTGCCGCCCCAGCAGCTCCTTATTGGACTCTATACAGTTTTCTTCTCCGTCCAGAAGAGCCCGGGCGCTTCCGATAAGCCCCTCCGCGGGAAAGCAGCCGTCCGCCGAATAAAAATTACCTTTATCATCCAGCATTGCGAGAAAAACAAAGTTGTTTTTCTGCCGCTTTTCTTCTATAAAATGGCTCAGGGTTTCCTGAGACTCCAGATCGCCGGGTGTAATATTGGTCATCACACTGCTGACGCGGGTAAACTGGCCCGCCATGGTCGTATCAAAATGACCTGCCATCTGATCCGCCATTTCCGCCATATAAATATCACTGATCTCCAGAATAGTCCTGTTGGTTTCTTTCCTGTCCACATATACCATAAAGACCAGCAAAGACAGAATCAGCAGTACCACCACGGTTCCTCCCGCAGCCATAACCATGGTTTGTTTCCTGTTTGAAATTTTACCTTCCTTCATTCCCTGCTCCGTCAGATTTATTCTACCATTATTCTTCCCTGAATCGATAGTTTATTCTCATCTTACCATTCCAAACAGGGAAA
>ULWN01014028.1_pt1 | contig 12651 bp, 9 predicted proteins | sample 1960371 | NCBI WGS metagenome assembly ULWN01 (sample SAMEA4835813, study PRJEB28245) | human gut metagenome | biome: gut microbiome; material: fecal sample | place: Denmark | collected 2008 | reverse complement strand
TTTATTTATTGATAAAGATAAAAATATTATATTTGTAGCAAATAATCCAATAAAAAACTTTGTTGGTATAACATATCTTAATAATAATAATAATATTAAAATAAAAATGACTAGATCAAAAACTATTGAAGATATATTTACTCTAGTACATGAATATGGGCATGCATTAAATATGAAAAAAAATCCAAAACTATATAATAATGAAGCAAGAACCCACTTCGAAGAAATAGAAAGTATTTTCTTAGAACTTATACTTTGTGATTATCTAGTAAATAATGGTTTTAATAAAGATGATATTAATGAAGTAAAAAAAATAATAATAGAAAACTTAATTAATGAAGCAAAAGACTTATATTTTAAATATAATATTAATAGATTTATACATGTAGAACAAATTAAAAATATTGATAATCATTTTTTTAAATTGTTATATCAAAATAAAAATATTACTAAAGATGAATTAAGGAAAGTATATAGTTCTTCGTATGAAGATGTTACAAAATATGTAATAAGTTCCCTATATGCTTTAGAATTATATGATAAGTATCAAATTAATAAAGAAAAGACTATTGAGGATTATAAGAATATTATTTCACTTGATTTATATACTCATTTAGATTATCTTGATGCAATAGAATCAAAATTAATTGTGCCAAATGAAAGTGACACTTTTATAAGAACATTAAAAAAATAATTTGAGTTTTTCAAATTATTTTTTATATTTAACTAAACAAAAATTATTAACTCCCACAGATATTAAAGATTATTCCAACACTTATCATACTAACAAGTAGTGAACTTCCACCATAAGAGAAAAATGGAAGTGTTACTCCAGTAACTGGTATAAGTGAGGTGACTACACATAAATTAAGAGCCCCTTGAAGTATTATTTGCATGCCAAGCCCAAATGATAAATATTTAGCAAATAAATTACTTTGTTTTAGTGATATTTTTAAAATAATATAAAATAAACTAATAAATAAAACTATTACACTTATTGCTCCGACAATGCCAAATTCCTCACAAATAATAGCAAATATAAAATCAGTTTGTGGTTCAGGAAGATAAAATTGTTTTTGAATAGATTTACCAAAACCAAGCCCTAAAAGACTTGCTGGTCCTATAGCATAAAGTGATTGAATAATTTGATAACCACTACCTAAAGGATCTGACCATGGATTTAAAAACGATATTATTCTTTTAAGACGATATGGTGCAATAATAATAAGTCCTGCTATTCCTAAAATTCCTAATATACCTAATGAAGCAAAAAATTTTATCTTAACACCACTTATAAATAAAATAAGCATAAGTGATAAAACAATAACCATTCCTGTACCAAAATCAGGTTCTAACATGATAAGTCCAAAGAATAAGAAAATAATTCCAAGCACTGGTAAAATACTTTTTTTAATATTACTTAAATTATTTTGATTTTTCTCTAAATATTTTGAAAGAAAAATAATTAAACTTACTTTAGCTATTTCACTAGGTTGAAGACCAAATGGTCCTATTTTAAACCAACTTCTTGAACCATTTCTAAGTGTTCCAATACCAGGAATTAAAACTAATAATAATAAAATTAAACTTAACAAAAGAATTTTATTTGAATGTTTCTTATACAAATTATAATCAATTTTTTTAACAATTAACATACATAAAAAACTTATAATAAAAAAGATAAATTGATATTTTGCAAAATGAAATGCATCATTAAACTTATATTGTGCCCAAACACTTGATGCCGAATATATCATAATAATGCCATACAAAGCCATAATAGTAACAATAATTAAAAGTAATATATTTAACTTTTTCATTACTATAATTATATTACTTTCTACGAAGTGATATTACTGGATCTTTTTTCTTTGTAGCAACTTCAAATTCAAGAAATAATTTTCTATATTGCTTACTATATCACCACCATTATTTTATATTTAATAGATTTATTATCTTTTTAAATTCTTCTACAGTTTTTACTTTATTATTTTTCTGCATTAAATAACAATTAGTAGCACTTTCAATTACCATAATTTCCTTATTTTTTAAGCAAACTCCAAAAGGATAATCACTATTTATCATATATTCTCTTGTAAGATTTATATTATCTTTAAATCCTAAATCATGCATGTAATTATAAAATATCCCTCTTTCAATTACACCACTAGCTGTTATTAAATACTCAATAGTATCCATATTATTATTTTTTTTCATAAAATTACTAAATGTAAAACATAATTTACCCATAACTCACCCCAAACATTTTCTATTTACTATTATATCAGAAACTTCTATTAACAAGTGTATGATTTATTAATATTTATATTATTCACTACGAAGTGATATTACTGGATCTTTTTTACTTGCTATTTTCGCAGGCACTAATCCTGATATTAAACAAAGTACAATACTAATTAATATTAAATAAAATATATAATTCCATGGTAAATAAGTTATATGTGATATTCCCATTAAATTATATATTACTTTATCAATAACTTTATTTAATAAAAGTGTTACTCCTACTCCAATAAATCCTGAAATAGTACCAATAATTATAGTTTCAGCTTTAAATATATTTTTTATATCTTTTTTACTTGCACCAAGTGATCTTAAAATACCTATTTCTTTAGTTCTTTCTAAAACACTTATATAAGTAATTATTGATATCATAATTGATGAAACTATTAAACTTACACCAATAAAAGCTGTTAAAACGTAGGTAATCATCTTAATCAAACTTGTTATACTATTTATAAAGACTTTTAAATAATCTGTATAATATACTTTATCATTACTATTTTCTTCATTATATTTTTTAATTATACTTTCAATTTTTTCTTTACTTTTATAGTCTTTAGGATAAATATCAATTTTTATAGGATTTTTATCGTTAATACTTATACTATCTAATAGCATTTCATAAGTCATATTTTCATCATATAAATTATTTGTCAAAGGATTAATATCTTTATTTTCCAAAATAGATTTTTTAATATTCGAAGAATTTACTTCATCATTTAAATAATTAATTAATTTTTTAGAATAACCAATAAATCCACTTTCACTTATAACAGCATCTTTATTTAATTTTAAAATACCAGTAATTTTTAAATTTATACTTTTATCAAGAATATCATTTATTTTATCTCGATTATTTTTTATATACTGCCAAGTATCATTTTCATAAATATAATAAGAAGTTTCAGATACTAATTTAAACTTTGAATCAATTATTTTTTCATAAGAAATATTTATAGTTTTACTTAAATCTATATCTTCATTTATAAATAAAGTTTTCATAAGGGACAAAGGAAGTTTACCATTTTCATCAGTAACAATAACAATTTCATTATATTTTTCAGGTAGTTTTCCATAAATTAAAGTATATTCCTTTAACAAAGGACTATTATTATTTAAAAACTCTTTAAAATATAAAGATGAATTTTCTATCATTTTATTATCTTTATAAATATTTAAATCTATATTATAGTTATAATTTATATCTAATGTATAATTATTAATATTCTCATAATTTTGTTTTAAAATATTAGAAAATTTAGACATACTATTAATTTTATTATCATTAACTACATTATTTGATAAATCATTTATAGAGCAAATACTACTATTTTTACAACTTTCTTTTTCTTTATCAAACATATTTTGATAGTCAATATAACTTTCCATAATAGAAATTGGATATTTAGAAAATGTATTTTTTTCTATTTTATTAATATATTTTTGTGTACCTTTAGATAAAGAAAGTACTAAAGCAATACCAATTATACCGATAGAGCCTGCGAAAGAAGTTAATAAAGTTCTAGACTTTTTTGTAAGTAAATTATTAAAGGATAAAGAAAGAGATGTAAATTTATTCATTGTTTTTCTCTTAGTTTTAATTTTTTTTAAAGAGTAATTTTCTACTTTATAAGGACTCGTATCATAAGTAATAACTCCATCATTTAAAGCAATTACTCTATCTGAATACTTATTTGCTAAAGTAACATTATGAGTTACCATTATTACTAGTTTTTCTTTAGAAATTTCCTTTAAAAGTTCCATAATTTGAATTGATGTTTGGCTATCAAGTGCTCCCGTAGGTTCATCGCATAGTATAATATCTGGGTTTGTGACTAATGCTCTTGCTATAGCCACTCTTTGCATTTGGCCTCCGGATAGCTCTTTAGGTTTCTTTTTAATATAGTTTTCAAGTCCTACATCTTTTAAAACTTTCTTAGCAAGTTTTATACTTTCTTTTTTAGGTTTACCAGCAATATTTAATGAAAGAAGTACATTAGATAGTACTGTTTGATGATTAATTAAATTATAACTTTGAAAAATAAAACCTACTTTATTACTTCGATAATTATTCCAATCACGTTCTTTATACTTTCTTGTGCTTACTCCATCAATAATTAAGTTTCCATAAGTATATTTATCAAGACCACCAATAATATTTAAAAGTGTTGTTTTACCAGATCCACTTGGCCCTAATATTGATACAAATTCATTATTACGAAACGCTAAAGTTACATCATTTAAAGCAATTTGTTTAAAGTTTTTTCCTTCATAAATTTTTGTAATATTTTCTAGTTTTATCATAATTCCTCCTTGCACTAAAAAATAGAAGTTAAATCTAACTCCTATTCATACTCTCGCGTCCAAGTTAATAGTATCAAATAAATTACAATTTGTAAATAGCAAATTTTTTATGCAGCAGTAAATCCACCATCAATACTTACTATATCGCCAGTTATAAATGATGCTTCATCACTTAATAAATAACATATAAGGTTTGCTATTTCACTATCTTTACCAAGTCTTCCCATTGGAATACTTGATGCCATTACATCTTTATATTCTTTTGGAACATCTTTTAAAATTGGTGTATCAACATAACCTGGTGCCACAGCATTAACTCTTATATTATCTTTTGCATAAGTAAGTGCTAAACTTCTTGTCATATTATTTATTGCTCCCTTACTAACTGAATATGCAAATGCACTATTTGTTCCCACTACTCCAAACATTGAGGATGTATTAACAATAGCGCCACCACCATTTTCTAGCATAGAGCTAATTACATACTTATTAAATAAAAATATACCATTTTGATTAACACTAATAACTTTATTATACTCCTCAAAAGAAAGTTCATGTGGTTTATTAGCATTTCCACCAATACCTGCATTAGCCACTAAAAAATCAATTTTATGATAATTTTTTAATGTGGTTTCCACTACTAATTTAACATCATCTTCTTTAGAAACATCACATTTAATACCATAACATCTATTTCCTAAATATGATGCAATATCTTCAATATTATCATTTATATCACAAATAACAACTGTAGCTCCTTTTAAAATAAGTTTTTTAGCAGTGGCAAAGCCAATTCCACTTGCTCCTCCAGTTACTATAGCAACTTTTCCTTCAAACATAATCCACCTTCCTATTCTTACATAGAAAATTATACTAGATTTTTAAAAAAATGTCTATAAAAAAAAGAAAATTACTTCTCTTGTTTTTTTAATTTTAAATATGGATTAGATGCCATTTTTTCATAATCTAAGGTACTTTTTTCAATAGACATCTCTCTTAAATAAGCATCTAAATTTGATTTTTTCATTTGTTCACAAACTTTTTTGAGTGCATTATATTTTTCAAGAATCATTTTTACTTGTTCAGTATTACCAGTAAGTTTATTATCAAGAAGATTATTTATAAGCATAAGAATTCTAAAATCTATAGCCCTAATTAAATTATTATTTATAGGTTCAGAACATATAAATTCATTTCCATAATGAGTTGTATTTCGATATGCTCTAACATTATTAGAAATAATAAAATCAACATTATGTGGTACAAAAGGATCATATTCATCTTCATCTTTATAAAGGTCTTTAAGGCCAACAACAGACAAAGATATCCCATCATTACCATTAATATGGCTTGTTATATCATCACTTAATTTCAAAAATTTATCAGTGAAGTTTTTAACTCCTAAACTATGTAACTCTCCAATTGGTAATAAACCATGTTTTACTATTGAGGGTGCATTTTGATAATCTGAATTATGATGATACCTTGCATTTTTTATATCTATTGTTTTAATTTTTGATTCTTCAATAGACTCTTTAATATACTCTAATGCATCTTTTGCTTCAAGATATATTTTATGCATTAATTTTCTTTTCTAGCACCCTAACATTTTTTCTATCTTTAATTATATTATAAGTATCATTTAATATCATATATTCTTCATCAGTTGGAATTACTAAACAGTCAAAAGATGAACCAACTTCTGAGATAATTCCTTCATGAATATCTTTAAATCCGGCGATTTTGTTATTCATATTTTCATCAAGTTTAACGCCTAAACAAGATATTTTTTCCATAATATCTTTTCTTAAGTTATTTGCATTTTCACCACATCCAGCAGTAAATACTAATGCATTAACTTTTCCGCCAAGTTCAAGATAATAATTTGCAATATATTTAGTAATAGAATTTTCCATTATTTTAATGGCATTTATAGCGTTTTCATTTCCACTTTCCGCAAGTGCAGTTACATCTCTAAAGTCATTTTTACCACACATTCCTAAAAGACCGCTTTTCTTATTTAATATTTCATTAATTTCAGCTATAGTAAGTCCTCTTTCTTTACTAATATAGTCTATGATTGATGGATCTATTGAACCACATCTAGTTCCCATAACAAGTCCATCTAAAGGAGTAAGTCCCATTGAGGTATCATAGCATTTTCCACTTTTTATACAAGATATACTTGCACCAGATCCAATATGACAAATAATTGCATTTACATTTTCTCCATAAATACCCTTAAGTCTTTCAGTTATATATCTATGAGATGTTCCATGAAAGCCATATTTTCTTACACCATTTTCAGTATACCAAGAATATGGTACAGCATATAAATAGTTTTCTTTAGGCATTGTTTGATGAAAAGATGTATCAAATACCGCTACCTGGGATGCATTTGGTATAATTTTAGTTATACTCGAAATACCCGCAAGTTCTCCTGGATGATGAAGTGGACCAAGTTTAGTTAGTGATTTAATATTTTCAAAAACTTCTTCATCAATAAGCACAGAACTATCGTAAAATTCTCCTCCATGAAGTATTCTATGACCTACACCAGCAATCTCACTTATATCATTAATAAAATGATCTTGTAATAGTTCTTCCATCATTACATTTGCAGCACATTCATGATCTAATATTTCTTTAGACTTTTTAATCTTTTGTCCATTAAATTTAAGTGTATATGAGCTATCACCCTCACCTATTTTTTCCACTATTCCATTAACTATTTCAATATTATCAGGCATTTCATAAAGTGAAAATTTAAGTGAAGAACTTCCAGCATTTATTATTAAATATTTTTCTTTCATATTTCCCCCAATCAATATAATTATTTTACTATATTTTACTTATTCAGTCAATTTATTTTACACCATTAAAAATATGGTCTGTAAAAATTACACACCATATTATACAAGGTTCCTTATCCAATTCTATATGCGTTATCCCTAGTTCCATCTCCTGTACCTACAATTTTTAGGACACTAGAATCTAGATAAAATGCTGGGCGCACCGCAAACAAGGTGCCGCCGACGCTGCCGGCGTCGAGGCCCACAAACCCCGACGAGTACAAACGCGCAGCATTAAACGAATTCGAAGAATAAGGGGAAAGTAACCACTCATTTTTATTTGATCCCCAACTAGACTTTTGTGATGTAAACAACCAATCATTATTTTTACAATCTGCTGTATCATAATCATATACGAATTTCTCTCTACATCCTGCTCTATTTGTTGTTGTACCTCCTACTGTTGCATATCCATAATCACTTGGATACATTAGTCCTACCTTTGCATATATACTTGCTGGATTACCACTATATATTGCACTTGTATTTCTTTCCTCTCTATATATACCTTCTGCAGTTAAAGTTTTAAAATTTGATGAACTTGCACCACCTAAATGCCATTTTGCATTTGCTATTCCACTAGATAATTTACTATTAACATTTGAAGTTCCTAATAAAGTAGTTAAATATGTTCCATTTAATTCTGTTTTAAGTAATGCCGTACTCCAATTATTTGTTCCTGCTGAATCCCAATATTTTCCACTTGTACCACCATAATTATTTGTATCTATTACTTTTAATAGTTTTTTTGTACCACTACTAGAGGTTCCATCACTTGATGTATCTTCATCAAACAAACCTATTATTCTAAATAATAATGAAGATGAAGAACAAGTACCACTTTTTTTATTATCTAAGCATATATAATTATTTGGATCTGTTCCTTCATATCTTAAACCATTTTCATCAAAAATATCACTATTATTTTTGGCAAAGACTGTATCAAAAGATTTACCACTAGGTTCATCTACGGCATCTCCAATCACAAAAGGATTTGTAAAAGAACCATCACCAGAGGAAAAATAAGTATTTGGTTTTAATGATACAGAAGGACGCACACCCCTCGAATTGTACAACTTGTAGCTCGTTAAGCCTCCCGAAAAGGCCACCCAAACGTAGGCGTCGAAGTAGTCGAAGTTGACGGGAGAAACAAGCCAAACATCTTGTCCATTATTAAAGTAATGACTACCTCCATAACCTGCTAAACTTAATTCTGGCATTGATAAAAGGCCTATGGGATAACTTAATTTTGCTTTAGGATTACTCATGCTAAATCTATCTGTTTCATTTGCACATACTAAACTTTTATTACTTGTATCATAATTTTTAAAGTATAGAAAATTAGTAGTATCACCTCCATTTGGTTCCCATCCATTTAGATTTAATATTCTTCTATCATTACAAAATACTGTATCCTCTAGTTTATTTTCATATGCTTTTAAATTATCTATATACCACTTATCTATATAATTTTTTATTGTACTATCATTTTTATTTAAATCATTTGCATATAACATTTCAAATAATGCATCATTTACAGATTTTCCATTTGTTAAGGTTATATAATATGCAGTCGAAGTGCTCGTATAATAAACATAATAAATTGATGTACACGTAGTACCAGTTGTCATACATGTATAATGATTATTATTTATTGTATTATATCCACTACTCCATGTTGCCACTGTTTTAGTATCTTTTAACGTATAAGTACCATTTGCATATGTAAATGAATTTCCAAATACTATATTTGATTGTGTGGACATTGATTTTTGTGTAACTGGATATACTGTATTATGCATATATCCTACATATGCTGGAGAATTATAATCATTATTAAAGGCACTTGTTCCTATTTGTGAATCAGTTCCTGTGTTATTACAAGATTTTACTGGATCTCCAACAGCTTTTCCTATACTAAATGTTACAGTATCACTTCCACTTGCACCACTACTATCTTTAGTATATTCTACTTTTATTACATCTGAGGTAGTTAATCCAGTAAGAGCAATTGTTCCAGATACTGTACCACTATAACCATTAGAATCACCTATAACTGTTTCATTCTTATAAAATTTTGCTTTATCATAATTTGCTTCTGAGGATACTGAATAAGATAAATAATAATCTCCAGCTGTTTCCACTGTAAAAGTTATTGTTCCAGTTTTACTATCAGTTTTATTTGTACTTACCCAAGTTTTTGATGTACTATCAAAAGTATAAGGATATGTAGTATCATTATTTATATTTACATAAGAACTTTGTTCTAATGGTGAAATTTGAACTTTATCCTTTTGAACCCCATTATAAACTATCTTTACTCCACCAGTTTCTGTAGTTCTTACTATCTTCCAACAAAAACCTCCAAATAAAACATTATTATTTTGTACATTGCCTTTATAGTAATATACTGGTTTTGCATAGGTATCTGCACCTTCTCCTGTATAAAGAGCTAAATAAGTTGTATCTGTTTTGGCTCTTTTTTTAATAGTTCCATATAAAGATGTATCTTCTTTATAATCAAAATATAAAAAGCAACTATCAGTTCCTATAAATGAAAAACTAACCTTACCTAAAGAGCTATCATAATCACCAATTTTGCCATTATTTTTACAATAACTTTTTTCATAATTTAAAGTATAATCACCTTTTGGAATATCTTTTGAATTTGATTTTATATAATCAGTTGCACCATCTTCTTTAATCATTATTGCTAAATTATTTTGTTTTCTTTTTTTAGTTTTAATTACTTTATTTTTATTTTGATAAATATTATAAGTTAAAAATAAACTTCCAATTAAAATAAGAACTATTAAAATTACATATATTTTTTTATTTTTCATAATATCACTCCAATCCCTTATAAACACTGGGGTCATTTTTCTCTTATCTTATACATTTGAGAAAATTTGTTGTCCTTTTTACGTTGTTTAGTCTAGTCAAAATTCCTTTTTAGTAGTATAATTTAATAGTAAGTAACGTAAATACGAGGGTGTTTTTTCTCAAATGTATAAGATTTAAGAAAATTATAGGTCTATAAATACTTAATTTATTAGAAATTTATAAATTACATAAAAAAAGAGTTTACTTTTGTAAACTCATCTATGTCAAGAAAACAAAATGTTTTCTAAAATTATTATATGACTATTAAATAATAATATACCTATCTTTCTCCCTCTTCGAGCATTTTTTGAATAAATATACCATAACCAGAATATGGATTATCAACAATAACATGAGTTAATGCTCCGACTATTTTATCATCTTGAAATATTGGTGAACCACTCATACCTTGAATAACACCACCAGTAAGTGATATTAATCTATCATCATTTATTTTAAAAGTAATATTTTTTATATCACTTGTTTCATTTATTTTAGTTATTTCTATATTAAAACTTTCTTCTTTATCACCATTTAAAACTGTTTTAATTACAGCACTTCCTATTTTAGCATTACCAACTTTTATTAAATTATTAGAGTTAATTTTATCATTATAAATACCAAAGATTCCATATCTTGTATTTTTTACTATATTACCAAATTCATAATTATAATTAAATTTAGCTATTTTACTTCCTGGAGTACCTATGACGCTTTTTTCAATACCTGTAACAAAACTATTAAAAATAGTACCCTCTTTTATTTCAACTTTCTCATTAGTATTACTTTCCACTATTTCATGACCTAAAGCACCATATATTAATGTATTTGGATCAATATAAGAAAGTGTACCAATACCCATAATTGAACTTTTTACAAAAAGACCTGTTTTAATAACTCCATCAATACTTATTAAATCAAGTTTAGTTTTCTTTTCTAAACCTTTTCTAATATAAGTAACTTCTATAGTATCATTACTAATATATTTTTCAATAGCATTTGATAGTTCATTTACATTTGAAACCTCTATATCATTAACTTTTATAATATAATCTCCATTTGCAAGTGAGGGACTTCCCTTATTATATTTTCCATTAACTTTATAAAAGCCAATTACCATAACCCCTTTTGTATCAACTTTAATACCTAAAGTTTTACCTCCAGGAATTATATAATCAGAATATGCAAATATACTTATAGGTATAAATAAAATACATAAAAATACTAATAATTTCTTCATAATATCACATTAATATTATGTTCTAATAAGGTAAAATTATATTAACACTTTTTACCATTAAAATTTATAACATATTTTCTAGTAAATACATCTTCATTATTATTTGATTCATATCTTTGATTATATAGATTTATAAGATTTTTGTCTTTTTCAAAAAGCATTTTTAATAATATATTTTTTCTAGCATCTTTATTTATATCACTTTGTAAAAGTTTAACTGGTAAATACTTTTCATCATACTCATTTATATAAGCATATTTTTTCGCTGCCATACATAGTTTAATAATCAATGTAACATTTAGTAAAACTTCATCATAATTTATTTCTCCATTTGGAAATCTAAATTCAATAGTATTTTTTAGTTTACTTTGAGCATTTTTAAGATTTATATCAAAATATCTATTATCTTGAATATCTTTAATTTCCTTAACAAAATCATTTAATTTTTCATCTTCATTAAATTTATGTAAACTTATAGCTAAATATAATCTATTAGAAATAGGCTTAGCATAATATTCAAGTTTTGGCCTATGAATAGAACCTTTTTTATTACATATATCAAAGAAAATATCTTGAGTATTTGTATATATCATATAAAGCATTTCAAGTTCTTTAGCATTACTAAAATAATTAAAACCAATATGAATATGTCCACCACACTCATTTGTTACTTTAAAATCATTATTTTCCATAAAATCACAAATATATTTTAAATTAGCTAAATCATTTTGAGTATAATGAAGTATTGGTGAAACTATTTCAACACCATTTTCAATTGAAGAATCACCTTTAATAGACCAAGTTTTATTAATTTTTCTTACCTTTTTAATTAATTCTCCCTCGTCAAAAGAAGCCTCGAGTTCTAAACCAAATGAAATGTTTTTATCTATATTTTCATACATTACAGGTTTATTATCACATAAATTTACTTTCTTATTAGATATAAATATTTCTTTAATTAAACTTGAGGGAAGTAAATTAAATATTTCTTTTTTAGTTTTTTCATCACTTAATTTATATATATTTACAAGTATTTCTAAAGAATCTTTTTCACTAATATTATTTTTA
>ULWN01033934.1_pt1 | contig 12671 bp, 11 predicted proteins | sample 1960371 | NCBI WGS metagenome assembly ULWN01 (sample SAMEA4835813, study PRJEB28245) | human gut metagenome | biome: gut microbiome; material: fecal sample | place: Denmark | collected 2008 | reverse complement strand
GTGGCGGCTGCCGTATCCGGCACCTGCACCCGCACAGCATCGCGCAGCGGCTCACACGGCATCCCCAGCACCGCCGCCTGCTCCGGGGTGACCCCATACAGGGTCAGGAAGTCGCCGGTGTAGGTGTTTTTCAGTGCCAGCGGGGTGCCCTCCGCCACAATGCGGCCGCTGTCCAGAATAACCACATAGTCGGCGTCGGCCGCCTCCTCCATGTAGTGGGTGGTCAGAAATACCGTCATGTGCTGCTGCTCACGCAGGGTGCGCACTACATCCCACAGCAGCCGGCGGGTCTGCGGATCCAGGCCGGTGGTCGGCTCATCCAGGATCAGGATCTCCGGCCGGTGCAGCAGTGCGCGGGCGATGTCCACCCGCCGGCGCTGGCCGCCGGAAAGCTTGCCAACGGCGCGCCCCAGCAGCGGGGAAAGCTCCAGCAGCTCACACAGCTCCGCCAGCCGCTGGCGGAAGGCCGCGCCGGTGATGCCGTACAGCGCCGCGCGGCTGCGCAGGTTATCCTGCACGCTCAGGGCGCTGTCCAGCACGGAATTCTGGAATACCACCCCCAGCCGGCGGGAGACCGCCGCCATGCCGTGGTCGATGTTCTCGCCGCAGACGGTCACGCGGCCGCTGTCCTTTTGCAGCTGGCCGCAGAGGATGGAAATGGTGGTGGACTTGCCGGCGCCGTTAACGCCGAGGAACGCAAACAGTTCCCCCTCCTGCACATGGAAGGACAGATCCTGCACGGCGTGGATATCACCGAAATGCTTGTTCAGCCCCTCGATTTCAATCGTGTTTTTCATTGGTTCTTCCTTTCCCGGTTTATCGCCTGTTCGATCAGCCCAACGATGGCAACCACAGCCCCGTACAGCACGCCGGCGATCGCCCAGATAAACCAACTGTATTTTGCCTGCCCGTTTCCCTGCGGGCCAAAGGTGTAAAAGAGGAACACGGCCGTGACCGCCAGCCAGTAAACGGCGCTGACGGCGCCCCGCACGCTGCGGCGCCCCTTCCGCTGGCGGGCGTAGTCGCCCTCCTCCAGCAGACGGTCAAAGGCGGCCTGCTGCACGCCGCTGTAGACGAATGCCGTGCAGCCGCCGCCTGCGGAAAGCAGCAGTACGCACAGCAGCACCGCCGTCAGTACATCCGATGCATCCAGGCAGGTGGCCAGCAGCAGTGGGGCGGCGGCCAGGATGCACAGCGCCGTGCCGAGGATGTTCAGCCGGGTACAGGCCGGCTGGAATGCCTGCCGGCGCTCCCGCACCATGCCCGCCACGCCATAGGCGGTCTCAAACGGTTCGCTGTCCAGAAAGGCATAGTCCCGCACGGCGGCCGCACAGGAAAGGAACAGCGCCACACCGACGGCGACCAGCGCCAGTAATACACACAGGCCGATGCCGGCGGCCGCATTTTCCGACAGCGGGAAGGCGGCCAGCTCGCTGAGGGCCGCAAGCAGCAGCAGGGCTGTTGGCGAGAGGATACACAGGAGGGTGGCCAGCGCCATGCGCGGCGCGGCCGCCCGCCGCCGGGACAGATACTCCGCCGCCTGCTCCATACTGACCCGGCGCAGGGGGGAGGCCGGCAGCCCCTCGGCCGGTTCCGGATCCTCCAGCTCATCCTTGAGCAGGTAGTCGGTGGTCACGCCGAACAGCCGGCTCATCTGCACCACCTTATCCATGTCCGGCACCGATTGGGCGCCCTCCCATTTGGATACCGCCTGCCGGGAAACCTGCAGCTGCCCGGCCAGTTCTTCCTGTGACCAGCCGGCCTTTTTGCGCTGTGAGATGATCTTGTCTGCTAATATCATGGTTCTTCCTCCGTTCCGGGGGCGCTTTGTGCGCCCCGCTCTGTCGCAGGGCCGTACGCCGTCCGGCGCTGTGCCCCGCGATCTGCTTCCAGCATACATCGGCAGCCGGTTGCGTGCTACCAAGGCGGGCGGACAATCGGACAACCGGCCGTTGCTTTTTGCCGGTTTTTGTGTAAACCGGCCTGCCGGAGAGGGAGAATCAGTCGGACGGCGGCTGCAGATGGGGGTGCTGCCGGGTCATCTGTGCGGCGGTGTCCGAGTCGGCTGCTACCGGCTGCACCGCTGCCACGGCGGCCTCGTCTGCGGCCAGCACATGGATCATCCCGCGGAAGATTTCGCCCAGCCGCCGGGCGATCTCCGCCTCGGAGAAGCTGCATACCTGTGCGGCACACAGCACGCACAGGCCATAGGTGTATATCCACAGCTGCATGAACAGGTGTTCCGCCTGCTGCGGTGTGGCGTGGTAATCCCGCACGATGATGGCGATGTCCTCGTCCTTGTTGAAACCGACCTGCTGCATCACCCGGTCATAGTCAGCACCGGCGCCGCTGCGCTGCATATACAGCAGGCGGAAAAGCTGCGGCTGCTCCTGTGCAAACCGCACCCATTGCAAACCGCGCTTTTTGTAGGCCGGCACATAGTGCTCGGCCACGGCCATATATTCCTCAAAGCAGCGCTGCGCCCGCGCATACACCGCCTGCCGCACTTCCTCCATATCGCGGAACAGGGTAAACAGCGGTGTAACCGAGATGCCCAGCCGCCGGCCAAGCTCCCGCGCGGTCAGCGCCTCTTCGCCCTGCTCACAGACCAGGGCAAAGGCCGCCTGTTCTACCTGCTCACGGGTGTATTTCGGCTTTGGGGGCATAGGATCACCTCTTTTGCAAAACATATGTTACGAAACAACTGTTTTCATTATACCCGCTGCACGGGCGGTTGTCAATACAGAAATGGCCAACGGTATAAAATCCTCGCTGAACGGTGCGCAAAAAGGCAGGGCAGATGGGGATTTGCCCATCTGCCCTGCGGAGGTTGGCGGTCAGCCGCCGTTCTGCATATCCACCACGCGGTAGCTGCTGCCGGCGCGGCGCAGATACACGGTCTTATCAAAGTGATCCACATACTGCCGGCTGCCGATATGCAGCACCTGGTCAAACCGAACCCGGCAGCTGTACAGCGTTTCGGTGTAGCGGTGCGGATCGGTGCAGGAAACACCGGTGAATTCATAGCCGGTATGCTCCAGGGCGTAGCGCACCAGACTGCCGGCCAGGTTCTGATAGAACTCGGTGCCCGGCACCAGGTACGGGCTGACGCTGGAAAACGGGACATCATTCTGCATCCGGGCGGCGTACAGCTTGGCGGCCTCAATGGCGACTGGCTGAAATACGGCCGCTTCTCCGGCGTCCATCGCCTGTGCCACGGCGTAGATGCCGTCCGCGGCGGTTACGGTCAGTGGCTGCCCGTCGGTGGTGGCCTCCACGGTTGGTTCGCCGGCCAGCAGCCCGCTGACGGTGCAGGTGCGCATGGTCACGGCGCCGGCGGTCTTCTCGGTCGGCAGCTCAGGCAGCGGGTCATCGATGCCCCCCTGTGTGTCCAGCGGTACCCCGTTTATGGTCACGGCGGCATCGGTGGGCAGATATACGGTGACCGTGCGGTACAGCTCCGGCTTAAGCACGGCGGCGGCGGGGGTGTAACCCCGCAGGCCGAATTTACCGCTGGTTATGTCTTTTGTAAAATATACTGTCAGGAATTTTTCGTCCCCGGCTTTATAGGTATAGGCAGCGTCATATTCCTCCGGCACGGTGGCGGAATAGGCCGCTGTGACCGGGCGGTCGGCGCGGAATGCAGCAAAGGCGGCGTCGGCTGTCTCGGCACTTTCATAGGGGGAGCGCAGCGGCGGCACCTGCTTCTCCAGCGCGGACAGCCCCTGCGTTTGCAGGGCAGCGGCCAGGGTGTCCGCCACATGCTGCGGCTGCACCGCCTCGTATGCCCGCAGAAAGGCATACAGCACGCCCAGCCCGGCGATCAGCAGCACGGCAAAGCCGATCAGTGCGCTGAAATAAATACGGTAGAATAAAGCCGGCTTTTCGGATGCTTTCATGCGGTCAGCCCTCCGTCACAATGAAATAGGTGGGGATATCCCGCGGCGGCACAAAGGCCTTGTAGCGGTTCACCAGCCCCTTTTGCTGGTAGGTATCCAGGGTGGACTTGTCCAGCCCGCATTTGTCAAAAAAGTCGCGGTAGTACAGCATGGCAGAGGAGCCGCCGTCCAGCATCCCTGCCTCCACGGCGCCGTATTCCGCCATCAGGGCGATCACATCATTGCGGGTGGCGCCGATGCTTTCGGCGCTGCGGCCGTCGGTGACCAGGAACAGCACCGTGCCGTCTGCCCGCTGGCCGATGGCGGTGCGCTGGGCGGTGCCGGTGTTGCGGTCGCCGTAGTTCAGGCGGATCTTTTCGCCCTCATGCTGGATCAGGGCATTGCCCTGCTGGAAGCATACGGCATCCCGTATGCCCAGTGCCTGCGCCTCGGCGGCGGTCATGCTGTTGCGGCACAGCAGCCGGTCGTTGCTGTCAAAGCCGATGAAGGTGCGGCTGGCGCCATCGTTCCACACCATCCGCCCGGCGGAAAAGGTCAGCCCCATCGGGGTGGCGCCGGTGCCCATGCCGTTCGGGTCGGCAAATTCGCCGCCATTGATGGCCGCCGTGGCGTGGTACTTTTCCACCAGATCAAAGATGCGGGCACCGGCGGTGGCGGTGGCGAAATCCGCGGACGAGACCCCCACCTGCACCCGCTTCGGGTCGCGGACAAGCAGCATATAGGCCTTGAATTTGCTTTTCTGTACAAAATCCAGCCGCAGGCCGTCGGGATAGTTTGCCCACTCGTCGGTCACCTCGCCGCCGGTCTGGATGTAATCGGCCGCGTTCACGGTGTCGGTGTCGATCTGCTTACTGGCGGCTACAATGCTGTCCACCGTTTCTGCCGAAAGAAACAGCCGCGGCACCCATTTGGTGGCGCTGGCCTGCTTGGCAGAGATCACCAGCATATCCCGCAGGCTGCGGCTGGGACCGTGGGAAACCAATAGCCCGGCAGAAAACACGGTGATCAGCAAGCAGCCGATCACTGTGCCCAGCACCAGCAGGCCGCGCAGCAGCGCGGTACGCACAGGATGCTTTTTCATCTTCCTCACCTCATAGACCCCTCCGGGCAGCGCGGTCAGCCGGATCGCTCCGCCCGGTTTTTCTCCCGCCTATTGTAGCGCGTGCCGGCGGGAAATACAAGCAACAAAATTGTCATTATTCCCGCAGGATGAATACCGGAATGGGTACATCCCCCGGCCGGTTCCAGAAATCGGCGCGCAGCACGGTGTATTCCCGTGGATCCACGGCCGCCAGTGCCTGCAGCAGCGCGTCCCGCTCCGCCGTGCCGTTGTTGCGGCCATAGTAGAGGCAAAGGCTCATCACCCCGCCGGGGCGCAGCAGCGGCAGCGCAGCTCTCACGGCGGCCACGCTGGTGTCCGCGCGGGAAAAGATTGTGTGGTCGCCGCCCGGCAGCCAGCCGAAATTAAACATCACACCGTCCACTGTGCCGGGCGCGGCATAGTCGGCTATGCGGCTGTGGCAGCTCTGCACCACCTGTGCGTATTCGGCACAGCCGTGTGCGGCCAGCAGCTGCCGGGTTGCCTCCACTGCCGTCGGCTGGATATCCATGGCCAGCACCCGGCCGTGTTCCCCCACAAGCCCGCACAGGAACAGGGTATCCCGTCCCCGGCCGGCGGTGGCGTCGATGCAGAAACCGCCGGGGCGGATATGCTCGGCCATAAAGCGATGGGAGAGGCCGAGGGTATTCAGCGGAAAGGCCGCGGTACTCATGTGTGCGCACCCCCCTGCCCGGTGGTAAAGGCGCGGTGCTCCGCCAGCAGCTCGGCGTGCAGTGCGGTGCCGCTCCAATCGGCATTGTGCGGGGTCAGCACGGCCTTCAGCGGGATGGGGGGCAGGGGACGCAGCGCCCGCAGCAGTCGGTCCAGCTTGTTTTGCGGGAAATACGCCATCACCAGCATGGGGTCGGTGAACGGCTCAGCCGGCGGTTCGGCCGCCGGCTGACCGGCCGGGGTCTGGCCGCCGAGCAGGGCGGACAGCGGCCACCCCTGCTGCGCTGGCAGCACCCCGCGGCAGCGCAGCTTTTGCACCGCACACAGCCGGCGTACCTGCCGGCCAAGGGCGGTGCTGTCATCCAGATTATAGAGCAGTACGATTGGTTGCATGGACAATTCCTCCGGTTTTCTTCCGTCAGAGCGGTAAAATTCGGGCAGTTTCGCGCCTTGCAATGCACGCGCACCCATGGTAAAATAAGGATACTGCCGCGCAAAACATGCGGATCGCCTTTGTGCGGCCATTGTCAGAAGATACTTGATAAAAAGGGGCGTTTGGTATGTCAAAACTGGGCAGCTTTCTGCAGCGCAAAAATGTCCGCCCGTCTGCAAAGGTGTATTTTATTGACGCCATGGGCAGTATGGCGCTGGGGCTGTTTGCCACCCTGCTGATCGGCACCATTTTCAAAACAGCCGGGCAGTACACCGGCTGGAGCCTGCTGACCGAGATCGCCGGCTATGCCACCGGCGCCACCGGTGCGGCGCTGGGGGTGGCCATTGCCTATACCCTGCAGGCGCCGCCGCTGGTGCTGCTGTCTGCCGCCGTGGCCGGCATGATCGGCAACGGCCTTGGCACCGCCATCGCTGTCGGCGGCGGGGAGCCGCTGAATGTGACCGCCGGCCCGGCCGGCGCCTTTGTGGTGGTGATTGTGGCGGTGGAGCTGGGCAAGCTGGTCTCCAAGGAGACCCATGTGGATATCCTGGTTACGCCGGTGGTCACCATTCTCTCCGGCGCGCTGGTGGCCAAGCTACTGTGCCCCGTGATCGCCTACGCAATGTATTACCTGGGCGCCTTTATCAACACGGCCACTGAGCTGCAGCCGCTGCTGATGGGGATATTGGTGTCGGTGGTGGTGGGGATCATCCTTACCCTGCCGATCAGCTCGGCTGCCATCTGTGCCATGATCGGGATCACCGGGCTGGCGGGCGGTGCGGCGGCGGCCGGCTGCTGTGCGCAGATGGTCGGCTTTGCCGTGATCAGCTTTGCTGAAAACCGCTGGAGCGGGCTGGTGGCACAGGGGCTGGGCACCTCCATGCTGCAGATGGGGAACATCGTGAAAAACCCGCGTATCTGGATTCCCGCCACGCTGGCCTCTGCTGTGACCGGGCCGGTCTCCACCCTTGTTTTCCGGCTGGAGTGCAGTGGCGTATCGGCCGGCATGGGCACCTGCGGGCTGGTGGGGCCGCTGGGCATCCTGGCGGATATGGGCGGCAGCCCCCGGGTGCTGCTGGGCATCCTGGTGGTGTGTATTCTGCTGCCGGCGGTGCTGTCCTGGCTGTTTGCGCTGGTGCTGCGCCGCGTCGGCTGGATCAGACCCGGCGATCTGAAGCTGGAGCTGTAACTATAAGGTAAGCCGCACAGGCAAAAAAGGGCGTCCGGAATTTTCCGGACGCCCTGAATGTTTTTTACAGCTCCGGATCGGGCTTGACCGTCTCCGGCGGCGTCTCCAGCAGGCGCGGATCGGCCAGGTATTTCTTCATGCAGCGGAAGGCCATGGCAAAATAGCTGCCGGAGCAGATGCGCTCATCCATCACCACGCCCAGCGGCATGCACTTTTCAAAAGTAATCTCGCCGCGTCGGCGGGTGGGCACCTCACGGGAGTTGCCGGCCGGCACCACCACGCTGGTGGTGCCGAAATCGTAGCAGTGGTGATAAATATGGTTGGTGCGGATGCTGGCCAGGTTGGTGAACACCATAGAGGTGTGGAAGGGGCTTGCATCAATGATCCCCTTGGTCAGCAGGTTATGCTTATCCGCCCATTTCAGGAAATTGACGGCAAAGCGCAGCAGGCCGGGGATGGCCACCAGCTTGGCGATCAGCTGCTCGGTGGCATTATCCGCTGCAGCCTCGCGGTTTTCGCTCACATAGTGCTGGATCTTCTCCTCGGCATCAAAGATGGTGTCGGTGGGCTGGAAGTAGATCTTGGACATGGTGCCATCGTTGGCTTTGTCGGTGTGGCCGCCCTGCAGCACCACCATGCCGATGGCAATTTCATTGCGGGAATAGGCACGCTTGTTCACGATAAAGCGGTTGACCGCCGGGTACTCGGCTATCATACGCACATAGGCGGCCATCAGCACCGCCATGTGGCTGATGGAGCGGCCATCCCGCCGCTTTTCACGGATGTAGTGGTCGATCGGTGCCAGGGGGATATCCAGCGTAATGGAATTCATGGAATCGCTGCGCTTGGCCATCACATGGGCCGCGATGCGGTACATCGGGTCGGTATGGCGAAGCAGGGTACCGTCTGCCCGTTTCATATAGTCAACACTCCTCTTGTTCAAGCCCCCTGTGGGGACTTGCCGTCAGCCGCCGGCGCCGTTGCGGCGGGCGCCTGGTGTATGCTGCGCAGCGGCCGTTTCCGTTACTGCTCCGTATAAACATGAAAAGTATAACACAAATTGCGACAAAAGTAAACCTTTTTCTCTGCGGCGGGCGCAGACAGCTGTTGTCAGCCGCTGCCGCCGGGTGTATGACCGCCCTGTTTGTGGGCAAAATAGGCAGGAAAGGAGGGTGAGACAATGGATAAAAAGCCGCAGGAGCAGGAGCCGCAGCGCCGGCAGCCGACCGTGTTGCCGCAGCCGCACCATCCGGAGCGCCGGCCAACGGTGGATCCGATCGTGGCCGGCAGCATGCGCCCGGAGCCGGGGGCGGAGAACATTCCCTCGGATGTGCTGGGCAGCTATACCGGCATACCGCTGGATGGAGATGAGCACCCGGAGCAGGACGCCGACGATCTGTAACGGAAAAGTGAGAAAGCGCCGGCCGGAATTTTCCGGCCGGCGCTTCGGCATTTATTGTTCGTCTAAACGAAAGACCGCCTTTTTGTTCCGATCAACGGCACTGCTGGGGGCGATATACACTTCAAACTCGCCCGCGTCGGCTGTATAGGTCATATCGGGATGATAGTAGCGGAGCATGGTGTCCTCGATGGAGAATTCTGCCCGAACAGTCTCTCCGGCTGGCACAAATACGCGCTGGAAGCCTTTCAGCTCCAGCACCGGGCGGGAAACAGCCGCCTTGACATCACGGATGTACAGCTGCACGGTCTCGCAGGCATCCCGTGCCCCGTCGTTGCGGATGGTTACCGCCGCGGTGATTGTCTCCCCCGGCCGCATATGCGCGGCGGAAAGCGTCGGCGCACTGTAGGTGAAGGAGGAGTAGGTCAGGCCGTACCCAAATGGATACAGAGGCTCACTGGAGCAATCGTCAATATATTCCGACCAGTATGGCTCCACGCGATGATCGGTGGGCAGGTGGTTGTAATATACCGGTATCTGCCCTACGCTGCGCGGGAAAGCCATTGTCAGCCGGCCGGTGGGGGCGGCGCGGCCGAACAGCAGATCGGCAATCGCGGCGTTTTCCATGGTGCCGAGATGCCAGGTGACCAGAATGGCGTCAGCGTCCTGTATGGCGGTCAGATCCAGCGGCCGACCGGTATAAACCAGTACGATCACCCGCTTGCTGACGGCGCGCACCCGGCGGTACAGTTCCAGCTGCACATCCGGAATACGGATATTGGCGCGGGATTTGGCTTCGCCGCTCTGCTCCGGCAGTTCACCAAGCGCCAGCACCACCGTATCAACGGTTTTGGCCAGCTCCACTGCCTCGGTGATAGTCTTTTCGCGGTTTTCCTCATCGCTATGACCAAATCGGGCGGATTCCCGTGCCTGCTCACGGCCCAGCGGCGCACAGCCTCTGGCAAAAACGAGGTGGCTGTGCGGGTATTGTTTAAGCAGCGCGTTTTTCAGTGTGTCTTCCCGGTCAGCTCTATTGGAGATCAGATCCCAGGTGCTGCGTGTGCCGGCATGCTCCAAAAAGGGGCCGATAAAAGCAATGTGTCCGGCGCTTTCGTCCAGCGGCAGGCAGTCGCCGGCATTTTTCAGCAGCACACAGCTCTCGGTTGCCAGCCGCTTTGCCAGTGTCAGGTGCTCATCGCAGGCATAGAGCGCCTTGGCCTCTTGCTCGTCCAGCCACCGGTAGGGGTTTTCAAACAGACCCAGATCGTTTTTCAGCTTCAAGCAGCGCCAAACAGCTTCGTCGATCAGGCGTTCATCTATGCGGCCTTCCTGCACGGAGCTTTCCAGCTGCTCATACATACCGCCGCCCATTTCGATGTCAATGCCGGCCTCCATAGATCGTTCGGCCGCCTCCCGCGCGGTGTTGCCGATGCCGTGGCCGCCGTGCATGGAGGACATGGCATACAGATCGGTGATTACGACACCGTCAAATCCCCATTCTTCCCGCAGCAGGGTGCGGAATAACCATTTGTTTCCGGTGGAGGGGATGCCGCCGATGGTATTGTACGAGGTCATGACCATCCGCGCACCGGCGTCAATGCCGCCCTTATAGCCGGGCAGATAGTATTGCCGCAGGCTGCGTTCACTCACCTCAACAGAGTTGTAGTCGCGTCCGCCCTCGGCGCCGCCGTAGGCGGCAAAATGCTTGACGCAGGAGGCCATGGTGTGCTTTTTGTCAAGGCCATCCCCCTGCAGGCCCTGCACAATGGCCGCACACAGCCGGCTGCACAGATACGGATCCTCCCCGCCGGACTCCATTACGCGTCCCCAGCGTGGATCCCGCACAAGATCCATCATCGGAAAGTAGGTCACATTGATGCCGCTGGCTGAGGCCTCGGCGGCAATTGCGCGATAGGCTTTTCTGACCAGATCAGGGTCAAAGGAGCAGCTCATGGCCAACGGCTGGGGGAAAACGGTGCCAAAGCCGTGGATGATATCGCCCATGAACAGCATCGGAATGTGGTGCGGATGGTTTTTGATATGTTCGTCCTGTACCCGGCGCAGCCGGTCAAAGCCGAACAGGTTAAGCGTAGAGCCGCACAGGCGCAACTTCTCGGCATTTTTGTCCAGCTTAACCTCGTTGCCGGTTAGGACGCCGTTTTCATCAAAGGCGCGGTTCATCGGCTGCCAGAGCTCCCCCAGCTTTTCTTTCAGGGACATGCTTTCTAACAGCGCATGCAAGTCTTTTTCGGTCGTGGTTTTTCCTCCTGCAGTGTTTTTAATGTTTACCATCGACCGATAAGGGAACACATGGTTCTTTCGGGCCGAAAAACGCTGACAGGCGTATGTGCCCTTGTCTGTTGAGGGTAGGTTGATTGCTTAAAGCCAGCCCTGCGCGTCGTAGTAGCGCAGCACCAGCGACACCATCTGGTTGTAGCTCAGCGTGCCGCTCGGCACGCCGTTGGCCTTGATAAAGGCGTCATTGACCGCCTGTGAGGAGGACATCACCTCGCCGTCAAACTGTTTCCAATAGGCATTCTGCTGGCGCAGATCCCGCCGTACCCCCTCTGAGCATCGGGCGGCCGCCTGCTGCCACAGGGTGGTATCATAGGCGTGCAGGGCATTGGCGCAGTAGGTGTAGGCAGCCAGATAGCCGGAATACACATAGTCCGGGTCGCCGCTGGTCACACAGGCCAGATAGCCGAGAAAATTGCACTCGTTTTCCTTGGCAAAGCCCATGGTGTGCGCCAGCTCATGGGTGACGGTGTGCAGCAGCTCACAGGGGGGCACATCCACATTCACGCTGGCCTCGCCCAGCCAGGGGCAGTATACGCCGGTATAGCCGGTGTAGGACCACAGGCGGGAGGAGCCTACACCCTTCACCCGCCAGGTGCCGCTGCGCAGGAAAGGGTACTGCTGCCGCAGGGGGCGGTAGGCATCGTCCCCCGCCAGCAGGGTGGCGGTCAGGGAGCGGGAAAGCACCATGCAGCCGTCGGTATCCTCCGCAACCTGTTCGCGGGCGGCGGAGGCCTTGTCCGCCAGATCAGCCGTGACGGTATACAGCTCCTGCGCGGTATACTGCCGGCTGGGCAGCGCCAGCAGCCGGCCGAGGGAATAGCGGGAGAAATTGCCGCCGTCCATCACCATGAATATCAGCAGTGCCAGCGATAGGCACCAGGCGACAAAGCGGGCGGCACGCTCGGCCGTGCGGCCGCGGTGGGGGCTGCGGCACAGGCGGCAGATAAAGCCGGCCAGCAGTGCCAGCAGCGCCGGCGCCGCCAGCAGCACCACCGCCTCGGTCACCGAAAAGGGGATGACCGACAGCAGCCATTCTGCGGGAAAGGCGACCACCCGGAACAGCCCGCGGCTGATCCCCCATTCCGTGAAGCCGGGCAGGTGGGGCAGCAGGGCGTACAGCGCGGCAGCCACGGCCGCCGGCAGCAGACAGAAGAGCCAGCGCTGCCACAGGGGCCGGGGCTTGCGGCATCTTTGGTCGCTTGTGGTCATCGCAAAGCCTCCTTTCGGTCGGATATTGCCGGAAAACGCAAAAAGGGCGGGAAAGCTGCCGCCTCCCCACGCCCAACATATCCAGTATACCACATAGCGGGCCGGGATAGCAAGAGGAAAATCTCCTGAATTTTCAGAAGAAAGCTTGGTGCTTGTGCGAATAGACAACGGCGCCTGTTTCCGGTATACTGAAGCTGCAAGGAAGACAAAAGGACAAAACCAAAAACCATGAAGCAGATGGGTATGAAAGGGGACTGATTCCAATGGCGAACAGTGATGTTCCGCCCGTTAGCGGGCAAAAATCCAGACAGAAAGGAATGAGTCCGAAGAACAGGTAAGTGAAGCAACCCGACCACACCGGCAACGGTGATCTTGTAAGAAAGTTCGGTGTTTCCGATGCACAGGTAACCTTAATCGAGCGATTGATCGCTGCGGCGGACGGCCCGCCGGATAAAACGAAAAGGTGAATCCAA
>ULWN01052200.1_pt1 | contig 12780 bp, 8 predicted proteins | sample 1960371 | NCBI WGS metagenome assembly ULWN01 (sample SAMEA4835813, study PRJEB28245) | human gut metagenome | biome: gut microbiome; material: fecal sample | place: Denmark | collected 2008 | reverse complement strand
CGCCTGCGGCTCGCTGACGCTGCTGCTCATGCCGATGTTCTTCTTCGCACGTAAGCCGAGCGGAAGGGAAAAGCTCGCCGCTGCGGGCTTTATCACCGTATTCGCGATGAGCATGTCGCTCTCGCTGCCCGACCTTGTATGGCACGGCTTTCAGAACCCGAACTGGCTCAACTACCGCTATGCGTTCATGCTCATATTCTTCTTCATAACGCTCGCCTACCGTGCGTTCTCCGAGCTGCGTGAGCTTGAGATACGCTGGCTGCTGCCGATAATATTCGCGCTCGTTACGCTCGTTGCGCTCGTTCAGAAGATAGGCGACTATGAATGGATGAGCGATATCTACGTCGTATGGGGCACGCTCGGACTCCTCGCAGTATCCGTTTTCTGCATATGGGCTGTCCGCAGCCGCGCGATGTCGAGGCTCGCGCCTCTGCTGCTCGTCGTCGCCGTATGCGTAGAGACGGTCGTTACCGGCGTCTATCTTGAGAGCCGAATGAACAGCGATGTTGTTTTCTCGAGCCGCAGCAGCTACGTTGACTACAACGAAAAGTACGGCTCTATGATAGAAGCGCTGAAAAACTATGACAGCGAGCATTACGGCTCGAAATTCTACCGCATGGAGAACACCGGTCACCGCACCGTCTGCGATCCGATGGCGCTCGGCGAGTACGGCATTTCAAACTCCTCCTCGCTGCTCAATTCCGCCGTCATTGCGACGCTCGGAGACCTCGGCTATGCCTCGCATTCGCACTGGTCCCAGTACAAGGGTCAGACCCCCGTTGCTGATTCGCTGCTCGGCGTTCGCTACATAGCGGACTCCGCAGATGTCTCCGCCTACGGCTATGACTGCATCCTCGAGGATCCCGATACCGCACTGTACGGCTACGAGAACAAAAATGCGCTATCGCTTTTCTACGGTGTCAGCAACGCTATCGCCGAGCTTGACCTCGACGAGCAGCACTACTCAGCCGATCCGTTTACAAAAATGAACGAGATAGTCACCGCCATGCTCGACGAGACCGAGACCGTCGAGGTATGGAAGCCCATCGAGACGACCCTCGACCTCTCGAATACCCGCGAATCGACCATCAAGGCGACAGATGACTATCCCCGCCATGAAAAGTTCGTGGCCGACAACTCCGAGCGCAGTGCAGATGTTACGTATTCGTTCAGCGGCGCGGGCGAGGATAATCCCATCTTTTGCGTTTTCCCGTCTGTGTACGGCTCGACCGGTCAGATAATGTTCAATAATGTCGAGCTTGCCAAGTACAAGAGCGAGGCGGTCGAGCACACGATCGCGCTCGGCGCTCTGCCGACCGATGCCGAGGCGACGCTCAAGGTCATTCTCACCGAGGACAAGTCGTTCTATATCGTTGAGGATATACAGCCGTTCTGGTACCTCGATACCGCCCTCTGGGAACAGGTCGCCGCACGCCTCGCCGAGAATAACGCCGCGATTACGCGCTTCTCGGATACCCGCGTCGAGGGCACCGTCACCGTGCCTGAGAGCGGAATGGTATTCACCTCTATCCCGCAGGACTCCGGATGGAGCGTGACCGTCGACGGCGCAGAGGTCGAGACCGAAACGGTACTCGGTTCGCTTATCGCATTCCGCGCAGCACCCGGTGAACACACCGTCAGCATGCGCTATATGCCATCATGCCTCGTCTACGGCGGCATTATCTCCCTCGCGGGGATAGTGACCTTCGCCGCCGCCGTTATCCTCCTCAGACCCGAAAGCGCCTCGTACATCCTCCCGCGTCGCAAAAAGCACCGCGCGTGAGGAAACGGAGTACGCGAGGGGTACGCGGAGTACGCGGGGTACGCGGAGTACGCGGGGTACGCGGAGTACGCGGCCTTTTGAAAAAGGCCTGGCGAAAACTTTATAATAGGGAGTCTTTCTCGGGCAGAGCAGCGGAACGATTGCGGAGTAAAGGTTTCAACCGTTGCGCACTGACTAAGGCTCAGACAGTTTAAAAGTTTCGTCAACCGTTGCAGAAACAAGGTGTGAATGTTTCGGTAAGTACGAAGCACAAACCGAAACTTCACATTGAATCGCGCAGCGATTCAATGACCCCACAGAGCGGCGTTTCTTTTGGAGCTTTGGAAAACAATGCCCCGCGTTGTTCGCTGCGCACTGTATGGTCTAAGAAAAGCGGCTGAGGCTCTGATTCTCTTAAAATCGTAATGATACATGAAATTTTGCGGAGCAAGAACACTGCCGTCGGCGGCAAAGCAAAATTTCATATTTAACCGCGCGGCGGTTAAACGGAGAGGCTCTCACGTCCGCAATCGCCGCTCGCGATATCAACTCTGTCCCATGCCAAATCAAGTTTTTCCAATCAAAAGTCAATATTTCTTCTCCTTACTCAACTGCATATTTCACATCCGTAGCTTTCTCACCCTAACAGTCCATTAAAGATCACGCTTCTTCCTCCCCGTTCACCCCCTCAATTTACTTCTGAAAAGGAAAGTAAACCAATGAATCCGAACACATCTTCAACCGACCGTCAGACTGCGGCGTCCGCAGATATTCAAACAGCATCCTCATCGCCCGCCGCCGAAACACAAACAGCCTCTTCGCATGTGCCCGACGCGCGGACAGCTCCCCCGAAAAAGCACCGCATGCTGTCCTCTGCGTTCTCCGAGTACTTCGAGTCCCTGCGCGACGGGAGAAATCTTTTCCTCCTATGGGCGTTTCTCATTCCCGCAGGGCTTCTCCTCCTCTTTTACATCTCCCGCGCCGTATTCCCCATCGGCGAGGGCTCTGTCCTCATCCTCGACCTCAACGGTCAGTACGTTTCATTCTTCGAGGAACTGAGAAACAAGCTGCTCGGCGGCGGCAGCCTGCTGTACTCGTGGTCGAGGACTCTCGGCGGTGAATTTCTCGGCATCTTTGCCTACTACCTCGCCAGCCCGTTTTCGCTCATTGTCTGCCTCTTTCCGGCACGCTTCATCACCGAGGCGCTGCTGCTGATGTTCATGCTCAAGGCTGGTGCCTGCGGCTTTACAATGGCGCTGTACCTCCGCTCCGCTCACCCGGGCAGAAAGGTCGTTACCGTCGCATTCTCCACCCTCTACGCTCTCTCGTCTTATGCTGTCGTTCAGGCTCACAACACCATGTGGATAGATGAGCTGATCTTCCTGCCGCTGCTCGTGCTCGGCATCGAACGGCTGATAAAAGAAAAGAAATTTCTCCTCTACACCGTGTCACTCGCCTACTGCGCAATGAGCAACTTTTATATCGGCTACATGGTGTGTATCTTCACGTTCCTCTACTTTTTCTACTATTACTTTGCAAAGAGCGGAAACGGCGAGAATAACCTCACCGGCGAGCGCCTCCACCTGCTCCGCTCGCTCGGACGTATGCTGCTCTTCTCCGCGATAGGACTGCTCATCGCAGCTGCGGTGATCTGTCCCGCATATGTCTCACTCGCCTTCGGAAAGAACGAATTCTCCACCCCCGACTACACCCTGACCTCAAAATTCGATCTGTTCGACCTCTTCGCACGGCTCTTCCCCGCCTCATATGACACCGTTCGCCCGATTGGTCTGCCGTTTATCTACTGCGGCGTTCTCACAGCATTGACGGTGCCCGCATTCTTCGCCTCGCGAAAGATCGGAGGGCGCGAAAAGGTCGCCGCAGGCGGGCTGATCTGCGTATTTGTTTTCAGCTTTGTGATGTCAAGCGTCGATATCGTTTGGCACGGCTTCCAAAAGCCGAACTGGCTCAACTACCGCTACTCCTTCATGCTCATCTTCGTACTGACGGTGCTTGCCTACCGTGCTTTTTCGGAGCTGCGCGAGCTGGATATCCGCGTGATCGGCTGCACGGCAGCGGCATATATACTGCTCCTCGCGGTCTCGCAGAAGCTCGGATACGATTGGTTCGGCAATCTGCTCGGCGTAATGCTCTCGGTGCTGCTGATACTCGTATGGCTCGGCGTTATCTATGCTATGCGCAGCCGGCGCATGGTGTGGAGCAGCTCTGTGCTGCTGATTCTTGCCGTCTGCGGAGAGCTGCTCTTTGCGGGCATATATACCGAGGATCAGATGAACACCGACGTTTCGTTCACCTCGCGCACCTCCTACCGCTCGTTCATCGACCGCGTAAAGCCGAGCGCGGATATGTTAAAGGAATACAGCTCCGAAAAATACGGCGAGGACGATTTCTACCGCACCGAAAAGACCGTTTTCCGCAAGACGAACGACGGTATGGCGCTCGGTATTTACGGTATTTCGAGCTCCTCTTCACTGCTCAACCGCAGCGTTATCTCCGAGCTCGGCAAGCTCGGTATCGGATCGGCATCAAACTGGACACGCTATTACGGCGGCAATCCGGTATTCGATTCGCTCTTTTCCATCCGATATCTCATATGCGAGAGCGAGGAGGATGCGCCGCTGTATAACAGAGTTACCTCTGACAGCGAGCACAAGCTGATCGGTGTTGAAAATCCCTACGCGCTGCCGCTCTGCTACGGAGTAAACGAGGATATCCTCGGCTACACATCGGGCAGCGAAAGCAATCCGTTTGCACGGATGAATGCAATGATAACCGCCATGCTCGGCGAAGATGAAACGGTCGAGGTATGGAAGCCTATCGCCGCGACCGTCGATACCGAAAAAATGACCGTCTCGCACACCGTCGCGACCGAAACCGCACCTACCCACACCAAATACACTCCCGCAGACGAGAGCGCAAATGCGCGCGTGACCTACATGCTGTTCGGCGCGGGCGAGGACTGTCCTATATACGCTTACTTTCCGTCGAGCTATCAGCGCAAAGCGTCGGTCTATGTCGACGGCGAGCGCACGGGTGCATATTTCGACGGCGAATCGTACAGCATCCTCTCGCTCGGCACACGCGCAGACGATACCGAGATGACCGTGGCGCTCAAGCCCGAGGACAGCGCCATGTACATTCAGGACGAGACCGATTATTTCTGGTATCTCGACCGCACGCTGTTCGAATCGGTCATGAGCCGCCTTGGCAGAAGCGGACTCGATGTCACGAGCTTCTCGGATACACATATCAGGGGCAGCGTGAATGCCGAGCCGGGCGACCGCGTTATGTTTACCGGCATCCCGTACGACGAGGGGTGGCGCGTATATATCGACGGCGAGCGGGTCGACCTGCTCGAGACCTCGGACTTTCTTCTCGCATTCGAGCTGCCCGAGGGACAGCACACGGTGGAGCTGCGCTATCTGCCGACCTGCGTTATCGTCGGAGATATTCTGTCTGCGGTCGGCATAGTCTCGCTTGTCGCGATATGCCTCATCGCCCGCCGACGCAGCCGCCCGGAGGACGGAAATACCGAAGACAGCGCGCCCGCAAACCGCTCCGACTCCGCCGCACAAAGCAGCAAAGGTCAAAATGACGGCACTGCGGGAAAAGCAGCCGAATGCAAAAAGCGCACCGGCCGCCGAAAGGGAATCCCGCTCCGCGATCTGACATTTTAATAACGATCGGAAGCATTTTGCAGGCAAAGGCCGTGATTTCCGTTCTTAACAAAAAGCAGTGCAGTGAGTTTTTTCACAAAAAATCACCGAAAAAGCTCCCTGCGTACCGCCTCGGACACTAAAATCCGCATGAAGCTAATGAAATAATATTCAAGCTAAAAAAGCATCGACCGAACGAAAGGCATGTACCTTTCCCGGTCGGTGCTTTTTGCCGTCCTTTTCTGATATACGGCATGATTTATACGGTTGGGCGGCATTCTGATCGGCATATTCCGCTTACAAGCCGCATATTCGGTCGGCAGACACCGCGGCCGCTCCGCGGCAGCTGCCGGTCTGCACCGCCGCACAGGGCGCAAGTGCCGACATATCCAAATCAGTCGCTTTTTTTGCGTCTGTTATAACGCATACTATATGTGAAGAAAACAATGCATACTGAAAGTGTGCGGCATGCTTCAAGAAACGACCGTGTGTTGTCATTTCAGCTTTTCTTCAAGCTCGCCGAGCAGCTCGAGAATTCGGAAGCGGACGGCATACTTAGGCGATTTTTTGCCGGAGAGAACTCCTATCTGCCCCGGCGTAAAGCCCGCCGTCACAAACTCATCCTCCTGACGCTCGGCAGGCGCGGTACAGAGTGCGGGAAACAGGACGCACCACCAGTTGTGTCCCTCGCCCGAGCCGAGGACAATGCGATACGAGAGATAGCGCCCTGCGGGCAGCCTGAAGCCGCCGTAGTCACGGGTCGGGTAATACTCATAGCCGAGAGTCACGGTCGCGCCGTAAGAAAAGCCGCTGTCCCGCAGCACCTGCCGCGCCACCCTCTCCGCCTCAGGCATGAGCCGCTCGGCAGCGGTGCGCGCTTGCTCAAGGTCGGGGCTTGTCTCCATCTCGTCACCGAGCAGCTCGAGCACCGCGTCCCGCACCTTGAGCTTGACCGCCTGATCGGCGTCCGAGTCAGAGTCGGCTATAACGTGCAGGCGCAGAATGCGGTCGTACAGCTCGGCATCGACTCCGAGCGCACGTATCCCGGTACAAGCGGAGAGCAGCAGCACGAGCGCGCAGATGCAGCAGAAGACCCGTGCGGCGACGGTCGATCCTCCCGAACGGCGAATCTCTCCGCGGTGTGTATGCGCACCTGGCGTGAAGCCGCACACCGCATCTCGCCCGGCTGCAGAAGCCCCTACGACCGCACTTTTCGCAGTAATATCTCCCCATGCCGCGTTATTTTCAGCCGTATTTTCCACAGCCATACCTTCGCGCGCTATATCTCTTTCAGCCGCATTTCCCGCAGCCATGCTTCCACGCGTCATATCTCTTTCAACCGCATTTCCCGCAGCCATGCTTCCACGCGCTGCATTATTTTCAGCTGCATTTTCCACCGTCATGCTGCCTCTCGTCATATCTCTTTCGGCTGCAAAAGCAGAAAAATCAGTATGGTGCAGCTTATTTATGTTGCCATCTCTACATTTTCTATATATTTCCAATAGCTTCATTTCCGAAATCCTTTCATCATAATAGGCATAATAAGCGGTCAGCCGTGCGGACAAGTTCCGCAGTTTGCGCCGCGCTCGGTATGTTTTTCCCTCGGGTAAAGCTATTGTTGCCGTGCAAATGCGCCGCTATTCAGTTGTTTTCAAAGCCGAGGCATTCACAGCGTCATCCGCTCGCTGCGCGGGTACGGACGGCGCTCGTCGGTCAGTCCGAGAATATAATCCGCAGAGGTATCGAATATCACCGTCAGCTGCATCAGCACCTCTATCGGCAGTCCGCGCTGCCCGTTTTCGTACTGAGAATAGGTATTCTGCCCGATGTGAAGCCGCGCCGCAAGCTCCTTTTGCGTAATATCGAGATCCTCTCTTATATCCTTGAGTCGCATATTATCCCCTCTTTTTTATCCGTTTCGGCGGCTGCGCCTACGGATATAGTATGGGACATATTATAAAAAATCTCGCTTTGAGATATTGACAAATATCTCATTTTGTGATATTTTATACATAAACCGATCGGAAAATATCATCGGATATCATCCAACGTAATTTTTTAAGGAGTCAAAAAACATGGCAAATTATTGTACAGAATGCGGCAGCATGATTCCGCAAGACTCGAAATTCTGCCCCGGCTGCGGAAAACCGCAGTCTGCCTCCGACGCACGTCAGGCAGCGCAGCCGCAGCCGACCTCCGAAATACGCCCCGCAGAAGCTCGACCCGTAATCGACAGACAGCCAAGCGCGCCGGAAAGCTCACCGCCCCGCACGACAGCCGAGATACAGCCCCGCACGCCCGACTGTGCGAATGCGCCGACCGCATATGACCCGAGCATGCCCTCGCCGACCGACCGCGCCGACGCACCCGCGCCGCGCAGGACCGGCAAAGCGCCGGTCGTCATCCTATCTGTTGTATGTGCGGCACTGCTCATCGGAGGCGGTGTCTGCGCCGCACTTTTCTTTATGAACAAAGGCGACGGCACTCCCGACACACCCGAAACGCTCGTCACCACAACCGCCGCACCGCTCACCGAGCAGAGAAGCGATGAAAGCGAGTCCGCGCCTATGCTCGGCACTTCCTCGGCTGCGCCGAAAGAGAGGGATCCGTATTATTACGGCAGCATCGAAAAAAATTATAAAGGGAGCGGCAGCGACTACTACATAAACGAATGGGCTAATATAAAGCTAAACCTCGCCGACACATACGATACGATTGTGGATGATGGTACGGATGATGGTGCTTTTGCATTCCTTGCAAAGGATTCGAACGGAAGTTCCTTCGGTATCCAATGCGTCCTGCCGACCGATGAAGATTATGCCCAATACGGAAATAACGACGGATTTATATCGGCATACGTAGATACCTTTTCAAAACTCTTTTACGATAAGCAATATAACTATGTATACTCCTCGGGTAGTTACAACATTTATATCGCATCGGAGCAATATAAATGCGCAAGGATCAAGTACGATGAAAATGTTGACAGCTCCATAGAAGGCGGCTACGCTTATATTTGCGGTCGACAAATTGATGACGGCAGAGTGATCATCATGTTGCAGGAGGATTACGGTCGTCAAACCCACGGTGCCGATATAACCGACATGCTCTCTGCGATAGAGCCGCTGAACTGACGCACGAAAGGACAAGCATATGAAAGCGAAAAAATACTCACTTATCGCAGCCCTGCTCTGCTGCATCATGCTGCTGCCCGTACTTCTCACCGGCTGCGGCAACTCGCTCGAGGGCACGTGGGTCTGCGCGAAAGCAAAATCGGGATACCCGGACATAATGATCGTCGAGCATGACGGCAAGGGCAGCATCGAGGGTGTTGACATGAACTGGTATACAAAGGACGATCGGCTCTACATAAACGCCGTTCAGCTCGTCAGCTATTCCAATGACTACGAGTACAAGTTCGACGGCGGTTTTCTCCTGCTCGACGAGAGAGTATACATCCGTCAGGGCTCTAAAAACGAGGATGTTTATGCCTATGCCGAGCGGCTGTATAAGAACGGAAACTACGAGGCGGCTCAGCTGGTATTTGCCTTTCTCGACGATTTTAAGGACAGCGAGCAGCGCATAGAGGACTGCAAAGAGGCACAGAAGGGTGTGAAATACGATAAAGCCGTGGCGCTGTACGACAGCGGCGAATACGAAGAGGCTCAGAAGATTTTCTCCTCTCTCCGTGACTTTAAGGACAGTGCCGATCGCGAAGCGCTGTGCAGGGATGCGCTGAAAAATGCGGAATACGAGCGCGCAAAAGCGCTTATGGCAGAGGGGAGCTATGATGAGGCATCGAGTATACTTTCCTCGCTCGGTGACTACAAGGACAGCAGTACGCTTGTTTCTGAATGTGCTGCGGGAGTCCGCGAAGCCAAGTATAACCGCGCAAAGGAGCTGCTCGAAAAAGGGTGCTACAATACTGCTGCGACTATACTCTATAATCTAAGCGGAAAGGATGCAGCCGCACTTCTGCGCGAGTGCGACAAGCGCCAGAAAATAGAGCTGTGCAACACATGGCAGTGCATTGATCCTGCCGACGGCTATCCCGATACCTTAACACTCGAAAATCCCGTCGGTGACTATAAATCGGGAACCGGTACGATGGACGGTGCAGATATCCGATGGGAGGCATCGTATCACGCCTACTCAATAGGAGGAGCAGAGACTATTGTTGAACTCAAACTGATCTTATCCTCGGATAATCGTTATTATTCATACGACGATCCGAAGATAGGAAAGCAGGTTATGGCCTTGGATAATTGCGTTTATTTCCCCGAGGGCGCGACGGATGCCGACAAATACGAAACCGCAGAAATACTCTATGAGGACAGCGATTACAAGAGAGCGGGTATTGTGTACACCGCGCTCGGCAGCTATAAGGACTGCGAGAAAAAGGCGGCTCTATGCCGCGGAAAGTCTTAAAGAGCATACATGTGCATAAGCGAGAGGAGGTGAAACGAATGTCAGATAAAAGCTATTACGGAAAATGCGGCTCGTGCAAATACTGTGAGCTTGGACACAACTATGAAACTTTTTCGGGAAGCATGAAATTTGCATGTGAAAAAGTCAGCGGTGCATTTGTCTATGCCGATGAAGATCCGTGCGGTCGCTATGAACCCGACCGCAGTCGTACAAACGATATGATCGCAAAATACGACCGCTGAGAATGCGGCGCGACCGAGCGCATCCTCGGATGCGTCTCGGTCGGACTGCAAAGAAAAGGATGTGATATTTATGGCAAAATGCAGTTGCGGAAAAGAATTTGACGAGGAAGCAACGCCGTACATTGCCTGCGATGTATTGAAAGACAACAACAAAGTAAAATTTTGCAGCAAGGAATGCATGCATTCGTGGGCTATCGGTAAGATAGTCGGAATGGCAGTCTCGTTAGTGATCGGTCTGATTTTAGGAATCGGGCTTAGCTTCGAGATGGGCATTACGGGTATATTTCTGACTTTTGTACCGTATATGCTGAGAAGAATTTTCAGCGGTCTCGGCAGAGATATAAGAAGTACGGGCGAAGAGGTACTTGTCTTTATGGTAACGCTGCTCGGCTCGCTCACACTCGTTTACCCGATATATAAGATCATTCAGGAGACACGTGAATACGTTTTTGTTATCCGTCAGAGCAAGGCAAATTAAATCGGCAGGCGATATGCTTGCTTGTGCAGAATCTGAGCACTGAGCCTTGTCAGAAAAAATAGTTTACACAGCGCCGTATTTATCCGTCACGGGTAAATATGGCGCTGCTGCGTTATTCTGCGGATGCTTAAAAATTTTTTCGGATTTTTTTGAAAAACCCCTTGACTTGGAGCAAACTCCAAGTTGTAGAATATACTCGCAAGCAAAAAACATCCGCAGGCGGTGAGGCGAATGGGCGGCGGCTCCGTTCCGCAAAGCAAGGGCAAAGCGGAGGCAGTCCGACATCACGCGCAGCGCCACACGGACAGAATAATCCACTGCAAAGGAGAACCCGATATGAACAGACCGTACACAATATGCCACATGATGACCTCGGTCGACGGGCGCATAGACTGTGCCATGACCGAGCACCTGCCGGGCGTACAAGACTATTACAATACCCTCGATGCGCTCGGCGCGCCTACCCGCGTGAGCGGCAGAGTGACCGCGCAGCTCGAGATGGCTCAGCCGGGCGAGTTCGCGAGCGGCGGAGAACCGGTAGGACACGAGGTGTTTTCGGTCGCGCGCCGCGCGGACGGATATGAGGCAGTAGTCGACACGCACGGTACCCTGCTCTGGAACGGCGACGAAGGCGGACAGCGCCCGCTACTTATAATAACGAGCGAGCAGGTCGGACGCGACTACCTCGATTACCTCTACGAGCGCGGCATAAGCTATATCGCCTGCGGACATGACAGAATCGACCTTGCACGCGCCTGCGAGCTGCTCGCAAATGAGTTCGGAGTCGAGCGGATGGCGGTCGTCGGCGGCGGTCATATCAACGCCGGTTTTCTCGCCGCAGGATTGCTCGACGAGGTGAGCCTGCTTATCGGCTCGGGCATCGACGGGCGCGGCGGAATGAGCGCGGTATTCGACGGTCTGCCGGCGTGTAGTACGGAATCCCGAGCCGGGCTGCCGCCTTCTTGCTCCCGATCTCATCCTACAGTCGCATCGCCTCTTCTTTGAATTCTTTACCGTATATCGACCTTCTTCCTTCTTCTTTTTTCCTATTCAACAACACCTTAGGGCGTTTGTCGACTCTGCTTATAGAATAATAGCCCAAAACATACCAAATCGGCTTTTTCAGAGATCCTTCACGAAAAATCTCACCGCTTTCCGAATTGACAAGATGCGCAAGATGTGGTAGAATGTCGATGGAATGTTAATTCTGCTTTTACGGAAGGAAATATGTCATGAATATACAAGAGCTGATAGGAAATGCCGTTTCCGGCAACACGGCTGCTGCTGCAGGAATATACGACGCATACAAAAACAATGTCTACTACCTCTGTCTGCGCCTCGTCGGGGGCAACGAGGATGCCGCTGCGGGTATGCTACAGTCCGCCTTTATGCATATATACGGCAAGCTCGGACTGCTGAAGGATCCCGCATCCTTCCCCGCATGGAGCTACATGACCGCTGCAAAGCGCTGCCGCTCCTACCTTTCCGGCAGCGGAAGAACGGTTGATTTTTCACGCCTTGCGGCAACGCTGCCCGATGATGCCGGCGATAAAAAAAGCTTTCCTTACAGCCTCGGCGGTTCGCGCTCCGAGCTTGTCGGCGATGCCGATGCCTGCCGCGCGGTCGAGGAGGCTGTTTGCGCACTGCCCGAGGCTGAGCGCTTTGCCGTTATGCTGTTTTTCTTCTGCGGGCTTGATCCCGATCAGATAGCAAGAAATCTTCAGGCTGATCCCCGCAGCGTCCGCCGCGCGATAATTTCAGGTGCGGGTCTCGTCGGTGCGGAGATCAAGAAGCGCACAAAGGATACCCCCGCGCTCTCTAAGTTCCGCGGCGCAGCCGAGCTCGGCGCTATCCTCTCCGAGCGCGCCGCTGCTATCCGCGTGCCCGAGCGCGTTTCGGATACCATCGTTGCAGCCGGAATGACCATGATCGCCGGCGCAGCCGAGCAGACCGAGAATCATGACTTTACATATGCCTCCGGCGAGGAGGAAGAGGAGGAGGAGGAGGGCAGCACCGGCAGACGCTTGGCAGGCGCAGTACTCATCGCCCTGCTCGTCGTCGTTCTCGGAGCGGTAGTCGCGCTCGCGATAAAATTCGTACCTCAGCTAATCTCCGACGGTGGCGAGACGACAGCCGTCACAACCACCGCAGCAACCGACACAGAGGAGACCAAGCCGACCGATACGGCGGACG
>ULWN01001499.1_pt1 | contig 12780 bp, 8 predicted proteins | sample 1960371 | NCBI WGS metagenome assembly ULWN01 (sample SAMEA4835813, study PRJEB28245) | human gut metagenome | biome: gut microbiome; material: fecal sample | place: Denmark | collected 2008 | reverse complement strand
CTGCCATACGAAAGGTGGAAATAGCGGCTGAGATTCCTTCCTCCATGTCCCACAGCCACACCGGGTCAATGTGGGCATTACAAATCAAATGCAAATCCTTCATCTGAATCCTCCCTGTTTCCTTATTCAAATTCTATCACAAATTCCTCTCCCGGCAATACTTCCAGGGTGAGGGACTTTTGTTTGCAGCCTTCCATTTCCGTGCCGTTTCTCATCACCCTCTTTACCGGAATGTCATCTTTCCAGCGCAGGGTGAGTGTTTCTTCACAGCCCGCCTTCAGAAGTATGCGGCGGATCGAATAGTCTTCTCTTTCGGACGTGACCCTGTGTCCGCCTTCCACAGCCAGTTCCCGGCAGCTGCAGGTCTTCCATTCATCCGGCATTCCCATCTGCACCCAGATGGTATCCTTTGCCCGGTGGACGAACATTTCACAGAGGGCTGTCGGGATGAAGAATCCGGATTCCAGAGTGAAGGCATCGGAGCTTTCTCCTGCATTGGTATCGGAAATACGCAGGATTCCATTTTGATAAGGATCCCCGTTTACCGTGAAGGAATTCCGGGAACGGAATACCATACAGTACAGCTCCAGCATGGTCCGGGACATGTTTCCCCTTCCGCAGCGCGCCGCCATAATGCCCAGGTATGGACAGGAAAATGCGGCAAATTCCAGGAAGCCCTGGTTTATGGCCGTATCCAGGGAACGCTGTGCAAGCTCGTTATGCGCCTCCTCACACAGCGGATAAATCGGATACAGATGGCAGAAATGACGGTGGGATGCAAATACATCCACTCCGGCATAGACCGGCAGACCTTTTTCATTCGTCTTCACAGGAACCAGCCTGTCGCTCCACGCAAGCCATGAAGCGCCGTCCAGCTGAAGCTTCTGGGCATAGCCGTTCATTTTCCGGCACAGGTAATGGAGACAGGAAAGGGTAAATGTAGCATCATCCGCCAGTAACATATGCCCGTCCCTGTCCACCTCGGGGGAAGTGGTAAAAGGGATGTGCAGACAGCCGTCTTCTTTTTCTATAGCAATCCCCTGATACAGGTGGAGCACCTTTTCAATAAACGGATAAATCTTATCCCTCAGAGTGTCCTCCTCCCGGCTGTACTCATAAAACCATGTAAAATCCACCGCCACAAATAATTCCGGGCCTAAAAGGGAATTCCAGTAGCACCACTCGGAGGCGGCTCCTGTGCCGTCCGGGGCCATCATCGTGGGGATGTGGATGGCATCCTTTATGCCGAACAGCTTATACGCCCTTTCCATAAACCGGGGCGCCGCTTTGCTGTAATAATCAATATACGGCCGAACCAGCTTCACATTTCCGGTTTTATAGGCGGGCCAGTAGCAGGACTGCACATTCAGATCATTATGCAGATCCCCGAACCAGGCAGGCATCCGGTTATTGGGGTTCCATACCCCCTGCAGCGTCACAGGAGAGGAATCCTCCCTTTCGTTGCAGTAAAGCTTGTACATCTCCTGTTCAAAGGCTTCCTGAAGGCGTTCATTGGGTACTTCCACGGCGAAACCGTCCCAAAAGGTTTTCCAGTCGAGGCGATGTGCCTCCAGATAGGAATCCCTGTTATCCAGATAATCCTGCACCAGTTTTGTTCCGGCCGCCGCCATGTCGGCTTCTTCCGCCTGATCCCCTGTTTCAATGCTCACTGCCAGAAACAGGCCTTCCGCTTCCCTGGAACGCTGTGCTTCCATGGAATGCTGGGCTTCCATGGAATACTTCGTTTCCCTTCTCCCCGCGCTCAAAACAGCGCTCCGGCTGCCGCCGAAATGCTGCCTGACAGTGACCAGCCCGTTTTCTTCCGTCTGTATGCAGGGCTCGTAATGCCAGTCCTTAAGGGGCTTCAGGCGGGGGGAATCCAAATCCCATCCCAGTGCTTTCACTTCCAGTTCTCCCGCCCCTTCTCCATAAAGCGCTATCCCCAGCACATTGACACAGGAATCCAGCCAGATTTCTCCTTCGAATACTTTCCCGTCCTTCATTTCCAGGCGCAGCCCGGTTCCGGCTTCCAGCATATCCGTTTCCGCAAGGAAGGAGGCAATCTCACCGGGCAGGCTCAATTCCACGGCAAGGGAGGGCAGTCTCGTTCTTCCGATATTATCTCCGAAAATATCAGTCCGTTCCACATAACGGGGATCTCCCGCGATAAATTCCTTCTTGTGGGCCAGTATCTCCTGAAAATCCGCCTTCGGCATATCCGGAAGGGTTTCCCTAAGTTCCCATAATCCAACGTGATCCACAGAGATACACAGCTTTCCGTTCTGTACATACAGCACCGCTCCCATTTTCCCATTTCCCCAGAACGGGCCTTCACAAAACTGGCAGGGAATCCTGTCCAGTACCATTTTTTTATTCATATACGTTCCCTTTTCCTGTTCTTATTCCGTTTCGTAACTGATCCGTACCTTCACAGTCACTCCGTTTCTTCTTCATTCAGCTTGCGGAATTCATTAGGGGTCATCCCCTTTATCCGCTTAAATGCGGTACGCATCACATACACGCTATTATATCCGGTCTGCTCCGCAATTTTTTCCATGGTATAGCCTTTCTTTAAAAGCTCACATACCTTTTCGATCCTCATCTTTTCCAGATAGGTGGCGAAATTTTCCCCGAACAGCTCCTTGAACAGCTTGGAAAAATAGGTGCTTGCGTAACCGAAATCATCCGATATCTTCGTCAGCCCCATATCGCTGTCCATATAATGGTCACAGATATATTGCTCAATCTCCTCCATCTGACGGCTGCTGCTTTCTTTATTCACCGCCTTCACCATATCGCAGATATATTTAAACATGCTGTTAATATGGTTAAACCGCAGGAGGATATCATTTTCCCGGTTCAGCCGCTCCAGCTGGCGGTAAATCTCCTCTTCCTCAATCTCAACCCTATCATTCAGGCTGTGCAGCGCCTTGAACACCGCACACTGCAGATCATTCACCAGGAAATGCATCATGGAGGGGCTGATATTCCGGGAAAGCACATTCACCTGGTACACTTCACTGAGCTGGACATGCATGCTTTCCGCATTTCCCGTACGCACCGCATTCACAAGACGCTCCTCCAGCGTCACGGGAAAATAGTAAAATTCCTTGCTGTCCTGGTAATCCTCATAAAATACCACCGTCTTTCCTGAGGAATCGCCGAAGGTCAGCATTTCACATACCTGGTCATAGGCTTTGCTGATTTCCGTCAGTTCCCTGCAGATAGTGCTCACCGCGATACGCACCTTGACGCCGAATTCCTCCCAGAAGGTTTCCGTGATTTTCTCCAGCTTTTTCTGGAATCCGGCATTGGCCGGCTGGAAGCCGCCTTCCATGGTACAGATTACGACGCTGCTGTCCATATCGGTATCACACATATACTTATCCCCTGCAAGCAGTGAATCCAGACTCTGCTGCAGCACCTGCTTATAGACTACGGTTTCTTTCGCATAAAGCTCCACATCCGCGGAATCCCCCCTGCCCACGAGAAAGGCGATAACCAGCATCCTCTTACCTTTAAGATTTATCCCGTAATCCTCCAGGCTCTGTAAGCTCACCCCTTCGCCTCCATGAAGCAGACGCTCCAGAAGCAGGGACCTGGTAACGGGCTTCTGCCGGATAATGCTCTCCTGCAAATCGGTATTATTATCGATCAGCTGCTTCAGGGAATTGGATATATACTCCATTTCGTCCCCTTTCAGCGATTCCTTGTCCTCCACACCCATACTGAACAGCATCTGCAGGATACCGTCTATCCTTCTTCCCCTTTTCCAGGAAACGAGCAGGATGCTGCCTATGCCTACAAACAGCACCGCTGTCATCAGCAGGATCAGCTTCTGCTGGTCACGATTGATCTGCAGGGTGATATATTCCTTGGGAAGCACGGAAATATAGGTCATTCCCAGATGATCTGAATCAACGCGTATGACCTCCACCGTCTTTCCGTTCAATTCTATTTCCTGGATTTCCTGTCCGTTTTCCAGCACAGAGGAAGGCACTTTTTCAAAGCTTCCGTCCGCCGCCGGTACCGTCAGAATGATCTCCTCATTCGTCTCGTCCAGAAGATATGCCCAGCCGTCCTGGGAAATATAAGCATCCCTCATCAGATTTTTAATTCCTTCGGAACGGATGGGGAAAATCAGGTTCCCCTTTACCCCGCTGTCCGTCACAAGGGACTGGACAAAAAGAATCCTGTCCTCTACGTTACCGTTTTGTTTGGTCTTCTTTTCCGGGAATAAATGGCCGGTATAATGGCCTGTCATCAACGCCTTCCATTCCTCCCAGGACATGTCTCCATACTGAAAAAAAGCATTCCAGGAATCCTGGTATAAATAGACTCTGTTCGGGGAAATGACCATATCCGGCTTCCGGAAAAGCACATAATATTCCTCCACAAAGGTCTGGATCTGCATGGCAGCCATGTACTCCTGGGCATAGGTTATCTTGGAAATTTCAATTTTCTTGCCTTCCTCATCCATCTGCGTGGCTATATAACGGATGTTGCTGTTTCCGGATATTCTCGCTGTAATCGTATTGATTTCCCTGAAATTGTTATCCAGCGTATCCATGGTGTGAGCCATATTGGAATGAACGCTGGCGCAGATATTCTCCCGAGTGGACACGGCCAGATTCTCCAGCATCACAATATTTATGATCAATGGTAGTAAAAAAATTGCCAGATAGGTAATAATTAACCTGATATATACTTTCCTGTATTTCATTCGGGGCCCCCTCTTATGGCACACATGGTTCCGGCATAAAAACAGCCCTCATGCGTTCCGCCATACCCTTCCTTTTTCTTCCGCCGCACAGTATCCCAAACAGTAACTGAACACACGGCAGCAGGACAATTATAGCAGTTTCCGATCATAATAGAAAGCCAGATTTTTACCGCAGCCGGATCGTTTTTATTTCAAAGGAATGGAACATAAGAGTAATACCTCCCTCCTCTATGGAAAGCTCCTGCTGTGCCTGTTCCATCATGTCACAGAGGAATGCCCTCCTGCACCACGCAGGCAGCATTATTTTGGCGGAAACTGCCGCTCTTTCGGCCTCATACAGACGCAGTACCACATCTGTGCTGCCGTCTTCCGCAGGCTTCATCGTATCAACGATAATATTTTTCCGGTCGGTACTTACGGTATCCATCTCCGGCAGTCTGCCGCTTCTTACCGACGGCTGTATATTCAGCTCATAGCCCTGGCGCACCACATCGCTTTCCGTAAAGCTCCCTTCCCATGCATAAAAAGCATAGGTGAATTCCTGTATTCTGTTATCCGCTCTCATCTGAGGGCTGGAGGGCGCACGCAGGAGGGTCAGCTCCAGGGAATTTCCCTCCATACTGATTCCATATTTCCCGTCATTGAGCACGGCCGCCCCATGGGCCTCATCACAAAGGGCCGTATATCTGTGGTTGCATACCTCAAACCGATCCTTGTCGTATTCCCTGGAACGGTGTGCAGGTCTTTCCACAAAACCAAACTGTATCTCATTTCTTGCCGTTTCCGCATGTACCTCTACAGGAAAAGCCGTCTTTAAAAGCCTGTGAAGCTCCTGCCAGTGGATTCGGGTATGGAATTCAAGGCGTTCCTGCCCTGCCGCCAGGCTTATGGTCTGGGTAAAGGAAGATTTTCCTATTTTTCCGCAGACCTCTAATACAGCCTCCAGCCCTTCCGCCTTTCTTTCCATCCGAACATCCCTCACTCCGTCAAGCTCCATGTCCCGATAGCACGCATCGATATCCCATGCGTCAAAATGCCGCGGAATATCCTTAAACAAACGCAGCCTGTTCATCGGCCCTGCCGCCATTTCCCTTCCTGAGCTTTTCAGGACATAGGAATCCACCTGTCCCAGAGCATTGATCCGGGCAGAAATCCTGTCGTTTTCCATTTCATATCCGGTTTCCGTCCGGCGCACAGCCGCACACGCCTTTCTGTACTGACTGTCAGACGCCTCTTGTCCTGCTGCATTCTCCGCTGCTGCATAAAGTGTCATTCCATCACCGGCCGGCAGTTCAACCAGCGCCTTGTATCCTTCCTCCATATGCTGCACGTACACCCATTTCCCATCCTCTGTCACCGCACCGTTCCGGAATTCTTCCGGCAGGGTTATCAGGGCTTTTCTGGGAAAAGAAAGGGAGTTAAAAATGGTAACCGTACCTGCATCTCCGGAATCCTCCATCAGAAAATCCAATGCCTGTCCCAGCATTTCCTGTGATTCTTCCAGAATCCTGAGGAATGCTTTCCGGGCTTCTTCATAAACCCGGGCGATAGAGGAGCCAGGAAGGATATCGTGGAACTGCTGGAATAAAAGCAGCTTCCAGAGACTGTCCGCACGGCTTTGATCATATACCATGCCCTTCTTCCCCGCCAGGGCGCTCCACCACTCCATTTCGCGCAGGGCCAGCTCACATGCCCTGTTGTATTTCTTTATTTTGGCCTGAGAAGTATAGGTTCCTCTGTGGGAGCTGAAATAAAGCTCACCTGTATAGGTGTGCCTCGGTCCCCCCTGTTCTTCCATGAAATGAAAAAATTCCTTCGGAGAACCCATTTTCATTCTGGGGCTCCCTTCCAGATCCTGCTGCCTGCGTATATATTCCAGATGATCCCTGGACGGGCCTCCGCCGCCGTCTCCATAGCCAAAGGGCAGCAGGAACGCCTTCAGATCCTCCTTCTGGCTCCTGTTCTTCCACACGTTTCCGATCTCCTCCGGATCCGTACGGTAGGTATAGCTGGTCGGCAGGAAGGATACCACCTTTGTTCCGTCCATTCCCTCCCATGTAAAATAATGATAGGGGAAACGTTCCCCGTCATTGCAGCACCAGAATATTTTCTGTGTCACCAGATATTTCACACCGAAGCCTGCCAGGATTTGGGGAAGCGCCGCACAATAGCCAAAGGTATCAGGCAGCCAGAGTACATCGCTTTCCACCCCCAGGACCTCCTTATAGTACCTCTTGCCATGCAGCAGCTGACGTACCAGGGATTCTCCTCCGGTGAGATTGGTATCCGGCTCCACCCACATGGCCCCGTCAGCAATCCAGTTCCCCTTTTTGATTGCATCCCTGATCCTTTCAAATAATTCCGGATAGTGAATGCGGCACATTTCATACAGGGCCGGCTGGCTCTGGATAAACCGGTATTCGGGATATTCCTCCAGAAGCCGCAGCTGGGCTGCGAAAGTCCGCTCCGCTTTTCGTTCTGTTTCTTCCACCGGCCACAGCCAGGCCAGATCCAGATGTGCATTTCCTATTGCCCAGAATAAAGGAGCCGTGGTTCCGTTTACCGCCTCCATTACCGGTTTCAGGGCATCAGCCGCCTCCCGGTAACAGGCCAGACGGGCATCCCCATCCTGTTCAAAATCCACAATGCGGGTGAATTCCTTCAGCGCTTCCGCCGCCTCCGCCGCCCGCAGAGAGCTCTCCTCCAGCACCTTCAGCAGCTTAAAAAGCGTCGATACATCCATGTACAGCTGATAGGCCTCTTCCCGCCAGATCCCATAGGTACATCTGCCGAGCGTACGTCTGCTTCCCTCCGTCAGACTGCTCCAGCTGCTTCCCGGCAGGACAGGCCCTGTGGCACAATAGCCGGTTTCGCAGTTGGGAAAATCCTGTCCCGCATAGGTTTCCATGCAGATCTGATAAACATCTCCTGCATCAGCACAGCGGGAAATGGTATTATCCACCATATAATGATGGGGTTCTTCAATCCAGTCCGCACGATAGGTTCCGAATTCTCTTCCGTTTACAAACAGACAGGATTCTCCTCCCGGCTTAAGATCGAGGACAATACGCTGTCCCTGCGCCTTTTCCGGAAGCCGGAACGTTCCCCTGAACCAGCAATATTCCCAGCATTCTCCCCAGGTATAGCCCGGCTGTACCGGCAGCAGCTCCAGGCTCTCCAGTTCTTTTGGAGAAAGCTTTTCTTTTGTCCGGAATGCCTCCCAGGAGATTTCACCCAGTTCCTCATAGAAATCCTGCTTCAAGGTACGTATCCAATGTGCCAGTCTGTCTTCCCATTCTCCACTTAACATTCCCATAGTTCAATTCCTTTCGGAAAAGGCGCGCCTTTTCAAGCGCGCCCTTTTCTTATTTCGGTTATTGTTGTGCTGCGTATACATCATATGCTTTCTGATATAAGCTCACGTATGTTTCCACATCATATTTTTCCAGAGCTTTCAGATAGGAATCCCAGTCCTTTTCCACGCTCATTTCACCGGTTGCGAACTGTGCGATAGAGGTTTTTACATATTCTCTTAAGGATGTCTGGATGGTTGTAAAGGTTTCCGAATCCGTATCATCCTCCAGGAACAGGTTCTTGGGCAGGTATTCCGGGTAGAAATAAGGAACAACTTTGGCTGTTTCATCAAAAAGCCTTGCTTCATAGGAATCCGAAACATACATGTCCTCCGGTCTGGGAGACATGGAAGCACGGAACTCTGCCAGCTGGTTCATCAGGCCTGACCAGAAGGTGTTTTTCTGATAAGCATCATCTTCATTGGAAGTAAATCCGGGTTTAATCCAATAAATTGCTTCGGTTCCCTGAAGGATGGATTCCGTAGGAGTATCCAGTTTTCCCCAGTAATTTCCTTCTTCTCCATACATCTGTACCATGGAGGATTCATCTCCCATAAGGAAATCACCAACTTTGAAGGCTGCCTCCACATTTTCACATTTATCGGTAATGAACCAGCTGAAACCATCGGTCATATCCACATAATCCTTATGCAGCTGCCATCTTGCACCATTGGGGCCTTCCGCAGGAATCATTGCCGCAGTCACTTCATTCAGATGCGCATCATCCAAATCAATACCCATGGCGAAATGATCTGCCGTATAGCCGAATACCAGATTTTTATCGGAACGGATCACCTGCTGCATCTGGTCGGAGGTCTGTGTAAAGCAGGTAGGGTCAATCAAACCGAGTGTGTACAGCTCATTCAGGTAAGCAAGACCCTGCTTGAATTCTTCCGTATTACAGGAGAAAACCACTTTTCCGTCTTCTACATGAGAGAGAGTATCCTTATCAACAGGTACAAAGGAATTGAGGAGGTACCATTCCAGCTGGCAGTCCCAATCCTTGCTTCCTGTCAGCGGGATTTCATCGGCTTTGCCGTTGCCGTTATAATCGCTGTTCTTTACCGCAAGCAGAACGTCCTTCAGTTCTTCTGTGGTCTGGGGTTCTTCCAGTCCCAGAGCCTCCAGCCATTCGGTGTTATACCAGAGCTTGGGATATGCCTGGCAGTGATAACACTCATTCGCGGTTACAAAGCCGTAGATATTTCCGTCCGGTGCATAAGAAAGCTGTTCATACTGCGGTCTGGCTTCAAACAATCTCTTCATGTTATCGCCATACTTATCAATGTAATCATTGATAGGGACAAAAATTCCTTCCTTCGCAAATTTCACCATTTTCTGCTTGTTCATGCCGTAGCAGATAACATCCGGGTATTCCCCGCTGGACAGCATCAGGTTCAGCTTGGTATCCGCATCCGCCTTCTCAGAGGGCAGCTGGACAAATTCAATGTTTACGCCTGTATTATCCTCAATATATTTGATGGCATAATTGGCGTCGGAGTACTCTCCCTTTTCATTCATGGATACTGCTACCGTAATTGTAGGGCGTTCCTCTTCCCCGGCGCTCTGTGTTGTTCCTTCCCCTGTGCTGCCTGTTGCCTGGCCGGAAGATGAATTTCCGCCGCATCCGGTAAGGAGCAGGGCTGCCGTAAGGCCTGCCGCCACAAGTTTGGTTCCTAAATTTTTGCGTTTCATACGCTACCTCCCATTTTTTCATTGTTTTATGATTAACCCACCGGAAAAAATGATACTCGCCTTCGGTGAGTGAAACATCCTGTTAATCTGTATTATCTTTTCTGTCTGTTTGCCCTATATCAGCCCTTGATGGAGCCCATCATGATACCTTTCACGAAATGCTTCTGAATCAGAGGATACAAAAGCAGTACGGGAACGGAAGAAACCACAATCAGGGAATACTGCAGCAGCGTTTTCAGTTCCTGGCGGTTCATCTGCTCCGCCAGATTCATATTAATGCCGAAGCTGTCGCTCATGACCAGGATATTGCGCAGGGTCATCTGCAGCGGCTGCTTGGCGGAATCATTGAGATAAATCAATCCTGAAAAGAAATCATTCCATTTTCCTACCGCATACAGCAATACCATAACCGCAATAATTGGCTTGGAAAGAGGGAAAACCATGCTTGTGAAATACTTCCAGTCGGAACAGCCGTCAATGGATGCACTTTCGTAAATTTCCAGAGGAATGGAACTCTGGATATAGGTCTTGGTGAGGATAACGTTCCATACTCCCATGGCCGAAGGAATAACCATAGCCCAGAACGTATCGATCAGGTGCAGCTTGCTCACCACCAGATAAGTAGGTATCATGCCGCCGCTGAAAAACATGGTCACTGTGAACAGAAACATAATCGGCCCGCGGATTTTCAAATCCACCCTGGACAGAGGATAACCGGCGAACAGAGTCAGCGTAACGCTGATAATCGTTCCCACCAGCGTATATTCCACGGAATTGATAAAACCGCGCAGGATACTGGGGGACTGAAAAATAGCCTTATACCCTACCAGCGAGAAATCCACCGGCCATAAAAATACCTTGCCTGAGGAAACCGCACTGGGATCACTGAATGAAGATGCCAGGATAAACATGAGGGGAACCAGGATAACTATCATTATTATTATCAGCAGTACCCACACGGATGCGGTAAGTATCCTGTCCGGAAGGCTGTGATAAAGCTTTACTTTATTTTTGGGATTTTTCCTGCTTTTTGCCGTTGTACTCATTTCCTCTCCTCCTACCACAAACTTGTTTCGCCAAACTTCTGGGAAAGTTTATTGGCGGTGAACAAGAGTATAAAATTGACTACCGAATTAAACAGTCCCACTGCTGTGGCAAAAGAATACTGCAGATCCTTCATACCACGCTTAAATACGTAGGTGGAAATAATTTCGGATACCGGCAGGTTCAAAGTATTCTGCATGAGGTAGATTTTATCAAAGCCCACTCCCATAATACTTCCGATTGCCATAATCAGCTGAATGGTGATAATCGGCTTCAGGGCCGGAAGCTCTACAATACGGATTCTCTGCAGACGGTTTGCCCCGTCAATCAGGGATGCTTCCACCAGGGACTGATCCACATTGCCCAGCGCTGCGATATATATAATAGCGGAAAATCCTGTTGTCTGCCATACACCGGACCAGACATATATATGGCGGAAGTAAGATACCCTGCCCATGAAGTCCACCCGGTTCATACCCAGGAATTCCAGAATGGTATTAACAATACCGATATTCAGATGCAGACACTGCAGTACAATACCTACCAGAACTACTGTGGATATAAAATAAGGAGCATAGGTAACGGTCTGCATGAACTTTTTAAACCGGTCATTTCCTATAATATGTAAAGCCAGTGCCAGGATAATCGGCGCCGGGAATGTAACAATCAGCTGGTAAAAGCTGATGATTAACGTATTCTTAAGAAGCATTCCGATATCGGGGCTTCCGAAAAACTGTTTAAAATACTTCAGTCCCACCCACGGGCTCCCAAGAATTCCCTTCCTGAAGGAGTAATCCTTAAAGGAAAGTATAATACCTCCCATCGGTACATAACAGAATATCAGTATGTACAGAACCGGAAGCAGCAGCATAAGATACAGCTGCCATCTTTTTCGGAAATCCTGTCTCAGGCTCCATTTTTCTTTCTTCGTCTTAGCCATCTTCTACCTTCCCTTCTCATAAGATGTAGTCGTTTTGTTAACTTGATTACATAATAGCGAAGGTATTTTATATATCCAAGATTTTATACTTGCCATGGCTGTGAATTCTTGCGAAATGCAGGGAAAGGATTTTTGTGGGAAGGGGGATTCCTTGTGATTTTGGGCGGATTTATGGGAGAAAAGGAAGGATTGGAGGAGGATGCTGTAGATTTGTTACGAAGCAGACAGAGGCTTTTAAAGGAAAAGACATAACATGATGTTATAAAAATAGCGATGTTCCTATCTTTCCATATGGACAGGAGAAATGACGTCTGTACGTCAATCGTTTTATGGTTTCCATGTCGCCGCCTGTCATCAAGCATACCATTTCCTCAGGAGACTACATGATTGCCACGATGACAAGATTTATCTTGTCTTTGTTGATTACGCCGGATAGGAATATAATACCCTGTTCATTTCATCCCCCTTAATTTTGTTGTTGTTTCACTTTATCAAACCATGATATGACAGGCATTACAAGATATAATGCAATATGCGGAAACCCTTATTTTTAAGCCATTCTTTCGATATGCCCTAAATATTCATGAAAGATTATTTTATAAAGTTTTTATTCTTGCAACGAATAATAGGTTGAATAAATTGTATAATTTATAGTATAATAAAAAGAAAAGGGGTATTATTATGATAATTGATACAAAAAGTATTGTTTCTATTACGGAAGCAAATCAAAATTTTTCTAAAGTTGCAAGACTTGTTGACGAACTGGGGTCAGCAGTAATTATGAAGAACAATGTGCCCAAATATTTGGTAATAGAGTTTGTCAAGGCTGATAATCAAGAAAATGCTTCTGATGAATCAGTAATGGCGCTTTCAAGAAAACTGATGGAGGCAAACAAGGAAGCTTATGAGGTTCTTGCTAAATGATTATATTGTCCAAACAACAAATAATATTCATGCACACAGAATTGATTAGACAGACCGGTGGCAGTGATGGAATTAGAGATAATGCTTTATTGGATTCTGCA
>ULWN01049258.1_pt1 | contig 12805 bp, 9 predicted proteins | sample 1960371 | NCBI WGS metagenome assembly ULWN01 (sample SAMEA4835813, study PRJEB28245) | human gut metagenome | biome: gut microbiome; material: fecal sample | place: Denmark | collected 2008 | reverse complement strand
GAAACATCAATAAAAAACAAAAAGGAGGAACAAATGTTCCTCCCGATGAATGATTATTATTTAAGTAATGATCTGTATAATGCTTCAATATCTTCAACTGAAGTATCTCTTGGGTTACCAGGACGGCAAGCATCAGCATATGCATCCTTAGCTAACTGAGGAATATCTTCTTCCTTAACAACACCCTTAAGAGTCATTTCGATACCAACATCTTCACCTAACTTCTTAACAGCATCTACAGCAGCTTTACGGTATTCTTCCTGAGTCATACCATCTACACCTTCAACACCCATTGCCTTAGCGATGTCTTTATACTTTTCACCAGTATATTCAGCATTGTATTCCATAGTTGTTGGAAGTAAGATTGCACAAGCTTTACCATGAGGCATATCATAGTAAGCACTTAATGTATGAGCCATAGAATGGTCAACACCTAAACCTACGTTAGAGAATCCCATACCAGCAACATACTGACCTAAAGCCATACCTTCACGTCCTTCAGCAGTGTTTTCAACAGCACCTCTTAATGAACGAGCGATGATTTCGATAGCTTTAATATGGAACATATCTGAAAGTTCCCAAGCACCTTTAGTAATATAACCTTCAATAGCATGAGTTAAAGCATCCATACCTGTAGCAGCAGTTAATCCTTTTGGCATTGAAGACATCATTTCTGGGTCAACAACAGCAACTACTGGAATATCATGATTATCTACACATACGAATTTACGTTTCTTTTCAACATCAGTAATTACATAGTTGATTGTAACTTCAGCAGCAGTACCTGCAGTAGTAGGAACAGCGATGATTGGAGCACAAGGATTCTTAGTTGGTGCAACACCTTCTAATGAACGTACATCAGCAAATTCAGGGTTTGTAATGATGATACCGATTGCTTTAGATGTATCCATTGAAGATCCACCACCGATAGCTACGATACAGTCAGCGCCTGCTTCTTTGAATGCAGCAACACCAGTCTGTACGTTTTCGATAGTTGGGTTTGGTTTAATGTTGCTGTAAAGAGCATATTCAATACCAGCTTCATCTAATAAATCAGTTACTTTCTTAGTAACACCAAACTTTACTAAATCAGGGTCAGAAGCAACAAATGCTTTCTTAAATCCTCTTGCTTTAATTTCTTCTGGAACAGCTTTAATAGCACCTGCTCCATGATAACTTGTTTCATTTAACATGAACTTATACATGATTATCAATCTCCTTTTAATTAACTTTTCTGAACTCATGTTAACACTGTAAGTGTTATCATTCAAGTGACAGATAAGTAGATTTGTCACTTTGTGAATAATTTTACAAAAACTTGTTAAAAAAAAGACAATCGATTTCTCAATTGTCATTTCATTCCCTAAATATTCAATTTTACTTACGCTTACTTTAATTGACAGATTATTCAGTAACTTTCTTTTTTGTAGCTAATACAACAGCAGCTAAAGCACTGACTACTAATAATGAAGCATATAATGCAACATTCATAGTATCACCAGTCTTTGGTGCTTCTTTCTTAGTAGTAGTTGTAGTTGTTGTACCTTTGTTTCCTGCAGGTTTTGTAGGTGTAGTAGGCTTAGCTGGTGTAGTAGGTTTAGCTGGTGTAGTAGGAGTTACGGTTGGTGCTGGAGCCTTTACTGAAGTTTCTACATACATAGACTTATATTTATCCTGACCGTTTAATTCGAATGCAAATGCAAATTCAATTTTAGAATACTTTGTCCAATCTACTGAAATCTGTTTTGTAAAAGTATCATCCCAAGTTGTTGCATTTTTTAATGCATCGTTAGTAAATGTGACCTTACCTTTACCTTCTTCATTTACTTCTACCTTAGATGGAACGCTGATAATAGGCATTGCTGCGTCATCTGCACCATAAACATACATTTCCTGAGGATAAACTGCTCCACCTTTAGCATCTACTTCAAAGACAATATCACTATCCCCTGTCCATTTAGGTGTAAGTAAAGTGATTTCTGGTTCATAAGCTGCAGGTGTAGTTGTAGTTTCAGTAACAGCTGGAGTTTCTCCAGTGACTACTGCATCTTCTGCAAATACTGCTGTAGTGGATAATGCTGATACTGATAAAGCACAAGCCACTAACATAGTCATCAATTTTTTGTTCATAATCGTTTTCTCCTTATTTGATTTGTCCCAAAAAGAAGTCTTTTCAACTTTTCTAATAATGCAAAAAAGGCATAGAATATCTATTAAAAATAAATAATCCATGTCGATACACTATAAGTTTGTCAAAAAGATCAGAGTGTCCCTTCATATGTATTTCTTCTGTCCATTATAAGCGTAAAAATGTTTATACATAATTGTCTACCCTTCTTATAGATTACTTATGTAATCCTTTTCAAGACTTGTATTATTATACTATTTTATTTCAATAGAATTTGAAAAGCAGCATAAAAGAACAGTATTTAGAACGAATGTTGTATTATGCAAAAAAGAGACCTTATTTCAGATCTCTTAATAGTTCATCTAACTTAGGTGGTAATGCTTCTATCAGCATATCAGCTAATTCTTCAGGTTTCAGCTTATATCCCCCTGTTGCCCAATCTACAGTCATAGTAATAGACCCATGACAATACATTTCCAATAAGAATTCAATATCTGATGGGATATTATTACCTAGCTTTCTCTTAATAATATTCTGATAGAAAGTGAGAATACAGTTATAATCATAGTTTTCTACATTATTATAATCTTTAGATTTAAATGCTTCTTTAAAAAATACTCTATCATTATAAATAAATTGAAACTTCTTAATAAGCCCTTCTCTTAAAGTTTCACTATTGCCAATCTGTAAGAAAGACTTATCCGCTAATACTTCAAAATACCAGTTCACAAGATCATATTTATCGCGAAAATAACGATAAAATGTCTGTCTAGTCTTACCGCTCATCTCCACAATATCAGTCACTGTGATCTTATCAAGAGACTGATGATTCATCAATTGTTTGATGCATTCTGCAAATACATATCGTGTATCTCCCAAGATTCTCACCGCCTTTGTAACATTATAACAAACCCATCTCTAAAAATAAAGAAGACAACCCCCATAGAGGTTGTCTCTTAATGATTAAAGTTCGATATCACAAAGTTCTGAAGCTAAACCAATGTATGAAGAAGGTGTCATATCTAATAAAGTCTGACGATCTTCATCGCTTAACTGTTCTAGGCTCTTTGCGAATGCCTGAATATCTTCCTGAGAAATATTCTTACCACGAGTTAAGGCCTTAAGTGTATCATAAGCATCTGGTACACCATATTTTCTTAACATTGTCTGAATAGGTTCTGCAAGAACTTCCCATTTTTCATTTAAATCTTTTGCAAGCTTTTCTTTATTTACAACACACTTAGCTAAACCGCCAGTTGTTTCAGAAATAGCCTGTAATGAATATCCGAAGCATAATCCTAAGTTACGCTGACTTGAAGAGTCTGATAAGTCTCTCTGCATTCTTGACTTAGGAAGTTTGTTAGATAATGCAACACATAGATTATTTGATAAATCAATGTTTGCTTCAGAGTTTTCAAAACGGATTGGGTTAACCTTATGAGGCATTGTTGAAGAACCAACTTCACCCTTAACAGGAATCTGTTTAAAGTATTCCATTGAGATATATAACCACATATCTACATCTAAGTCAGCCAATATATTGTTGAAATGACGGATACCATCTAAGATATGACAAGTATAGTCATGAGATTCAATCTGAGTAGTTAATGGATTGAATGTAAGTCCTAAATAGTCTTCTACGAATTCCTTATTTAATGTAGGCCAATCTTCATTAGGGAAGGCTGTTAAGATAGCACTGTAGTTACCAGTTGCCCCATTGAATTTTGCTTTAATCTTGATATTTTCAACGTTTTCAATACTAGAAAAGAAACGATAAGCATAGACTTTGAATTCTTTACCAATAGTTGTAGGTGTAGCAGGCTGTCCATGAGTATGTGCAAGCATTGCATCATCCTTATGATCTACTGCTAATTTATTGATCATTGAAGCAAATTCTTTAGCTGCAGGTAACCAAACATCCTTTAAGCCATGTTTAATCATACATGCATATGATGTATTGTTGATATCTTCAGAAGTACATCCGATATGTACATAGCTTTCTAAATGTTCATAACCTAAAGCTTTAAGCTTTTCATCAATGAAATATTCTACTGCTTTAACATCATGTCTTGTAACAGATTCAATTTCTTTAATTCTCTTGAAAGAATCAAAGTTGAAATCCTTAGAAATCGCAAGAATATCATCTACCTTGTTAGGATCAACCTTGTCTAAAGTTTCTGTATGAAGGTGATCCAACTGGAACTTCAACCACTGGATTTCTACAAACACTCTATACTTAACAAGTGCATATTCACTGAAATAATCAGCTAACTGATCTTTAATCTTGCCATAACGTCCATCTAGAGGACAGAGTGTCATACTTTCAAATTCTAATTTATCCATTCGTTATTCTCCTTTAAAATACTTCACGCCGGCTTCAAATAACTTCTGATCCATTTCACCGTAGATGTTAAGGTCTCTGTTTTCACCCTGACGTTCAGAATGACCCATCTTACCTAATACTCTACCATCTTCAGAAACGATACCTTCAATACCATACATAGAACCATTAGGGTTATATGGAGATTCCATAGTAACATTTCCATTTGGATCAACATACTGGAATGCTACCTGACCATTATCAATTAACTGATCAAGCACTTCCTTAGGTGCAACGAAACGTCCTTCACCATGAGAAATAGGGATAATATGTTCATCACCTAGCTCTACATTAGCAAGCCATGGAGACTTAACGCTAGATACTCTTGTAGTCACCATCTGAGATAAGTGGCGTCCAATTGTATTGAATGTTAGAGTAGGATCATCTTTACTCATATCCTTAATATGTCCATGAGGAAGTAAACCAAGTTTTACTAATGCCTGGAATCCATTACAGATACCAATCATTAAGCCTTCACGATTGTCTAATAAATCATCGATTGCAGCCTTTAATCTTGGGTTACGTAATACAGTTGCAATGAACTTACCTGAACCTTCAGGTTCATCACCAGCTGAGAAACCACCTGGTAGCATCATGATCTGTGCATTATGGATTGCTTCTTCTAATTCATCAACAGATTTCTTAATATCTTCTTCTGTCTTATTTCTAATAAGAACAAGCTGAACCTTTGCACCTGCTTTTTCAAATGCACGTTTAGAATCAAATTCACAGTTAGTTCCTGGGAATACAGGAATAACAACATTGACTTCATCATACTTCTTAGAAGCAAACATCTTGCCTCTTTCATTGCAGTCACCAGTACGTACTTCAGTAGTAGGTGCTTTTGCTGTAGTAGGATATACAGATTCTAATGGTGCACAGTTGATTTCATATGCATCATCAAGTGTCACTTTCTCACCCTTATATGATACAGCCTTTTCTTCATTTGTAGAAGCAATAATACGAACATTTTCATATCCTGCAACAACTTCTGCGTTGTCTACTTCTACAATGATGTGTCCAAAGTTCTTTTCAACTAAGTCATTAAGTGTTAAAGCATCATCAAATGCGACACCAATTTCATTACCAAATGCCATCTTATAAACAGCTTCAACTAAACCACCGTCTTTAACTGTATAAGCTGAATAAGCCTTACCAGACTGAATCAATGCTTCTACAGCATCAAACTGTTTTCTTAAAGCTTCAAAGTCAAATACATGGAATTCATCCTTTGGAAGCATAAATTCTACTAATACATGTCCTGCTTCTTTTAATTCAGGAGTGATGACTTTATGTACATCTCCACCAGTAATTGCGAATGATACTAAAGTTGGAGGAACATCTAAGTCTTCAAATGAACCTGACATAGAATCCTTACCACCAATTGAAGGTAATAATAATTCTTCCTGAGCACGATAAGCACCAAGTAATGCAGTAAATGGTTTACCCCATCTCTTAGGATCATTTAATAGCTTTTCAAAGAATTCCTGGAATGAGAAACGGATTGTATGCCATGTACCACCCATTGCGATGATCTTTGCGACAGATTCTACAACTGCATTGATTGCACCATGATATGGTGACCATTCAGAAATAAGTGGGCTATAACCATAACTCATTAATGAACATGTAGTTGTTTCTTTTCCTAATACTGGAATTAATGCAGCCATACCTTCAGTTTCTGTACGGTAAGTCTTACCACCAAATGGTGAAAGAACAGTACCATTACCGATAGAAGAGTCAAAACGTTCTACTAAGCCCTTCTGAGAAGCTGTAGATAAACGTGATAATACTTCTTTAGTTGTTTCAGTAAAGTTTTCTTTTGCTTCTGGATTGAATGGTGCCTTATCAAAATCAGGTAATTCTACATGGATATCCTGATAACGTTTAGCTCCTGCTTCATCTAGGAAGTCTCTAGAGATATCTACAATAGTATCTCCCATATATTTCATAGTTAAACGGTTCTTATCTGTAACTGTTGCCACCTGTACAACTTCAAGGTTTTCATCATGAGCAGCCTGGATACAGAAGTCTTTATCACATTCATTGATGACAATAGCCATACGTTCCTGTGATTCACTAATTGCAAGTTCAGTACCATTTAAACCTTCATATTTCTTTAATACTGCATCTAAGTTAATATCAAGACCAGGTGCTAATTCACCAACTGCAACGCTGACACCTCCAGCACCAAAGTCATTACATCTTACAATCTTCTTAGAGAATTCTTTATTTCTAAATAATCTCTGAATCTTTCTTTCTTCAACTGGGTTACCTTTCTGTACTTCAGCACCAGCAGTTTCAGTTGTCTTTAATTCATGTTTCTTAGAAGAACCAGTGGCACCACCAATACCATCACGACCAGTACGTCCACCAATTAATAAGACAATCTGTCCATTTTCAGGAATTAATCTCTTAACCTGTTCTTCTGGTGCAGCTGCAACTACAGCACCTAATTCCATTCTCTTAGCAACATAACCCTGATCATATACTTCATGTACAAAACCAGTTGTTAAACCAATCTGGTTACCATAAGAAGAGAAACCATGAGCTGCTTCTTCACAGATCTTTCTCTGTGGTAATTTACCAGGAAGTGTATCTTCTAATTTCTGACGAGGATCACCTGCACCAGTAATACGCATTGACTGGTAAACATAAGCACGACCTGATAATGGGTCACGGATTGCACCACCTAAACATGTAGCGGCACCACCAAATGGTTCAATTTCAGTTGGATGGTTATGTGTTTCATTCTTAAACATTAATAACCAATCTTCATCACCATCAGTGGTATGAACTTTTAAACGAACTGAGCAGGCATTGATTTCTTCAGATACTTCCATATCATCCAAATAGCCACGCTTTCTAAGTTCTTTCATAGAAATAGTTGCAAGATCCATTAAAGTAAGTGGTCTCTTTGTATCTACACCATAAACAACATGACGGCTTGCTTTATATTTTTCTACATCTTTTTCTAAGATTTCTTTAAATGCACCACTTGCGATATCAATATCAGTAATAACAGTCGCAAATGTAGTATGACGACAATGGTCAGACCAGTAAGTATCTAATACTCTGATTTCAGTTTCTGTAGGATCTCTCTTTTCTACATCTCTGAAATAGTTCTGAGTCACTTTTAAGTCATCGAAGTTCATTGCAAGACTCATCTTTTCAAGTAATGCTTCAACTTCTTCATCAGTGAAACCAATAAATCCTTCAATCACTGGAACCTTCTTGATTTCAACAACAGCATCATTTAAATCTGCTGGCTTTTCTAAAGACGCTTCTCTAGAATCAACAGGGTTAATTAAATAATGTTTAATTGCTGGTAATTCATCACTAGAAATACCTTCGATTACAATAAGCTTTGCACATTTAACCTTAACGCCTTTTTCACCAGTTAATAACTGGAAGCACTGTTCACAGGCATCAGCTCTAGCATCATACTGTCCTGGAAGATATTCAATCGCAAAACTTACAGCTCCTTCTGGAATTGCATATTCTTCACGATATACTTCATCTACCATTGGCTCAGAAAGAATAGTAGGAATACCTTCTTCTAATACTTCTTCACTAATACCCTGAAGATCATAACGGTTGACAACTGTTAAGTTAGAAATGTCAGTCAAACCAAGTCTTGTCATCAAATCATGTTTGATAGAGTCTGCTTCAACCGCATTTTCTTTTCTTTTTTCTACATAAACGCGATAAACTTTAGCCATGTTATCCTCCTAATGTAAGCCAATATCTTTACGCATATACATGCCATCAAAATGAATGTTTTCAATTGCATCATAGACTTTCTTTCTTGTTTCTTCAAGATCGTGTCCTAATGCACAAACATTTAATACACGTCCACCATTTGTGACGATTTCATTGTTTTCATTACGTTTAGTACCTGCATGGAAGACAACGATATCTTCTGGAAGATGATCTAAACCAGTAATGACTTTACCCTTTTCATAAGATCCAGGATAGCCTCCACTTGCAAGAACAACACATGTTGCCTGTTCATCTTTCCACTTAACATCTACATCTTTTAATGTATTTGTAGCACATCCATACATCACTTCATATAAATCACTTTCAAGTCTCATTAAGATAACCTGAGTTTCAGGATCACCAAAACGAACATTGAATTCTAATACCTTTACATCCTGATCCTTGATCATTAATCCAATAAAGACAACCCCACGATAATCCATATGATCTTCATGTAAGCCTTTCATGAATGGGTCAAGAATCTTTTCTTTGAAAGTCCCTTCCATACCTTCAGGTAAAAATGGGTTAGGTGATACAGTACCCATACCACCAGTATTTGGACCTTCATTATTATCATAAATCTGTTTATGGTCTTTTGCAGATACCATAGGTACGATTGTATCATGATCTACAAAGCATAATAGAGAACATTCAAAACCAGTTAAGAATTCTTCTAAAACAACCTTTTTACCAGCTTCACCAAAAGCACTGCCATCAAGCATCACTTTAAGTTCTTCTTTAGCCTGTTCTTTTGTTTCACAGATGACTACGCCCTTACCTGCTGCAAGACCATCAGCCTTAACAACAACAGGAAGATCAAAAGCATCTAATGCTTTAACAGCTGATTCATAATCAGTCACTTCTTCATACTTTGCAGTAGGAATATTGTGCTTTTTCATGAAATCCTTAGAGAAGGCTTTAGAACCTTCAAGAATAGCTGATTCTTTTCTAGGACCAAATACTTTGTGTCCTCTTTCTTCTAAATAGTCAGCAAGTCCCATACATAATGGTACTTCAGGACCAATAACAGTTAAATCAATACCCTTTTCTTCAACAGTCTTTAAGATAAAAGGCATATCTTCTACACTACCTGGAATACATACAGCATCCATACCAGGATTACCAGGAATAGCATATAATTCAGTAACATGTTTACTCTGTTTTAATTTCCAGGCAATTGCATGTTCTCTTCCACCACTACCAATAACAAGAACCTTCATATGACGCCTCCTTAGTGTCTAAAATGTCTATAACCATTGAATACCATTGTCATATCATGTTCATCACAATAGTCAATAGATTCCTGATCACGAATTGATCCACCAGGCTGTACAATAGCCTTAATACCTGCTTCATCAGCCACCTGTGCACAATCACTAAATGGGAAGAAAGCATCACTTGCTAATACAGCACCATGGAAATCCTTATCAGGATTATTATGAATTGCATTTTCTAATGCCCAGATACGTGAAGTCTGTCCTCCACCAACAGCTAAAGTACATCCGTCTTTCACTAGTACAATCGCATTAGACTTAACATATTTAACAACCTTTAAACCAAATTCCATATCAGATAATTCAGCTTCTGTTGGCTGCTTTTTAGTCACTACTTTCATTTCATCAATAAGCTTAGTATTTAATTCCTGAACAAGTGCTTTACCTTCAAGATACTTAATATCATACTTAGCATCACGCGCATCAAGATTCTTAAGCTTTAATAAACGTAAGTTCTTCTTCTTTTCTAATACTTCTAAAGCATCATCATCAAAATCAGGTGCTGCAATGATTTCTAAGAAAGTCTTCTTCATTTCTAAAGCAGTTTCCTTATCAATTTTATAGTTTACAGCGATGATTCCACCAAAGATAGAAGTTGGATCACCTTCATAAGCACGCTTATAAGATTCATAACCAGTCTTACCAATAGCCACTCCACAAGGTGTTGAATGCTTAATTGCAACAGTCACTAACTGATCCCCAAATTCTCTTACGCAGGCAACTGCACCATATAAGTCATTCACGTTATTAAAAGAAATTTCTTTACCATGTAACTGTTCATAATCTAATAAAGAATGCTGAACATATGGATCAACATAAGCATTTGCACTCTGTTGAGAGTTTTCACCATAACGTAAATGATCTGTCTTCTTTAATGAAATATTTAAGATATCAGGGAATTCATCATGGACCTGATCAGCGAAATAACGAGAAATCATTGCATCATAGCTGCCTGTTAAGCTATAAGCCTTATAAGCAAGATTCATTCTGAATTCAAAATCAGTCTTATCTTCTCTAATAGCTTCTAATACAGCATCATAATCTTTTGGATCAGTAACAATCAATACATCCTTGAAGTTCTTAGCAGCAGAACGGATCATTGAAGGTCCACCGATATCAATGTTTTCAATCATTTCAGCCATTGGCTTACCAGCCTTCAGCGCTTTTTCAAACTCATAGAGATTACAACAAACAAGATCAATAGGTGTAATACCCATTTCTTCTACAGTCTTGACATGTTCTTCTACATCTCTTCTAAATAGAATACCACCATGTACTTTTGGATGAAGTGTCTTAACTCTTCCATCAAGAATTTCAGGGAAACCTGTCACATCATCAATTTCAATAGCTTTTACACCTGCTTCTAATAGCTTCTTATATGTTCCACCAGTAGAAACAACTTCAAATCCTAATTCTTCAAGACCTTTCGCAAATTCAACAATACCTTCTTTATTTGTAACTGATACTAACGCTCTTTTCAACTGATCTTCACCCTTTCATTTTCTACAGAAACACGTCCTTCACAATATAAAGCAACAGCTTCTGGTAAGATTTCATGTTCGATTTCTAAGACACGTGCCTGAATATCTTCAGGAGTCTCTAAGTCTGAAATATCAACCGCTCTTTGTAAGATGATTGGCCCACCATCCACTTCTCCAGTAACGAAATGAACAGTTGCACCTGATACCTTCACACCTCTTTTAAACACCGCTTCATGGACATGCATTCCATAGAATCCAGGACCACAGAAAGATGGAATAAGTGAGGGATGAATATTAATAATACGATTCTTATATTGTTCAATCAGCTTATCTCCAACAATAGCAAGATAACCTGCTAATACAACAACATCAATCTTTTCTTCTTCAAATCTCTTTAAAATCTCATCTTCATCCTTGATCCATTCTGCCTGAATACCATGAAGACGGGCTCTTTCTAAACCATAAGCCTTCTTACGGTTAGAAATAACCAGACGGATCTGTCCATTGATTTTTCCGGCTTCACACGCATCGATGATGGACTGAAGATCAGTTCCACCACCAGATACGCATACAGCTATGTTTAGCATAATTCTGCTCCCTTTTCACCTTCAGCAATATAACCTACTTCATAGCTTTCATAGCCAGCAGCATTAATTGCTTCGATAGTCTTTTCAACATCTGCAGGATCAACAGCAAGAACCATACCTAATCCCATGTTGAATGTGTTGTACATCATCTTTTCTTCAACGTTTCCTGCTTTTGCAATTAAGCCAAAGATAGGAGGTACTTTATAGCTGTCCTTCTTAACAACAGCCTTTACACCATCAGGTAACATTCTAGGAAGGTTTTCATAGAATCCTCCACCAGTAATATGGCTGCATCCTTTAACCTTGATACCAGCATTCTTTACGCTCTTTAATGCTTTTACATAAATCTTAGTAGGAGCAATTAATGCTTCACCTAAAGTAGTACCTAATTCATCATAATAAGTATCTAAAGATTCTTTAGTCATTTCAAATACGCTACGTACTAAAGAGAATCCATTACTATGTACGCCAGTAGATGCAATACCAACTAAAGCATCACCAGGCTTGATTGTAGAACCATCAATTATATCCTTCTTGTCTACAACACCTACTGCAAAACCAGCTAAATCATAATCATCAACAGGCATTAAACCTGGATGTTCTGCAGTTTCACCACCAACAAGGGCACATTCAGACTGAATACATCCTTCAGCAACACCCTTAACGATAGTTGCAATCTTTTCAGGATAATTCTTACCACATGCAATGTAATCAAGGAAGAATAGAGGTTCTCCACCTGAACAAGCAATATCATTCACACACATTGCGACTGCATCAATACCAATTGTATCGTGTTTATCCATTACAAAAGCAAGTTTTACTTTTGTACCACAGCCATCAGTACCAGATAAAAGAACTGGTTCTTCCATATCCTTGATCTTGCTTAAATCAAAAGCACCCGCAAAACCACCAATACCACCAAGTACTTCTGGTCTCATAGTCGCTTTAACATGCTTCTTCATTAATTCTACTGACTTATAACCTGCTTCAATGTCTACTCCAGCTTTTTTATAATCCATGTTTCTTCATCCTTTTATCTATTATTTTTCCATTCTTGCAAGAACTGCTTTATAAGTTTCAATTAAATCTCCGATATCCTGTCTGAATACGTCTTTGTCATACTTCTTGTTAGTATCTACATCCCATAAACGGCAAGAATCTGGTGAAATTTCATCCGCTAATACGATTTCGCC
>ULWN01041941.1_pt1 | contig 12858 bp, 20 predicted proteins | sample 1960371 | NCBI WGS metagenome assembly ULWN01 (sample SAMEA4835813, study PRJEB28245) | human gut metagenome | biome: gut microbiome; material: fecal sample | place: Denmark | collected 2008 | reverse complement strand
AAGGAAGTGCCCGCCGAGGCGGCAACCTCAGACGAGCACACGAACAATACCTGTGAACCCATTTTATCAAGCCGGGAGGATGAAGTCAATGATTGCTGAGCAGGTACAGGACTACAACGGCGAATACAGCGGCATATGCAAATACTGCGGGCAGATTGTGGTGTTCCAGAACCTTATTCCGGGCGAAGATGCGAACGGAACGGCAACGCGGCTTTGCGACTGCAAGCAAGGCCGGGCATACGACCTCGTGCGCAAGGATGAAGAAATGGAACACGAGCGCCGGGAACGCGCAATCCGGGATGCTGGAGGGTTGATTGAGGCGTTGTTCGGGCCGGACGCGGGAGCGCGGATTGGCATCAGCCTGCCGGTAATGAACGATAAAGCGCGCGCCCATCTGCAAGCGCTTACCGCACGCATCTATGATGAGGAGATCGAGAAAGTGGTGCTGTCCGCGGACGGCATTCGCGCCACCATGACGAAGGATTCCAAAGGCAACATCAAAATCGGGAGACGGGACACGCAGGAGATCGTGCGCGAGGTAATCACATGACGGTGCGGGATCTGCTTGAAGCCCTCTCCATGACGGGCGCGCAGGCGGCCATTCTGGAAGAGGGCGGCACATGGCGGGCGGTGCAGCCCGTGAAGCTGAACCGCGAGGATGCAAGGCGCATCCTCGCAAGCGAAGATACCGGCGCAAAGCATCTTCTGTCCTCTGAAATAGGAATGCTGGACTTCTGCCGGGATCATATCCATGCGGTATACAGGAAGCGGGGAGCAATATGAAATACACAATCCTGACAATCGAATGCGGGGAAGAGAAGGTTCAGCTTGAGACGAACAGTTTCAAGCTGGCGCGCGACGAATACGAGCGGCAAAAGCAATGCAACCGCGGGCGCGTTCGGATAAACAGGGGAGAGATCCTGCGGATTTATCAGGCGGACAAGCTGTTTTCTCCGAAGAACGTAGTGCCTTGTACATTCGCAACGGAGGGTTGAGACATGACGATCTATCTCGCCGGCAAGATAACGGGCAACCCAAATTACAAGGAAGACTTTGAAGCGGCCGAACGTGCGCTGACAGAGGCGGGGGAGAGCGTGATGAATCCGGCGATCCTCCCGCTTGGCTGGGGCTATGATTCGTACATTGAAATCACGCTTGCCATGCTGGGCGAATGTGATGTGATCTGCCTGCTGCCAAACTGGACGGACAGCCCCGGAGCGCGCCGCGAGTTGATGAATGCGCTTGTGCGCGGAAAGCGCGCAATGAAGTATTCCGATTTTGCGCAGCACGGCATGCGCCTGCTGTCCAAAGAAGATGCGTTGTCGCTTCTTGTAACGGCATACGCCCGCGCGGAAGGGATTGAAAAGTGAGCTATATCAACAGCCAAACAAGGGAGCAGATCGCGGTTCTGGCCGGCATTGTGACATATTGCGAGGCAATGGCAGAGGACGAAAGGGATGAGTTCAAACGGGCGAAACGCTCCCTTCAGGCCATGATGCGCCATGCTGAAAAGGCATTCAACGCTGTGGTTGAGGATGTGGACATTGACCAGCTTGCATCGATTATTCACACGGCAAAGAACAGCCAGTTTGCGCTTGTTCACAAAAGCAACCCTCGTGCCAACTACGACAGCTACATCATCCCAACCCAGGTATTCGACCGCCTGATGGCGGATGTGATCGGGGAATGTGCGTTCTGCACGAAACAGGGAAAGGAAGTAAAGAAATGCCAGAAGCGCAGGGACCTTGCAAAATGCGGGATCGTGACGGACAGGGCGGGGGAATGCCCGTATCAGGGATGAAGAAAGGAGAAAGTAGAATGATTCTGGTTATACTCGTCATTAGTTTGATTGTAGGGATAGGCGCTATGATTTTATATAACCAAGACTACAATGAAGCGTTTTTGCCTATTGGTATAACAGGTATATTTGCCGTGCTTGCCTCAGTAACAGCTATTGTGATACTCGGTATAGAAGTAAAGGGCCTCTCGGTTATCGACGATCGAATCGCGATGTATCAGGAAGAGAATTCAAAAATCGAAACGCAGATTGCCGAGGTCGTGAAGCAATACCGAGAGTATGAGACTGATATTTTCGCAGAAGTGAACCCAGATTCGGCTATAACACTTGTGTCACTTTACCCGGAACTCAAATCAGACAGTCTTGTAAATTCTCAGATCGAGGTCTATGTCTCGAATAATCAGAAAATCAAAGAACTCCGAGAAGAAGAGATTGTGGGAAGCGTTAAGCATTGGTGGTTATATTTCGGAGGTTAAGATACAAAACTGGCGAAATTGCGAATTGAAACGAAAGGAGCAATCAATGAGTGACTATATAAGCCGGGAAGCGGCGCTTATTGCGATCATGCAAAATGGAACGGACGCTGGAACAGTAGGTGCTATCATGAACATTCCCGCTGCCGATGTTGCGCTTGTGGTGCGTGGGGAGTGGCGGCATAGTGGTGGAGACGAATGGTGCTGTACAAATTGCGGTAATGTCATACACACAGAAGGAAGCTGGGAAAGGCCGGAGCAGAAGTATTGTGAGGAATGCGGCGCAAAAATGAATGGAGGTAAGCAATGAGTGACTATATAAGTCGAGAAGAGGCACTGGATATATGCCAAAAAGAATATGAAGAACGGCTGCGAATGTTAGATTATTGCGGGGATACCGTGGCGTGGAATATTGGTGGTGAAATTAAAGCCCTTCCCGCCGCCGATGTCGTACCGGTCCCGAAGACGGGAATTGGCGACGCATCGGATGGATTCCACACGTTCAACGAGCTGTACCATCATCGCGCCATACTGTTCAGTGTGATATGCAATTTGATGCGGGAAAAAGCATGGAAGTCAAAACGACATGATACCGGGGATATGTATGACGGAATGTTTATCGTAGGCATTGAAACCCCGGATGGGCAGGCCACATACCACTATGATATTAACCCATATTGGGATATGTTCGATGTGAAGGAAGTCGAATACGCGCCGAAATGGGATGGGCACACTCCGGACGATGCGATCAAACGCATTGGCTCGCTTTCTGCCGCCGATGTTGCGCCTGTACGGCGTGGGCATGTTGTTTGGGTGGAACGTCCTGCGGTTTTCGCACAGTATGAAAGGCACCATAGCGAGGACGGCATCACAATGTACGTAAGGACGTGCGCAGAGGTAAAAGACAAGGTTCCGTATTGTTCGGAATGCGAGAAGCGTTTAGATGACAGATTCATGAAATTCTGTTCAAACTGCGGGGCCGATATCAAGGAGGAAGCATGAACACAAGACTGACCAAACGCAGCCCGCACGGGGATGCATACTATGTTGCATGTTTCAGTGATGAAGCACCCTGCGGCGGCGGAACACCGGGAGAAGCCTGTAGTAGATGCCCGGACATGCAAAAGCAGTGCGAGGCGCTTGCGGCATACGAAGAAGCAATTCCGTTCGAGCGGATTGCCGAAGCTGCCGACCTGTTAAACCACAAAGCGACCAAAACGCTGCGCGAGGACTTCATGGAAAACTACCCGCATGCAATACTTGATGAGTTCGGCTATCCGAACGATACATGCCCGGCGGCGCTCCTGGGCGCAAGCTGCCCATACACAGACAAACCCACCTGCATGCGCTGCCCTATGTGGGACAAGCCGGCAAAGTAGTTCTTTCTATATAAATAGGGCAAGCCTATTTCGGGCTTGTATCAGGTACTAACTTAACGACGATATATACACAACAAAAAAGAAATCGCATATCAGCGGGGGAATGCGGCGAAGCCGCAGGGGGCGGCAGCCCCGATGTAACAGCAGGTGGGTGCGGGAGGCGGGCGCCTGACGCCTCCCGCTATGAAAGGAGCGTGCGCGGTGTACATCATCACAGAATCGGACAGATACGATCAACTGCAGGGGAGCACACTGCGGGACAAGCGCCTTTCAGGATATCGTGTGAAAGAAGTGTATTACGGCGACCGCATAGAAATTGAGATCTATCCATACTGGGCACGCAAGCCGCGCTGCAAATGCCAAAAGCTGAAAGAATCACGCAAGGCTGCAAAGAACCAGAACGCCAAGGACAGTCGGAACATGTTTTCCCGCCTGGTCATGAACAACTTCGGTACGGGCGACCTGCATGTGGTGTGCACCTATCAGGAAATGCCGGACGAAGCGCAGGCGCTGCGGGACGCGCAGAACATGATCCGCAGATACCAGGCGGCGCGGCGGAGGAAAGGGCTTGGAAAGGGGAAGTACATGTATGTGATCGAGGGCGCGGCGGAGGGAAAGCGGGTGCATCTCCACCTGGTTCTTCAATCGGGCATCGGCAGGGACGAAGTCGAAGCCTTGTGGCAAAAGGGATACTGCAACGCCGACCGCATCCGGGCGATTGATGGCAGCATTAAGGGGCTGGCAACCTATCTTGCGAAGGATCCGAAGGGAAAGAAACGCTGGGGCGCATCCCGCGGACTGAAAAAGCCCGAGGTAAAAATATACGACCACAAGATCACGCGCAAAAAGGCGCGCGAGATGGCGACGGACGCGGAAAGCTTCGCGGCGGCGCTCGTGAAAATGTACCCGAACTATCGGGCAACCGAAATCAACCCGCCAAAATACAGCGAATTTGTGGCGGGCGTATACCTCTGCGCCGAGATGCGGCGCAACGATTAGAGGGGGGAGCATGAGAAAATCACATTACAGGGACTATGCGACGGAGGCGTTCCGCTTTCTTGCCCGTGAGGGCAGCGCGGCGGCGTACCGTGACAGGATATGGAATGATGCATTGGAGCGGCAGCGGCGCCGGGAGGCAGGCCGCTTTGATGGCATATCCGCACCCACGGAGGCGGCGGTAGCCCGTGCGGAGCAAGCGCTGTATGATGCGCATGCATCCATTGCCGACCTCGAAGCGGCGGAGTGGGCGCTTCAAACGCTGGAGAAGATGCGCGGTCGTCATGCGGTCACAGCGGTAAAGGCCATCTATATGCTTGCGCCGGATCATCCGTTGGAGCGCGGCGAGATTCAGGCGCGCGTCGCGGCGGCGAGCATCGGCATTCCGGCAGACCCGGCAACGATATACAGATGGCTTGCACTGGCGCGTGACATGTTCGCGGAACACCGGGGACTAAGAATTTCATAAACCGTGCGAGTAGTGCGACTATAAAACCTGCTATACTGTGTATAGTCCCGAAGGGTGACGAGGAGCCCGGAGGACATGTGCATTTACTTCCATCCTGAAAAGGAGCGGCGCCCGGTCAGCGCCGCTCCTTTGGTTATTGCAAACTTTATTGGATCCCCAGCCTGGCCTTTAAGCCATCCTGAAGGATTTGGGAGAAATTCACGCCGGCACGTTCTGCCTCGGCGTTCAGCCAACTGGGAATAGAGAGGGTTTTCTTCACAGCGCGGTTGTCATTGGCGCGGCGGTACGCATCGGTATCCAGCAGTACCATAGTTTTGATCTGCCCCTGCGCAACGTCGACTTGTTCAAACGGTGTGGGTGCAGGAATGGCTTCCGCATTGTTTTCGGCATCCCAAAGCCACATAGCACCGGCATCTTCAACCATGGTAATGGCGTCGGCGGCATCAATTCCGCCCGTAATGCAACCGGGAAGATCGGGAATGCAAACGGAATAACCATCGTCAACGGCGGTAAAAACAGCAGTGTATACGTACTTCATACAACAGGCTCCTTTCAGTCAATGATTATGCCCAGGAGAGCGGGGGACTATTTAAGCCCCGCCGCTTTCAAAATACCTTCGATGGTGTACTTGTTCGGTTCGGCGTGCCGCGGAATCGGGATCTTAACGCCGGGCCGATTGGGGTTTGTTGCCAAGTCGTGGCGGCTTCCGGGAGTAATCTCCCAGCCATTTTGCTTGAGCAACTTCACCAACTCCCTTTTGTTCATCGTGCACCTCCTTGGTATGGTTATATTATAATACGTATTTATACGTGCGTCAAGAGAGTACAAGAGAATTTTCGGATTGTTTTGAGTGAGATTTATCACGTTTGGAGGCGCGGCATGGAGAAGAGGAAAAAAGCCGTGCAAAGCGGCAGAAAGCGCGGCAAGAAGCCGCTGTGGGATGAATTGCAGATGGAAAGCAAGCTGGACGCCGTGGAAGGCTGGGCGCGGCAGGGGCTGCTGAACAGCGAAATAGCGGACATGCTGGGCATATCCGAACGGACGGTGTACACGTGGAAGGGAAAATATCCGCAGTTTGCGCAGGCCATCTGCGCGGGTGCGCGCGTGAGCAACGGCGAAATTCTGAAATCCGCATTCGACCAGGCGCGCGGCTATACAAAGCGAGTGTCGGAGGTCGTGAAGCTGCGCGAGGAGTACATAGACAAAGAAAGCGGGAAAAAGCTTGTGCGCGAGCGCGCGGAAGTGGTGGAATACGACAAGTATTTTGAACCGGATGGCAGGATCACAAAGTTCATGCTGACGAACCGCCTGCCGGAGGACTACCGGGACAAGCAGCCGGACGAACCAAAGGAGGACGGCGAGATGAAGATCGAGGTGATCGCTCCGCCGGGCGAAGCAAACGCAGGGGAGCTTGCAGGATGAAAGCAACGTTTGACTTGACGAAAATCAGCGAGCCGCAGCGGGAATTCTTCCTTTCCCGCGCAAGACATACCTGTTATGGCGGGGCGCGCGGCGGCGGGAAGAGCTGGGCTATGCGCAAGAAGTTCCCGCTTCTTGCCGCGCGCTATCCAAACCTGAACATCCTCCTGCTTCGGCGCACGCTGCCGGAGCTAAGGGAAAACCACATTGTGCCGCTGCGCAGGGACCTGTACGGCGTCGCACGGTTCAACACAACGGACAAGACCTTCACGTTTCCAAACGGCTCCCGCATCGTGGCGGGGTATTGCGCAAACGAGGCCGATGTATACCGCTACCAAGGGCAGGAATACGACGTGATCGGCATGGAGGAGGCCACGCATTTCAGCGAAGAGCAAATGCAGTTTCTTACCACCTGCAACCGCAATGCACGGCCGGATTTCACGCCGCGCATGTACTACACGTGCAATCCGGGCGGCGTTGGCCACGCATGGGTAAAGCGCCTGTTCATTGACCGGCAATACCGGGGCAAGGAGAAGGCGGAGGATTATGTATTCATCCGTGCGCGCGTGTACGACAACAAGCCGCTCATGGAAAACAACCCGGAATATCTGGAAACGCTGGAAAACCTGCCGGACGACCTGCGCCGCGCATACCTTGAAGGCGATTGGGACGTGTTTGTGGGGCAATACTTCACGGAATTCCGGCGCGACCTTCACGTGTGCGAACCGTTCCCGATTCCGGAGCACTGGACGCGCTTCCGGTCGATGGACTACGGCCTTGACATGCTGGCCGTGCTGTGGGGCGCGTTTGACGAACTCGGAAATGCATACATATACAGAGAACTGTGCAAACCGAATGTTATCATCAGCGACGCGGCGCACATGATCCTGAACGCAAGCCAGGGGGAGCGAATCGTATGCACCTATGCACCGGCGGACATGTGGGGGCGCAACCGGGCAACCGGCAAGGCGCAGGCAGAAATGTTCGCGGCGGAGGGGCTTGTTTTGACGCAGGTGCGCAATACGCGCGTAGATGGCTGGATGGCCCTGAAAGAATGGATGCGCCCGGTGCCGGACGGCATGGGCGGGGAGCAACCGAAACTGCATATCTTTTCAACGTGCGGCAGGCTGATTCACGACCTGCCGCTTTTGCAGCATGACGACCACGACCCAAACGACGCGGCGACAGAACCGCATGATATAACCCACGCGCCGGACGGGTTAAGGTATATGATGGACGGCAGACCGCGACACCGGCCAATCGTCCCGCGTGAGGGCGACTATGAACGCCAGATTGGCGATTTCCTGGACTATGGAGGATAAACATGGAATATATCATATGCTTCACCTGCGGCGCCGTTCTGGGCGCTTTTTTTACGCTGATTTCGGGGCGCAGGCCGCCGAAACAGGAGCTGAAGGAGTCGGAGAACGCGGCGGAGGATGTGCAGGAAGAGACGCAGGCGCAGCGGGAGCGGATCCAATGGGACAACATGATGAAATTCAACGGGAGGAAGCAGAATGATTAAGTCCGACCCGCGCGGCGTTTGGGCGGAATACCAGCGCGGAGTAGAGTATAACAATTCAATCGACCTGTACGAGACGGTGCGTGTAAACCGAAACTTCTACCTGGGCAGGCAGTGGGAAGGGCTGAACGCTCCCGACCTGCCGAAGCCGGTCATGAACGTAATGAAGCGCGTCGTATCCTACCAAACATCCATGATTACCTCTGACGACGTGGGCGTATCCTTCACGCCGTTCAGGCCGAATCAGGATTCGGAGCTCATGGCCGCGATTTTCGCGGGCGAGGTGGAGCGCGTGCTGGAGCAGGCGAAGATCAAGGACCTGCACCGCGACGCGATCCGCAACGCATCGGTAGACGGGGACGCATGCATGTACCTGTATTTCGACCCGGATGTGGAAACGGGGCAGGATGCAAAAGGCGACGTCTGCGCAGAGCTGATTGAAAACATCAACGTATACTTTGGCAATCCGTATCTGTGCAACGCGCAGAAGCAGCCGTATATCATCATCGCTCAGCGCAAGACGGTGCGGGAAGCGAAGGAGGAAGCGAAGCGAAACGGCAGCGCGGAATGGGAATCCATCACGCCGGACAGCGACCCCAACCAGGGCGAAGCCGGGGACGACAACGACCTCGTGACGGTTCTCATAAAATTCTGGCGCGAAGGCGGGACGATATGGGCTGTGAAGACGACGGAAACGGCAACGGTGCGAAAACAGTGGGATACAGGGCTTACCCTGTACCCGGTTGCATGGATGCCGTGGGAAACCGTGCGTTCTTCCTACCATGGGCAGGCGAGCATTACGGGGCTTGTCCCGAACCAGATTGCGATCAACCGCCTGTATGCCATGATGATCCGCAGCGTGGAGATGAACGCATTTCCGAAGCTTGTGTACGACAGCAGCAGGATCACGAACTGGACAAACCGGGTAGGCGAAGCGATTGCGGTGAACGGCGGCGGCGTAACGGATGCGATTGCAACCGCGGTGCGCGGCGCGGACGTATCGCCGCAGGTAATGCAGGTGATCGAATCCACCGTAACCATGACGCGCGACTTCATGGGTGCATCGGACGCTGCATTGGGCAACGTAAGGCCGGACAACACATCGGCAATCATCGCCGTACAGCAGGCGTCAAGCGCGCCGCTCGACCTTCAGAAGCGCGCATTCCATGCGTGGGGCGAAGAATATGTGCGCATTGTCGTTGATATCATGCGCGCCAACTACGGAACGCGCGCCGTGGTCATAACGGACGGAGACCTGATTGAAAAGTATGTACCGCCCAACCCAATGACGGGCGAGCTGCCGAAGGTGTACGAACTGAATGTGGACTTCGGGCAGCTTGGGGACGTAAACATGCGCCTGAAGGTTGACGTCGGTTCTTCCGCGTATTGGAGCGAGATCACGCAGATGCAGACGCTGGACAACCTCATGGCGAAAGGGATCATTCAGGACGCGGAACTTTTCGTGGAGCAGATCCCATCCAAATACCTGAGCGGGAAGAACAAGATCCTTGAACGCATCCGCAAGGAGAAAGAACAGATGCAGGCCATGCAGCAGATGCAGGCCATGCAGCAACCAACGCTATAAGGATGCCATAACAACGCTATAACACCGGGAAAGACGGCCGCAGGGCCGTTTTTTTAATACCCGCGCCAACCATAGCGCGGAAAGGAGAAACACATGGAGGAATATACCAATCCTTCCCAACCCAACGAAGCGGAAGAAACCATGGAGGACGACGATCTTTTCGGCGACATTTCGGAAGAGGACGACGACCTGTTTTCGGACGCGGAACCCGAAGAAAAGGCCGAAGCGCCGGAGGAGCAAACCAGCGCCCCCGACGCGGCGGAGAAGCCGGACGAAAAGCCCCAAACCCTGCGCATCAAGTACAACGGCCAGGAGCAGGAGATCACGCTTGAGCAGGCGGCAGAGCTTGCCCAAAAGGGCATGAACTACGACAAGGTGTTGAACGAGCGCAACGGCCTGCGTGTGGACGCACGCGCAAGCGAGCTGATGCACCGCCTTGCGGAAGCGAACGGAATGGACGTTGAGCAGTACGTCGGCTTTGTGGAAAACCAGCAGAAAGCCGTAATGCTGCAAAAAGAAGCGCAGAACATCCGGACGAAATATCCGGACATGCCGGACGATGCCGTGCAGGAGATGGCGGAGATGCGCGTCAACGAAAAGCACAAGGCAGCGGAAGAAAGCGCGGCAACGCGGCGCAGAAGCGAGGAGGAGGCGCGGCAGAAGCCGTGGATGGACTTCCTCCGCGAATTCCCGGACTACAAGGACGGGAGGGAACTGCCGCGCGGTGTAGCCGAGGGGATTGAGCGGGGCCTTACACCCGTGGAAGCGATGCTTCGGCATCAGCAAACCGAGTACGAACAACGCATCAAGGAGCTGGAAGCAAAGCTCACAACCAAAGAACAAAACGAAAAAAGCAGGAAAGCATCCGTCGGATCGGCAGCGTCTACGGCCGCAACAAAGGTTGAGGACGCTTTCCTTTCTGCGTTTGACGGATGAGAAAGGTAATTTATGAGCATCAATCTCGCAACCAAATACAGCAACGTAATCGCACAGAAGCACACGCACGAATCGTTCCTCGCGGGCAAAGCGAAGGCGCCGTATGATTTCATCGGCGTAAAGAGCATCCGCATTTACACCCTGCTGTCGCAGCCGCTCAACGACTACGACCGCGCCAACACCTCTAACCGGTACGGCGCGCTAGCGGAGCTTCAGGATTCCTATCAGGAGATCAGCCTGACGCAGGACAAGTCCTTCCGCATTGCGATTGACAAGGGCAACAACAACGAGCAGATGATGGTGAAGGAAGCCGGTCGCGTCCTGAAAATGCAGATGCGCGAGCAGGTCGTGCCCACGGGCGACAAGCGCGCCCTCTATCAGTGGGCGTGGGGCGCCGGCAAGTGCGTGGAGTATTCCGCGGCGGTATCCAAGAGCAACATCATCGGGACGCTTCTTGACAACGAAAAGCAGTTCGCGGACAGCTTCACCCCGCTTGAGGGCCGCTATGTCGCCGTGAAGAACGAGCACATGAAGTTCATCCGCCTGAGTGATGAATTCCAGTATGTGGACGGCGTGCGCGAGAAGTTCATCATGAAGGGCGTAGTCGGCAAGGTCGGCACGCTGAACATCATCGCCATGCCTGCGGACTGGTTCCCGACGAACGTGGAGCACGTGGCGTTCCAGAGCCGCGCGGTCGGATTCCCGTTCAAGATCCGCGATACACGCATCATCACGGATTCGGAAGCGGTGAACGGCGCGGTACTGCTTGGCCGCTTCAACTTCGACGCATTCGTGGTCGGCGGCGCATGCGACGACGTGATCGTGTGCGTGACGAGCGGCAACAAGTGCGCAACGCCGACGGCGACAAAGACCACCACAACGGCGCTTGCCACCACGACGACCTCTGCGAAGATCTACTACACACTGGACGGCAGCGACCCGCGCTTCAGCGCAACCCGCGTGGAGTATTCCGAAGCAATCGCAAATCCGGCGGCTGGCACGGTTCTCAAGGCCGTTGCAATCTATCCGACGGGCAACAAGTACACGTCCGACGTGCTGACGCACGTTTGCGCGTAAACGACACAACGGGGAGGCTTCGGCCTCCCCGACTTTTGGAGGATATATGACAGGGCAGGAGATCTATGAAACCGCAAGCGCGTTCCTGTACGAAGCGGACGGCGAGGACGCGGAAAGCAAGAAATATTCCGTCCCATTTTTGAACCTGCTGCTGCAGGAGTGCCTTGAAACCGAAAATTCCATCCGGCGGCATGAGGGCCGCGCGCTTCTCGCGACGGCGCAGAAGATCGAGACGCTGGATGAAACAATAACATACGCGGACGCGATCACGCGCGTTGCGCTCCCTTACGGCGTGGCGGCGCAGTTCTTTCAGGAAGCAATGGACAACTTCCAGGCCGAAAACTACCGCGCAAAATATGTTTCCGCGCTGAACGACGCGCGGAAGCTGAGCTTTGAACCAATCGTAGACGTATACGGAGGATATTGACATGCCAACGCTTACCACGCCGAAAAACATCGAGGACATCAAGCGATACCACAAGGCATACAGCAAATTCCGCGGCGTGGACTTTTCGACCGACCCGACGCAGGTGAGCGATTCCAGGTCTCCCTTGTGCCAGAACCTGATTTCAGACCTTGCGGGCTTCCCCGAAAAGCGGCTGGGCTGGCGCACCCTGTTCACGATAGACGCGCCGATTAACGGCATGTTTTTTGCCGTGTTTGAATCGGGCGCAGAGAAGTTCATCGTGCACGGAGGAACAAAGCTGTATACCTGGACGGATGCGGGTGCGACGCTGATATACAGCAACATGAACAACGCGAGAAGCACGGCATTCTCCCATGATGGGAAGCTGTACATTCTGGACGGACAAAGCTATCTCGTGGCAACGGAAACGGGAGACACGGTTGGCGTTGCCTCTGTATCGGCAAACGCATTCACCCCGACGACGGTAATCGGCGCTCCCGCGGCGGGCGGCGGCACGCCGTTTGAGGCGGTGAACATGCTGACGGGAAAGCGCATCAACTCCATGGTCGGCGACGGAACGAGCACCGTATTCCACCTCGATTCAAAGAACATCGATTCCGTGGAATCCGTGACGGTGGACGGCGTGGCGAAAACCGCAACGACCGATTACACGGTTGACCTTGCCGCGGGAACCGTAACCTTCGCAACCGCTCCTGCGGAAAGCGCGGCCGGCGGCGGGATCGACAATGTTGTGATCGCATTTACCAAAACGGTTTCGGGGTATCAGGACAGGATCGA
>ULWN01014975.1_pt1 | contig 12907 bp, 6 predicted proteins | sample 1960371 | NCBI WGS metagenome assembly ULWN01 (sample SAMEA4835813, study PRJEB28245) | human gut metagenome | biome: gut microbiome; material: fecal sample | place: Denmark | collected 2008 | reverse complement strand
GGCATCTGAAATGAGAGTTATGCCACTTTGATAAATCCGGTTCATCTGACCGGCAATACAATTAAAGGTATATAGTAAGCCCTTCTTAAAAGCCTCCTGCGCAAGCAAAATGCCAAAGCACCACAGTATGATGCTAAAAAGAAGGACGAAAAAGCGATATCTGGCCAAAGCCCTGTATTCAAATATAAATGTAAACCACACACAAATGGCTGCCCCTACAGCCGCAAGCACCGGGTAATTTACAGACACTGAAAACGCATACAGAAAAATCCTAAAAAGCGCCATCACCGAAAAAAAGCACATGACCATCATAGGCCATATAGCGTGCGTTCCCTTATTCCCGGGCTTCGTGAGCAGTGTGGCTCCTACAAGCTCTAAATCTCCCATACTGCAAGCTCCTCATCCACCTTGTCATAATCAATATGCTTCACGCGCACACCGTTGTGATAAAAGCTGCCATCCATGCCAAGCCGCATCGTATTGCTGTCAGCCGCAATCTCCCTGTTCTCATAGAGTGCATCCACATCCACAGGCTCCTCATATATGCCCGACTCACAAAGCTGCTCGAGCATGGAGTATGTATCAGACTCACTCGCCACAAACCGACTCATGACGCGCTTCTCCTTATCATCCCACCAGATGACATTATGCTTCATAGAAGCAGCTGCCATAGACCACGACACAGAGCCAAGTATCTCAAGAAAAGCATCCATCACACTGACACGTTCATCGCCGGTGCCTTTATATGACATATCGACAAAGATAAATGCAGTCTCATTCATCGGCAGGCTGTACTCCTTCACCATGAAATCATCCGTCTTTGCGGAAAGCTTCCAGTGAAAGCTGTGAAGCAAATCCCCTCTCCTGTACTGTCTGATATCAAACACCTCAGACGAATCCTCACCATGGCGCAGCTTTGAAAAAAGCTCACCGTCCACCGACTCCGAAAGTCCAAGCACACGCGCCATATCAAGCATATGAATCCTCGGCAGCACAAATACTGACGAGCTATGCTCTGAAACGCTGCACTCACGCGTAAAGAGGCTCAGGTAATCCTTCACTGCGACCTTTCCTATATTGAAATACAGCTTGCCGCAGTAGCCGGTACGCAGGTAAAAGCAAAGCGAAGAGCCTGAGCCCGGCGTAACAAAGGCATCACGCGTATAGGCACTCTCCCTGCTTGAAAGCCTGCTGTGACACAAAAGCGTGACAGGTACAGTGCTCATCGGAAGCACAGAAGCATTTGAGACATGCACATCCACCTCAAACTTCTCTCCCTTTGGCACATATCTGTCCGGCACCACTAAAGACGCACTCAGATTGCGCTCCAGATAAACGGAAAGCATAAACAGACACGGCACAAGCAAAAGCTCAAACGAAAGCAGTGTGCGCGCTATATCATTGTCCCAGAACAGTGCAACTGCGAGTGTACATATAATTAAAGCTATGTAAGAAACCTTTTTCTTCATCAATACCTCCGAAAATCAGACATGCTATCTGCCTTCTGTCTGCGGTGTAGGCTGCTTCACCGACGCTAAAATCTCAGCAAGAATATCCTGCGCAGACTCATTGTACATCCTGCCCTGCGCACTCAGCACAATCCTGTGACGCGCTACATTGATAAACACAGAAGCCACATCACGCGGCAGCACATACTCACGCCCCTCAACATAAGCAGACGCCTTGCTCATCCTGGCAAGTGCAAGCGCACCACGCGGACTGACTCCAAGCTCTATCCGGTCATTGTTTCTCGTGGCCTCCACCAGGCTCACGATATACTCATAAACCGTCCTGTGGACAAATACACTCTCCACTTCCTTTTGTATCGCAACGAGCTCATCGGTGAGAATGGACGGCATGATATTTTCCATAGGATTGCCATGGTCACGGCTCATCAGAATATCAAGCTCATCCGCTCTGTTGGGGTATCCCATGCTGATGCTTATCATAAAACGGTCGAGCTGTGACTCCGGCAGCATCTGTGTACCTGCAGAGCCAATAGGGTTCTCCGTAGCGATAACGTGAAACGGTCTTGGCACCGGATGAGTCACACCATCCACCGTCACCGTGCGCTCCTCCATCACCTCAAGAAGCGCGGACTGTGTCTTTGGCGATGTACGGTTTATCTCATCGGCCAGAAACAGATTGCACATGACAGCGCCCTCCTCGTAGTCAAACCTGCCAAGCTCCTTCCTGTATACTGAAAAGCCTGTGATATCTGTAGGCAGTACATCAGGTGTAAACTGCACACGGCTCTGCTTCATATCCAAAACCCTCGCAAACGCAAGCGCCATGCTCGTCTTGCCCACGCCCGGAATATCCTCAATCAGTATATGCCCGTTTGCAAGAATAGCCTCCATGATGGCAAGCACACAGTCATCCTTTCCAATAATCACCTGTTTCACAGATTGTATAGCCTGAGCGGCCTTCTCATAACCCTTCATATATTACTCGTTCCTCTCTCTTCTTCTGCGCCTTACAATTATAATAAAAATCACAGTCTCCAGTGTACCTGCCACAGCAAGTGCCACAAGCATCCACGGCCACACATCCACTATTCGCTTCGTGAGTGCGCCAGACTGCATCTGATTCTTTGTCTCACTCTTCTTCTCGCCTGTGTACTCAGTACGCTCACCACGCACCAGAAGACGGTGCGAATTAATCGCATACGGTGTACAGGTGACAAGTGTACAGTAATCCTTCCCCTCCACTATATCAAGGTCTCCCGACTCGTTAGGCTCGACTACCTTAATCTGATCCACCTTGTACGCAAGAATCTCATCGAGCACATGCAGGTAAAACTCATCGCCCATCTCAAGCTTATCAAGATTCGTAAAAAGCACCGCACTCGGAAGACCTCTGTGGCCTGTCAGCACGCAGTGAGTACTCTCGCCGCCGAGCGGATAGCTGGACTGCTCCATATGACCAACACCCTTTGCGAGTACATCATCACTCGTGCCGCTATATATAGGCAGATTCACATCAATCTTTGGAATAGTGATATATCCAAGTGACTCCCCGACATCCACGAGGTCTGCATAGCTTACCGCACCGCTCTCACTCTCTGTGCTCTCAGCCGACACCACAGTACTAAGCTGGTCATTGTACTTGGTCGCAGCCTCCTTTAAGGCATCCACCTTTTCCTCGTCCAGCTGCTTCACCTCACTGTCATAGCTTGTGATAGCAGAGCTAGCATGCTTTTCATTTATACGGTTGCTGATATATGGGTAGAGCGCAATCGACATTCCGGTGAGGAAGAGGATGGCGCAAAAGATTATTCGCAGTTTCTTCATAGCTTGTATTCCTATAGCTTTTTCCTATACCTAAGGCTTCTGATAGCACTTATTCAAATCCACAACTGCATAAGCTGCATAGCTGTCTGATTGTAGAGTTGAATAAATGTTAGCATATCGTTTCAAAAATGTAAAATGAAATGGTAACCTCCGCACATGCAGACCTGTAAGTCTGTATATACGAAGGTTAGTCATCCCTTTGCTCTTGTAAGAGCACTTTATTCGGTTAATTCTTATCTAAACTCTCTATGGCTATTGCCAATGGTTAGGCTCTCTTTCTTCCTCTGAGCATGATGTATACTGCAGCGAGCATACCACCGATACCAATGATTAAGAACATTGCGGTTCCGATGTCACCGGTTTTTGGGAGGGTGAAGCCTTTGCGGTTGATGATGGTTTCGGTCATTGTACCTGTATCAGCTTGAACTTCACCTGTTGAATTAGTGCTTTTTGTAAAAGTTGTCGTCTTTTTATCCTCTGAATGTTTTACCAACTTTCTAACTGTTTTTCCATCTACTGTTTCATCCACCCATTCTGATTCTTTTGTCCAAGTAGTTGAGTATTCAATATTTAATACAACATGGACAGGTGATTTTAGGAGATTGAATCCTTCATTTGTCTTTGTCTCTACGAGATAGTAATCGCCATTTGCAAGACCACTCTGAGCAATATTACCGTCTTGGTCAGTTACAAGCTTATCAGTGTTAATTTTAAGCCATTTCTTATTTGATTCAAGTCCTAAAGTAGAAGCAGAATTACCTGTTATTACACCAGTCGTAATATTAGAAACTTCTTTATATAAATCAAACTCTACACCCTTTAAAGGTGTTTTATTTGTACTTGCATCTGTTTTATGAATGTTTAATTTAAATGTATAAACTACAGCTGTATCCTCAATTTTATCCTTCCCCTGCTCTTTGTCATGATTAGGATTCGTTGTATCAGTTGTATCTGGTAGAATGTTATTAGAGTACTCTAATGTTGCTGTATTTGGATTTCCTGCAGTTGTTGTCTTAGCTGTGTCGAGAAGCTTAGCATTATATGATACTACAATCTGCTTTCCAGCATAAGCTGTCATTTCAGCTGGAACAAAATTGATTTTGAAGCCGTTGGCTGGTATTTTATTTGTATCGGTTTCTTTAGACCATGCTTTAGAATCTATTTTATTTTCACCATACTTAATGCTAATACTATCAGCATCATCCATTAAGTTTGTTGGTGTATCTTTAAGAGTGAATTCCTTTAACTGAGCAATGTTGCTTGGTACATCAATTGTTATCCTATATGGTACCATATCGCCAACACTGTAGTCAGCATCATGCTGCCAATTATCTTTTCCCTCTGCTGTTTGCTCTCTTCTCTTGACCTCTTTTTTCATATCTGGCTTTTCGTTTGTCACTATGATGGTATTTGATACACTATCCAGAGTTGCATAACTATTAGTTTCAAGTGTAATATTTTTAGCACCATCTGTACCTATAGATATAGTAAACACATAAGTATTTTTTCCATCCATGATATAGCCGTCATTTGAAGCAAGGTCAGTCTCAATAAATCTGTACTTTCCAGGTGCTAAACCGCCTACACTGAGCACTCCATCTGCTCCTGTAATATATTCTCCAGTTGTATTAACTACGTCGGCATTGTTCTCACCTTTTGTTGTTCCTGTTTTACATGTCTCCCATGTAGTTGTAGATGTTGCTCCAGTTACTTCTTGTTGTAATATGAACTTTACACTCTGTAAGGCTTTTTCCGAATTAGAACCAGCTGTTTTACCAACCTTTTTTAACTTTACATCACCATAGTTTGTGGCATTCTTTGGATAAACATTTACATCATAAATCCAATTATCGCCATACTTTGTATTGTTAGTTGAATCAGTAACTGTATTTGTTGTAGGTATAGATACTATAAAGTTAGCTGTCTTATTTGTTACCTGAGATGGAGCATCAACTTCTTTTACAAGATATACACCTAATCCGAGGTTTTTTATAGTTGCTATTCCAGATTCATTAGTTGTTGCTGTACCAGCTACTGTTAATGACGATTCTGTAATCTTATCCTTTATACTATCATATGTAGTATTTTCATTAAAATCTCTGTCAGCAAGACCATGAATGATATTAGTATACTGTAACGCGGTACTTTTTTTACCATCAGAACCTGTAACAGTATCCTGCGATATATCTGCAAGCTTGTATGCTTCAAATTTAACTCCTTTTAATACAGTTGCACCCCCAGGAATAGTTTCCTCATCAGTATCTTGACCTGTTCCTGTTTTTAAACTGTCTTGAGCACCATTATACTCATACTTGTGAATTATAATACTACCCGTTTTACTTGCATCAATAGTAGGGCTCTTTGTGCTAGTGGCCCAGGCCGGTGTGCCGAATGATGTCAGCACCATGGCTGCTCCAAGGAGACCAGCCAACATTTTTTTAATTTTTTTCATACTTTTTTCCTCTCTTATATCTTTTTCATTGTTGTCGTGTTACATGCGACCGGCAGGTGTTATTTGCCAATCGCGTTTCTTCTTTGTCTCTTAAGTTTGGAGTATTGTACCTCCTTTCTAAGAGTAATCAAGAAAAATATCAAGCAGCCCAGCGTTGCGAGCGCCATTCCGCATAATATGAATAACATTGCTCCATAACCACCGGTTTTTGGTAGAAGGAATTTCATACGGTTGCTTATCTGGAGACTGATGGTGTTTTTTGTATCATCAGTATCGCCAAATGTGTAATTATGTTTACTTTCATCATAACTCTCACCCTCGCTGCGCACGATTGTTGTTCCTGTTCTATCTATTTTAATGATTATTGGATCCTTTAATAAACTGTAGCCCTCTTTAGCTTTTGTCTCTGTCAGGCGATATCTTCCATCCGGTAAATCCGTAAATTCTGCAATACCAAGAGGTGTGTCTTTTTCTGTGCCTGATATTTTCTCTGTGCCTGACGTTGTTTGATTTCTGATACTAAACGTATCATCTACTACATAATTTCCGTTTGCATCAAGTATTAACTTTTCTAGTGTAAACTCTACACCATTAAGCTTCACGCTTTCATCAGACGCATCCACCTTGGTTATTTTGATATTTGTTTTTGGGCTGTATACATTAGTGATTGTATATGTCTTGTCTACCTTAGTTGAATTTTCAGTTGAACCTGCCGATACATAAGTACCATTATTATATGACTGCACTTTAAAGCAATCATTAAAATAGTCTCCAGTACTCAGTTCCTTATATGTTTCTGCGTCTTTGACTACCTCAACAACGCGATACTCATATGGATTATTTTGCGGTTTTGTATAATCCGGATATCTGTCAAGGTTTTTAAAAACATATTTCCAGCTATTGGCTGTATTTTGATTATCAGGCCTAAGCGTAATAACTTTTGTTTCCTTGCCTTCGCTGTCAGTAACTGTCACATCCTTCCATGCAGCTTCAGTGGTATCTTTTACTCTTCTTTGTAATTTAACAGTTACACTATCAGGTAGGTTTGTATTGTTTTTAGTTCCCTCCCATTTTTTTTCAACAGTCAGGTTAATAACAGGTTTTTTCGTATTTTTGAAAGTAAATACCGTATTTTCTGCCGTTGAATCTGCTTTGATTTTGCCATGTACAACCAGATTTCCGCTACTATCCTTTGACTTAGATGCTGTATACTTTGACTCATCATCACTGTATGTAGGCTGAGTAATTTCTATATCATTGAGTGAGGAGCCATCCTCCGGCAATATCTCTGAGATAGTATATTCAGTTCCTGCCGGAATACCTGTAATATCAACATGCTCTCCCCATTTCAGCTTATATATTTTTTCATGTGTCTTTCCGTTCTCAAGAGCCATTCCTGCAATATTTGTAAAAGTAACCTTAATCTGATATTCCTGATTAAGCGTTTCAGCAGTATCGCTTTGATATGCTCCTGATTTTGCTATCCTGATTGCACCGGTTCTGACTTTGTTTGTGTATTTTACTTTCAGCTTTGTAGAGGTTGTTGAGCTATCAGGATCCGTGAATGACCTAAACACTATTGTGTTTTTCTCATCAGTATCAGAGCTTGTAATACCATTTTTCTTAGCCCATCCGGTAGCTTTATAACCGGCATTAGATTGTTCCTTACCATCTGAATCAACTTCATTAACATAAACTTCCTGACGTCCATCCTTAAGAGCCTGTCCATCCTGAGTTGGAAGTGTAACCGGTTCTGCCTGCTTAACAGTTTTTGAATTCGCTGGTACAGTACTTTTTACCGCTTCTCCATTTTCATACAGTGTCCACGATGGTGTAAATACCTCTGTATCTACATCCTCACTCAGTGCTATATAACTTCCTCGCCTGAACTGGTCTTCAAATGTAGCTGTTTCTCCATTTGCCAGCGTAAACGTTCCATCTGCACCCATTAAATTTGTTGTGGTTGAAGCTCCTGACGATACTGTATATACCGCATTGACCGGATACATCAATGTACCCGATGCTACAGAGCCATAATCCGGTATTTCGTATTGTTTAGTAACAAAGCCTGTTGGCTGTGTCACCTCTGACGATGGTATAAATTTAAAAGCATCGAGGTACATATCCCTGCTTAAGTTATAGTCAAATTTGATATTTACAATCTTTGAATAATCAAACAACGTTGTATTTTGGCTCAGCTTATCCAAATCTATTGTAATTGTATTCCATTTTCCTTTTTTCAGATTCAGACTGTTATATGTATTACCTGCCGAAAGGAATCCACCTATTGTTTTCTTATTACTATCTTCCAGCTCCACGTACATATTGTTAAGTGAAGGTGTTTCGGTTACAACTCCATCATACAGACTAAACTGCAGATACTTATAATGATTTGTAGTGCTTTTGCCTATTGTATATGTAGCATTGAATTCGTTTCCTTTTCCTGATGAAGGGTAAATAATGCCCCATCTTAAATGCTTGTATGTACCATCGTCTGATAATTCAGCCTTCCAATGAACCACATCGCTCTTTTCGGTCCCGTTATCTGCCTCATCTCTACATGTTTCCAGATGTTCAAACACGTTATTTCCTACATTTAAAATTGTATTATCATTAAATGTATCATTAAATGTACTATTATCAATTATCTGTCCACCGGTGGCTTCTTTCTCTGCATAGTGTGTTGCCTGATTTAATATAGTAAATGGGAATGCCGAAACATTGTCAAAGCATGCTTTAAAGTCTTCGGCAACATCAGTTGTATCCACATTCTTCTCCACCTGGAATTCGTTCTCGTCAGGGAAGTTGAATGATATAGACATATTTGACTCCCAGAGGCCTCGCTCCATGTAGAACATGGTGAGTGTGTGTTCTTTGGTGGAGTAATCATCTGTAATTTCTTTTACATCCTTAAAGCTTTTTTTTACATTTTGAGTTATTCCACCTGATGATGTATTATTTTTAACACTCGATACTGTCGCTGTTTTATCTTTAAAATTTATTGTTCCGGTAACCTTACCGTGTCCTCCACCTACATCAAGCACCAGCTTACCATCAATAAATACCCATACGTCATCATCTCCTGAGAAGTTGAACTCGATAGGCGCATCCGCATTTTCTGTTGTCTTAACGGTTCCATCTGATGTCAATTTAAATTTCAAATCAAATTTTTGTCCAAAGCCATAATTGAGCTTGACTGCCTGTCCTGACTGCTCGCTATTATTAAATGGGAAATAATTATTATCAGTTGTAGCTGGAAAGCCTGCACTAGCTGTCTGTCCTTTAACTTGCGATTCTGTTGGAATGAGAAAATATCCATCTTCATCGCTTTTTTTAAGTTCTAGGTTATGATTTGAGTAGCTGCTTTCTGCGCTGTTATAGCACCAATAATCGACAGTTCCTGTACTATTTTTATCAGACACACTCCGCATAGATTCTTTTACAAATGGGAATGTAACATTCTTATACACTTTACCAAGTACAGTATTCTTTGAGTTGCTTCCAGTAAGAAACGACTCATTGAAGTAAGGTGCTGCTACTGTTCCACTGGATGTATCTATCATCAGGTTTTCCTGTGACAGTGTATCTGACACCAGACCCTGAGTGGCATTATGACCATCTTCTACACCCTGATTTTTCAATTCACCTGCCGGCTTCGTATTTGAACTTGTGTATTTCGTCGAATTTCTGCCCCACATTGAATTATTATCGTAAATGAATTTACTCCAGTCATCGCTGCCATATAAATTTAGTGTATTTTCAATATCTGAATAAGGACTTCCATTATAGTTCTGAAAATTTCCCCAGTATATAGGCGATGATGCTGAGTTCTGACTATAATATGAGCTGAGTGCCTGATCAAACTGTCTGAATGGCTGGTAGATAAAATGGTGATTACTTAATTTGCTTAAATCTTTTTCTGAATAATTATCTCTGTTGTTACCATTCAGCTCATAGTCTGAATAATAGTCATACAAGGTTGTATTGACATAGAGAGTGTTACTGTCTCTGTTGAGAGTTCCATCCGGCACATCTACGATTTCACTTGCGGCTGTTGCATCTGCCTTTGTTTTGCCATCAACATCTCTTATGCTATATATGTTGTCCCAGTATCCAGAACGCTTACTTGAGTTATATATAGCATCATCGCTTGTGTCAGCATAGAAACATGGGTTGCTATAGCTGTCCCATACATTTTTCAAGTCCAAATCAACCGTTTTGCTGGCATTATCAACCACACCTTTCCAAGGAACAATTGCAGCTTCACCTGATGCACTATAAAACAGAATATGTGGATATTTCTCTTTCAGCTCGGCTTTGTAAACATCTGACCATGTATTACCATTCTTAGTGTATGCAGAGATTTTTGTCAATTTACCGGTTTCAAAGTTTTTACCATTTGCATTATCTGTACTAGAATTATAGCTATCATTCCATGCAAAGAAGAAAATGTTTTCATTATCTCTTGGTAATGAATTATTAGCACAATCTGCCGTATCATATTGTAGCTTGGAAAGAGTTGTATCCAGATATATAGGATATGTTGTTGTTTGTGTATATGTCCCTTTCACACATACATTTGCACCTTCAAATGTAACTAGATTATTGTTTCCATTTGGATAAAATCTGTAAACATTGCCAGCGCCGTCTGTCAGTTCAAATATTGTATCGCTAGTGATTGCTTTTCCAGACAAATCATAGCTGAGTACTTTTGGATCTGCACTATCCGCTGTTAATTCTATTTCTGAATTATCAATTCCTACTATTCTACATCTATATTTTTCTGCATTATTCACATTAAAATGAAGATTATCAAAATACAATTTATTGTTTGCAAATGATGGATTTTCTGTACTTGTCTTTAATTCACTCCAATCCGTGCTTATTTTTCCATTTGAATCCTGTCTGATTCCGTAATACAAGGTTCCACCTTTATTTATTGCATCCCCTATTTTATATGAATCAGTAATGGTATTTCCATTTGTATCCACATATCTCATGTACTGGTATGGGTTGATTCCATTCTGTGGAATATTTACTTTGGAATCAGTTAATTCGGCATTTAAAACGTTCCCATCGCTATATGTGCCATCCACACTAAACTGTGCCTTAATGCCTGACAATGTAGCAGTCATATCAACAAATGATAGTGTATTGTCAGCATATGATTTTTTTACTGCTATAGTATAAACTGGCTTCTCCATTGTACTGGTACCATTTTGTACAACTACGCTTCCCTTAGCCTCATCTACTGTTACTGCTGACTCTCCTGTTCTATAATAATCATTACCATTAATTTGCTCCCAGGCATTCTTATCTGTACCATCGACATATGTAAAATAAAATTTACTGCTACCATAGGATGAGAAATTAGAAACCTGAAATTTCCAAATGCCATTTTCATACGTTCCTCTTTTAGGATCTCCTCCATCAGCCCCTGTAAACCTAATACACACATTTACATTATTATTCCAGTCTGCACTTTTATTCAAATTCATACCGGACGGGTCAAGATATATATACTCTTTACTAAGCGTCACGCTTGCACTATCTGCCTGTTCCTGCGCTTCCTCCGCAAACGCACTTACCCCATAAACTGCTATTCCCAATATAACAAGCAATGCCATCACAATGCTGATTTTTCTTTTGAGTATTTTTCTCATTACCCTCATCATCAACTCTCCATACGATTCTACTCTCAGATTATTTTCGTTATATATAATTATATACTTTCGATGCTTTTCGTAAATATAATTTTTTTTAGATTTGTATCACTATTTTCATATCTTTTCATTTTCAACTTAAAAACATCACTATTAAATGGTGTTTTATTCCTAATTTTAGCACTTTTTGTCGATTTTTTGCTTCCTATACTGCATTCTTCCACAGCGCAAGGGGCTTTATCACACGAGACCAGCCTGGGCTCAGAGGATGAAGTTCCGTCCTACTGTCAATATACCTTAACCAAAAAAGAAGCAGCCTCTGTGCTCCCGCCCAAAGACTGCTTCATATTGATTATTTTTAATTTTCAACTGCTGCTATGCCAGCTTCTTATTTTTCTCAAGAAGCTCATAGATTTTCTCAACATCATAATCCGGCTTCATTGACAAGGCTGCTTCGTAAATTGGAGCGATAACCTCCTCTTTTTCTTCCAGGTCATCTGCTATTTCTGCCACACTCTTGTCCTTTTGCAGCTTTTTTACAACCTGTGAGATTATTTTTTGTCGTTCTCCGATTTCCTTACCGATTTCCTTACCGATTTCCTTACCCTCTTCTGTTGCAACCTCTTCCCAGTAATCACTCACATTACACATCTCGCTCATCCTCCCTTCGAGTTCCATGCTCATTTTAAGTCCATAGTCTTCTTCAAGTATCTTCTTTTTTTCGATAAACTCTGACTTTGAGAACAGCTCTTCCAGCATTCCTATGAGTTTATTCTTAGACTGCTTTTTATTTTTTGTTGCTCTCGTCCGGACATTTATCAGTGCACCATTTAATTTGTCAATCTGTGGTATTTTCTTTATTTTACCATAAATCAGGCTGGATTTCATCCCAAATTCGATTATTGAGTCCTCTGATTTTTTTGTATCCATACATATCCATATGGTATATACGGATTTTAAGTCATCATAATTCGAATTTACAAACTCAGTACCCTTCTGCTCAGAAATCATTCTGCCCATGTAATAGGCAATCCTGTTTTCCAGCCGGTAGCCCAGCTTTGATTTTTTGCTGCTCTTCTGGGCTTCAATATTGATAATAAATTCTTTTCTTTTTCCATTATAATACAAGGGAAATTTGATGTCGTAAATAATTTTTCCATCATCCTCATCAACTGACTCATTATTTACGTTCTGGATTTTAACTCCAAGCCTTTCCGGAAATCTGAGCATTACTGTCGGCTCACCAATGCACGGAATTATTTTCTCGGCTTCCATTTCCTTAAATTCCGGCACGAGCGCCTGAACTATATAGGCTGCTATCTGCGGATCTGCCAGAATACACTTCACGTAATCGTCACTGGTTGCCTTGTCCTGCTCTATAGAGCTGAGAGTTCTGGACAAATTTGTCTTCACTTTTCTGTATATCATACACTTCTCCTGTTTTCCACATGAAATCTGCATACACATCATTTTTTATAGCCCCATTTTTGTGCATACAT
>ULWN01035897.1_pt1 | contig 12950 bp, 18 predicted proteins | sample 1960371 | NCBI WGS metagenome assembly ULWN01 (sample SAMEA4835813, study PRJEB28245) | human gut metagenome | biome: gut microbiome; material: fecal sample | place: Denmark | collected 2008 | reverse complement strand
GAGGTCGAGGCTTTCCGCAAGGTTTTTGATCTGTGCCGCAGTTTCCGGTTTTGCCATAATCACCACAGCGCCCAGCTTTCTGAGACTGTCATCCGAAAAACCATCCGTCGCCTGCGCCAAAGCGTTCAGGTCGTCAATGCTTTCGTTTTCCATGTCCAGCAGTACATCCACCTCATCCGGCAGATGGCTTTCCACCAGCCGCAGGCGGATCTCCGATGGATCTGTGATACCGGCACGAAGAAGGGCGCGGTCGATCTCCTCCTGCGCCATAGGGAGAAACAACCAAGTGATGCGCTCCGTGTCCTCCGGCTCGGATTTGGCGGTCACCGCAACCGTGATGGCATTTGGCTCATAGTAGTAGCAGGGGAAGGACCGGCCGTCGTAGACCTGCTTCAGCTTCATGCCGTTATCATAGACCACGCCGTAGGGTGTGATCGTACCGCTGCCGCTCTCGATGAGCCGCCTTGCCGTTTCCTCGCCGTCCAATGCATCCAGTTCCTCCGTTTTGGCGCAGCCGCCGTGCAGATTCATATAGTGTTCACGGCCAACAGCAGCGAGGTCAGAAAAATCCGTAATGACGGTGGCTTGTTGGCAGCAGAAAGTCAGGTTGATCAGATCCTTCAGTTCAAAAAGCTCCAGTTTGTGGGCCATCGCCTGAAACTGTGCGGCTTCGCCAGTATCAAAGCTATCCAGCCGTTTGGCAAGGTAGTTCAGCTCCTCCACATTGACCGTGAGCATTTCCGTGCGTTTGAGCACAGAGAAAAAGCTATCAACCTCCTCCACCTTGCAGTCCGCCTTGACCGCGTCACCGATCTCCAACGCCTCCAGCAGCTCCATGCAGTGTACGTACTGGTCGCGAGGGATGGGGAACGGGATGGTTGCGACACCGTATTCCGGGTGATGCGGATTGCCGAGCACTGCTTGTATCATCATGTTTCGTCAACTCCTTTTTCCAAATTCAAAACCACATCTCCGTACTTGGCCATCAGCAGTGCGCCGGTGATCAGGTGGAACGCCTCATCTGTGACCAATTCCGGAGACGCAAGGTCTGCAAGAGTGATATTGCAGCAGCCGACAGCAATGGCCTTCGCCGCCTGGTAGACGCTGTAGAGCTCCGGCTCGATCCCTCTGAGGCGGACGCTTTGGAAGTCAAAGCCGTCGTTGCCGCATTTCCAGACCATCCTGCGCCAAAGGCTCTCATGCGCCGTGAGCAGGTAGAGGGCGGCTTTGTTTCGGTCGGACAAGCGCCAGCAGCGCTCTCGCCAGTGCGTCCATCTTCGCCGGTGGGCATCGGACAGGAAGAATCGAACCTTTCTTTCTCTGAATTGCTGATGCATCCGTTTTCGGAGTTGCGACCCCATAGAGGATGCGAAGCAGTCCCGCACGAACTCATTCAGTTCCAGTACGCCTGCTTCGATCCGTTCCTCCAGGCAGGTGCATTCGCACAGGCGGCACGGATGCTTGCGGACATAGTTCTGGCAGTATTCGCATGCCACATCTTTGGGCGTGTAATGGAATGGGCTGCGGTATATCCCACCGCCTCTGGGTTTTTGACCGGGCTGAGACATCATCAACTGCTCCAGCGCCTGCAGCGGCGTGTCTCGCATGAAATAGCGCGGCATAAGTGGACTCCTTTCTGAAATGAAAAAAGGCCGGAATCTTATTGCAAAGACTCCGGCCCTACCGTTTGATATTACATTGTCTGTCCCTGCGTCGGTTCCGCGTCCTGCTGCTGGATGCGCTCCATAATGTCGGGCAGGCACTCCTCAATCTGCTTCCGCACATCCTGAATTGTCTTTTCCTGATCGTATGACAGTTCAAAGCTGCCCTGCAGGGTGTCCGTGCAGCAGCGATAGATCTCAATGAGCTGTGCCTCCTGGAAGAGCTGCTGCTCGGGGATCAGTCCGGAGCGAACAGCGAAGTCCCGCTTCGCCGCGTCATAGTTGCCGGATGAATATAGTCCGGTGTAGTAATGACCATGACATACGCCTTTGCGGTCGAAGCTCCAGTCCCAGGTAACGAACTGGACGCCGTATTTGCTTTGGATGCCGGCCAGCACAATGTCATTGAAATCCGCCAGCACCTTGTAGCCGTCCTCCAGACCTTCGGCTTTCAAAAAAGGTGCCGTCTCCATCTGCCGCATATATTCCGCTGTGGTCCTGACGATCTCATACACCTTGTCCTTGGCGGCAATCCGTTCCGGCTCGTCGATATCCTCATTGCGGTAGGTAATGCCGCCGGTCTCGGTCACCTCGCACAGCGGCGCACCGTCAAGCAGGACACGCAGCCCGCCAGTCTGAGTTCTGTCTGTGTGAAATCCTTCTCGGGCAAGGACGATCGCTACCTCTCTGAGGTAGCGGTTCTTTTCTTCTGCGCTGATGCTCATATAACTCCTCCCATGCGTAAAAAATAAGGCCGGAGCGATCATGCTCCGGCCCACAAATGCAGACGCTGCGACCAGCGCCCTTTTTGAAATGAAAAAGGGCGCCGCTCCATTGGTCTGGCAAGACCAACAAAACGACGCCTAAATCTTTGTGATTCTTTTTTGAGAAAAATACCGCTGCCAGCCGGAAAAATCGTCGCTGAAAAAGGGCGCTGGCTGAACGCATCTGCACGAAACAGGAAAACGCCCGGTTCGAATCGGGGCAGACGCTCTGAAACAGCGATTTGCATCTATGGTTTGAAAGAAGAAATCCGGGCCTGAAAAAGCCCGGAAACGGTTGATGCGCCTGGCTTTTCGCCAGACGCATCTATACCGTTTCGTTAATATGGTACGCCCGACGGGATTCGAACCCACGACCTTCAGAGTCGGAGTTTTGATTTTGGCGTTTTTCATCGTTGTGTAATGTGGCGCAAAGCATTGAAAAATCAAGGTTTTTTGAATTTAGCGTTTTTTATCGTTTTGCAGAATAATTCAACTTTTCGCAATGGAGTTGAACTAAAGTTGAATTATTTTTGTGCCATATATTAGTTGATTTTGGAGCGGGTGCTTGCATTGTGTCGGCATATGTGATACTCTGTCGATGCACCCCCAAAGGTGCGGGCGCTGCACAACGGCAGGCGGTTAGCTACATCTCCGCGAAGGAGGTGAGGCAATGCGACTTACGATTACCTTTCATGTATTTACATACACGATCACGATAACCGTAAAGCAAAACCGCCACTCTGCCAAGTGACGGTTTTTAGCTTAGCTATAATTCGTTTCTTCAAGAGCTAACCGCGTGTCGCAGCGCTCTTTCTGCGTCTATTATAGCGCCTGCCTCGATTTATGTCAAGGCGGGCATTTTATTTATCTTCCCCGTCGCGCTTGATCGTCTCGTCTACGGCGCGGTTTATGAAGCTGTTGACGCTCTCGCCCCTGCTTTCGGCATGGGCTTTTATTATGTCCTTTTTGCCTTTGGGCATGCGGATTTGAAATACATCGTAATTTTCCTTTATGTATTTGTTGACGGCTTTCTGCTGAGCCTTTGAAGCAGGCATATAGCACCTCCTGTTATGTTGTCACCGGGCGCGCGACGTTTTTCAGCCTCTCCCCCCATTGTGGTTTTATTATACCACGTTTGTCTATTGAATGCAATATACATTTTCAACAATATATTGAATGCAATATTGGTGATAATGTCAATTGATATATTGAATGCAATATAGTATACTATAATCACAACAGGGAAACAAAGCCCAGCGCGAAGGCGGACGGAGTAGGCGAAAGCCGAAACAAGAGCGCCACATAAGAGCGGGACCGGATAAGGGAGATTGAGATTGCAGAGGGCATAGATGCTTAATGCCACCCGCCGCCGGGCTTCCTGGACAAACAGAAAGGAGATAACAAAATGAACATGCAGGACATCGAAAGGAAAATCAGACTCATGCGCGAGATGCAGCGTATGGCGGAGGAGGCACAGGCGGAGGCCGACAGCCTCAAGGACGAGATAAAGGCCTATATGGGCGCGTCTGAGACGCTTTCGGTCGGTGAGTATAAGATAACCTACAAGACCGTAAAAGGCAGCAGGCTCGACGGTACGGCGCTCAAAAAGGCAATGCCGGATATATACTCGGCGTTCTGCCGTCCGACGGAGACCCGCCGTTTCTGCGTGGCGTAAGGAGGTGTATAATATGACAGCAAAAGAGGAATTGAAAGACTTAATATCGAAAATGAATGAAGAACAGTTTCAGCAGTTTCTTGATGAAATACAGCGCGTGCTATAAAAATTTTTTAAGACATTAGGAGGATAAACAATGTCAACACTATTTCAGGAAATGACCCTTAAGTACAACGCCGAATATAAAGCCGATCCTGGCATCGGCCAGCAGCCCATAAACAAATACCTGCCGGACAACCTTAAACGGCTTATCGAATGTGCATGGGGTGACGGCAGCGACAGAGCGGCGCTTGTAGACATTTTCATGCACGGCTATTTCTATGGCGTAAACGAAACCAAAGCAAGATTTGGAGTGGAAGACGATGACTGACCGCGAGATACTGCTTAACGAGATCAAGCGCCTGCTGGAGGACGCAAGCAACCATGAATTGGATTTTGTATATGTTATGCTGCTTAACATGAGGAGGGACACACAATGACAGCACGTGAGGAACGTGAGATACTGATAAAAGAGCTCAAGCGAATTATGAACACAGCCAGCAACTACGAATTGCGGTGCGCGTACATCCTACTGCTTAATATGAAGTAAACACGGTAGCAAAAAGACCGGCCTTTATTGGTCGGTCTCTTTTTTATGTGTATTCCGCAAAAAACTTGAGTTTTATTGAGTAGATTGTAATCCGTTATTACCTGCCTTTAATCGAGCTCCGCTGTGTAAGCACCATAAAAGTTATCATAACCGCCCTCCCCGAAAAACATACGGTCGTAAAAATCCAGCTGCATTTTTGAGCGGTAGTTTCTCAGGTTATAGATACGCTCGGAGAGATATTTTTCCGCTTTGTCAAGATTATCTTTGCTTGTTTCATAATCGTACTTTTCCGGCAGATGCATATTGACACCTTTTTTCTTTGCGATAGACTGCAAAGCCTTTATTGCCTGAAAGTTTGTTCCGAGCTGTCCGGCAATGCTGTTAAGCTCTTCCTTGCTGATATCGTCTCTCAGCTGAAGCGCGGTAAGCAGGTTTAGTTGCTCGGCAGTCGGCGCAACGGACAGCGCTTTTTCAAGCTTCTCTCTATGCTCTGCGACCACTTCGGAGGCCAGCGCCTTAAGCTCATCTGCCTGCTCCACAACAAACGCCCTGAATTTCTCGTCAACTGCCTTGCACTGTTCATCAACATATGACTGAACATAAATTCGTCCTATCGTTGCTTTTGTGCCCTGCTTGCATTCGTTTCTCTTTGCGTCCGCTTCAAGCGCCGCCTTGTAAACTTCCTGTGCCTTCACTCTGAATTCTGTAAATTTCATGTTCTAAAATCCTTTCAAAAATATTAACTTTTATTAACAAGTTCGCAACTCGTTATAAATCAAATATCGTTCCTGCACGCTTTCGCCGCTATTCAGGAACGAGCTTAGCCCCGTACCGCTGTAGCAATTAAAGCCTCGCAGCCGGGCATTGCGCTGCATAGCCCGCAGGCCTCTGTATTCCCTGCTTTTTATCTCGTTAGGCGTGGTCTGCCGCTCGGACGCGATGCTCTTTATGGTCTGACCGTCAAAGTATCGCCTGCGTATAACGTCGCTGCATTCGGCGGGGATTGCCGCCATAGCCTCGCACAGCGCGTCGTGCAGCTGCTGCCGGTATACATCGTCCTCAACGCGCTCGAAGCTCTCAGCGCCGTTAGGGTCGGGTACAGCATCCTCAAGCGTTATGTCCTCGTCTATGGGCGTTGACAGGCTGACGGCATTGTTTAACGGGTCGTTCGCCGCTCTGCGCGTCCTGAGGCCGTACAGCGCCGCATAAGCCGTTTTAAGGTGATAGAGCTATACCACGTCGTAAAAGCTCCGCGTTCGGCCTTGTAGGTCGATGCAGCCTCGCACATGGCTATGTAGGCCGCGCTCATGAGATCGTCAAACTCAACATCGCATCGGAGCGGGAACGCCCTCAGCCATCGGTTAGCCGTCTTCATCGCATAGCGCTTTATCTGCTCCCATAGCTCAATCTGCCGCTCCCTGTCGCGGCTAAGCTGTGCTAATTCTTCATTCGACGGCATCCGAAACAAGATCCCCTATATCGAAGCCGTCGTTTTTAATGCCCTCAATAACCAGCTCATAAAGCGACATGCTCAGAGCATCGAAGCCCTGCGTTGATAGCGGATAGTCGATAATGCGCCGCCCGTCGGGAGTGTGTGCGCCGTGAGTAAAAAGGTAGTCAATAGCTCCCTGCGTTGTATAAAATCTATCACCACCCTCCACGATGAATACGGTACGCTCTTCGGCGCTGTCCTTGAAAAACTGCTTCAGCGCCGCGATACGTTCGTTAATTGTTGCCATTAAAATTATCCCTCCATTTTTCAAGCTCGCGCAGCTGCTCCAGTATGTCGGCGTGCTCGCTCAGCTTCAGCGAATATTCCAGCATCGTCCGAGCGGCTGTTATCCTTGCCTGCGTTTGTTCGTCCTCGTCCTCCACTATCGTGCGCAGTGTGCGCAAAGCCGGGCTTAACGTCTGCTGTGCCTGCCGTGCAGCCTCGCGCACCAGCTCCCTGCAAGCGAGATTGTAGCGCTCTTTAAACTCGGCATCCTTCATGTATTCGCGCAAGGTGCTTTCACCTATGCCGGCAAGAGCGGCGGCCTCCGCCTGTGTACGGCTCACCAGCAGCGCCGACAGCGCTTTTTCTCTTTTGGGTGTCAAATTACCTATTCACCCCCCTTTGCAAGCGTCAGAATTCGCCGATTTCCTGTTATATGCCGCCAATATCAATGCCCATTGCCTTTCTGTTTCAGCTGCACTCAGTGTCGACTTAATAACCGATGCTTCCAGTTCGATGTGCAAATCAAAATCTCTGTTGAGCTTCTCGACGCTTTGCAGGAAATCCAAATTAAACATATCGCCGACAAGCGAAATAACGTCGCCTGACCAGCCGCAACCAAAGCAATGGCCGAAGCGCTTTTTATACGCGCCGAAGGACGGCGTTCTTTCGCTGTGGAACGGGCACAGCGCTTTACCGGCACGGTCAAAATTCACGCCGTAATACTCCGCAACGCTCTTAAAATCGAACTGCCTTATAAATTCGATATCCTTTTCTCTGTACTTCATAGCCTCACCTTATAAAGCCGCGTGCTGTCAGATATGCAAACGCTTCATCGCGCGTTTTAAAATAATGCCCATTACCGGCATACTGGACGCACCATTTAAAATGATCGTCGGCAAGCTGCTGTATAACGCAGTCGCAGCCTTTGACCTTCCTGATTTTTTCTTGAGATAATATTTTCATAGAGCTCCTTTTTTATTGGCGTTACGGATGTGCTACGCATTTTCGCTCAGACCAGTAACAGGAAAAAGAGGGCAGAAAGTGTTGAAACTACAGGATTTTTGATAATGGAAAATTCGGGGGTTTACGGGTTTACGGTACTTTTCTATTAATTACTTATTTTTTTATTTTTTATATCTTTTATATATAGTTTTACCGTAGCATCCGTAGCACGACAGTTTTTACTTCCTAAAAATTCAGTGTTTTCAATGATTTTTTGCGCTTTTTCCAGTTACGGTAAATTATTTTTTGCCGTAAACCTAACGTAAACCCGTAAACCTCAGTCATAAACTATGTACGGCAGCAGCCTTACCTTTGTCACTTTGCCGTTGATCTTTTTTGCTTTCATTTCAACGCCGAACTTATCAAGCACCTTGCCTATCTGACTTACCGAGTAAGGCCGGAGCGCGTCAAGATGCAGCTCTTTCCATTCGGTTATGGTCATTTCCCTATATGCCATTTTGTGCTTGCCAGATGAATTGAGCAGGTCCTCAATCTCGGCCTCACCCTTCATTTTAACGGTGTGGGATGAATTACGTGCTGCAAGTGCGTTCCGCTCGCTATCGGTCAATCTGAAAGACTGCAAGCCGCCCTCACACAGCAGCACATTTGCTTGTGCCCATATCTGCTTGACCTTTTCGGGCGTGAGCTGTTTATAATTTATCTTGCCGCTGCTTTCAACAGTCCAAAAACGTCTGTTGCCTGTCTGATCACTGAGAAAATCAATATTGTTGCATGAGCCGCAAAACGATGTATGCCGCGCCGATCTCGTGTCGCCTCTCGCATATGGCCTGCGATACTCGTCAACTTCGGCAGTTATAAAACTCTTGAGGCGCTCTACATCGGATTTAAGCGTCGTGCTTTCTATTTCACCCATCTCCGCTATCCAGCATGACGTGGCGCGTATCGCGGTGTCTTTATCGCTGAAATTAAGTGTAACGCCGTCTTTGAAAAACTCACGGCGCATTGCAAGCTGCCTAAATAAGCTTGTCTTGCCTGTTCCTTGTTCGCCTTGTAAGACCAAAACACCGTCAGCACCAAACGGGGTTTCTATATTGTTTTGCAGCATCGCGATACTCTGCATGAGCCATTTTTTAACGAGCGTACAGCTGAGCTCATCGTCCTCGTCAATGCCTATAATGTCGCAAAGCTCGGCTATATGGTCTTGGCCGTCCCATTTGGTTTCAGCCAAAAGCTCAACAACGGGATTGTAAATATTTCTCGTCGCGACGATGTTGAGATAGCCCGCGATAGTATCGAGAGTGCAGCGCTTATAGCAGCCCTGTAACTCGCTATACAGTAAATGCACGATGTTTGCGCCGATGTGCTCCTGTGCCTGTCCTATAAAGCCGCGCCCTTTAAAGTCTATAGCTTTGGTTATCTCGTTCCATTTGACTTCCATCTTGCGGCTGTTCAAAAAGTCCTCCAATACATCCGGCGTAAAATTTTCTCCTGTCGGCAGCGTTAAACGCTTTAGAGGGATATCCTTTATTGCTATTCCTCTTTTTGTGAATTCTGCAAGTTCGTCAAGTGAATACGCCTTAAGCAGTTCGTTGAGGCGTTCGCTGTCTTGTGTGGATGGTTTGTTTTCCTCTTTTTCCTCAATTCCTTTATTCTCTTTTAATGAATTGAGTTCGTTCACTGCTTAATCATACCTCCGTTTACCGCGCTCATCGCGTCGAGCTTGTCTGTCAGCATGGGGACGTTGACGCGGAAATGACTGCCCACATAGAAGCCGGGAGCTTGTCCCTGCGCCACCATCTGCCTGAGATAATGCTCCGATATAATACCGGTCTTTGCTGTCTCGCGAATTGATAAGAATTTTTGATGCATAATATCCTCCACGTTTTATTTCTTGACATATCGCCAAAATTGGTTTACTATGCTTATATCATAACATGATACGTTAATTATATCAACATTTTCGAGTTGACACTTTAACGCAATTATTCATATCAAAATCGTGTGGAGGAGCAAAACATGGGGCGAAAACCAGTTAAAATTAACCCAAAAAAGGGTGAACGTGTTAAGCAACTGCTTAACGAGTACAATGTAACGCAAAAAGAGATCGCCGCTGTATTACATTACTCGCCTGAACAAATCTCATATATAGTCAACGGTAAACGTGACTTAACCGAACCGGCAGCGCAAGAATTGGTTGATTATTTTAATTCTCTCAGCGACGAAGACGCGGACAAACCCCGTCAATTGAGTAAACTAATCCGGCTTTCGTGGCTGATGGGTTATGACGACAACAAAACAGAGATGCAAGCTTTCCTCTTGACGAATTGCGACAGGCTGAACAAGAGGGAAACTGAATGGGGAAAGATGCTGCGTGACTTTAATTATGCCGATAGGCAAATTAAAGCGCTCGAACTCATTCTTTACAATCAGGGTTTTTCGCTGGAACTCAGCGGAAAAAGCGAATACATCATATTTGAAACGGACAATCGCGACAGTGTTTTAGCGACTTTTACACATAGCGAAATAGACCAGTTGCTAAAAAGGATGGCGAGACAAACCATGTCCGAAATTACATGGCTTGACGAGGATAAGCGCAAAGAACGAAAGGCACACGAAAACATGAAATACTTTTTCAATCAGGAGGAACACAATGGCTAACATACAAGCCCGGCGCGACAAAAGCGGCAAGCTGATATCCTACTCTGTCCGCGTGCATCGCGGCATAGGCGCGGATGGAAAGCCGCTCAAGCCCTACACGGCCACTTTCAAGGTATCGCCGACGTGGACGGAGAAAAGCGCGCGAAAAAAGGCCGAAGCTTTCGCCGCGACCTTTGAAAAGGAATGCCGTGAAGGGGTGACCTCCGACAGCCGTATGAAGTTTGAGGAGTACTGCGAATATGTGCTTGAGCTTAAAGAGAGGCGCGGAGATAAGCACACGACCATTGCAGACTACAGAAGCATGACACCGCGTATCTACCCCACTATAGGACATATAAAGCTCCGTGAGCTGCGTCCTGATCATCTTAACGCGTTTTATTCACAGCTGGCGCAAAGCGGCTCAAACAGGCGCACAGGCGGAACACTCAGCAACTGCACGATACGCAGATACCACCGTTTCATTTCGATAGTCCTGTCTCAAGCCGTCAAAGAGGGACTTATACCCATGAACGTCGCCGCAAGGGCGGAGCCGCCTAAGGTCGAAAAGCACGAGCCTAATTATTTGCAGCCCACAACGATCCCGCTCATGCTGGACGCTTTGGAGCGGGAGCCTTTAAAATGGCGTATGCTTGTTCATCTCATGCTTGTTACCGGCGCACGTCGCGGGGAGATACTCGGCCTTAAATGGGAAAATGTCGATTTTGATAATTCACGCATATACATATGCCGGTCGATATCCTACACGCCTGATCGCGGAGTTTATGAGAGCACCCCGAAAACCGCAAGCAGCAAGCGCTATGTATCGCTGCCGCAGGAGACTATGCAGATGCTTAAGCAGTACAGAACATGGCAGAGCGGAGAGATACTGCGTCTCGGCGAGTATTACCGCAGACAGGGTTTTGTATTCTCGCAGGATAACGGCGCTCCCATGCACCCGGACAGCGTGACAACATGGCTTGACCGCTTCAGCAGGCGTTGCAGTCTGCCGCATATCACGCCTCACGCCCTCAGGCACACCATGACGAGCCTTTTGATATTCAATGGCGTTGATATTGTCAGCACAGCTAAACGGCTCGGACACTCTCAGGTGTCAACTACCAGTGATATATACGCGCATGTTATCGAGCAGGCCGACAAGAAAAACGCGGATATACTCGGTGATATTCTCTTGAAAAAGGCTTGAATTTTTAAAGCGAGTTGAATTAAAGTTGAATTATCGCCCGATTTAAGCCCTTAAAAAGTATAAAAATAGCCGGTGTAAAAATGCCTGAAAGCATTGATAACACCGGCTTTTATTAATGGTACGCCCGACGGGATTCGAACCCACGACCTTCAGAGTCGGAGTCTGACACTCTATCCAGCTGAGCTACGGGCGCATTTATAACGCCCAAATATTATAGCAAATCGCGCAGCCGATGTAAAGCAGTTATTTTCGACCGAACGCGACATTCTCTTGACGCGGCGGCGAAAAAATGCTACTGTGTTCCGGGTGATAATTATGGAAACATGGGACGCATACGACGTTGACAGAATACCGACCGGAAAAAGCGTTATCCGCGGCGCAAAGCACCCGGAGGGGCTTTACCACATGGTCGTGCATGTCGCAATTTTCAGCACTGACGGCAGGCTGCTCATCCAGCAGCGCTGCACGCAGAAGGCCACATTTCCCGAGAAATGGGACGTCACCGTCGGAGGCAGCGCGCTTTCCGGCGAGACGAGCCGCCAGGCGATGCACCGTGAGCTGTGCGAGGAGCTTGGGATAGACATCGACTTTTCCGACATTCGGCCGCGGCTGACGGCAAACTTCGAGGACGGCTTCGACGACTACTACATCATCGTAAAAGACATTGCGCTTTCCTCGCTGCGCTTTCAGGCCGAGGAGGTCATGGACGCGCGCTGGGCGACGCTCGACGAGGTCATGTCGATGATCGATTCGGGCGAATTTATCCCGTACATGAAAAGCTTCATCGCATTTCTGTTCGAGATGCGAAACGGAGTTGACAACCTGAATATATAAAGTTGCACCGCACGGGGGATAACCGTGCGGTGCATTGTGTATTTTGCGGGGCATATTCTCCCAAATTGAAGGTCGCAACGCGGCACTTTCGCGCCGGCAGGGTGGGACAGCGACCGTCAATTGCCCTCTTCGATATATATTATAACACATCTTGCTCTTTTCTTAAATAGTAATAGTAAATAAATAGTTATTACGCCGCTTGTGCATTTTGCCGCACAAAAACTCCCGACCGAATCGGTCGGGAGCTTTTAATTTAGTCTGCTTTTGGGGTTACATTGCTTCGATCTCTTTTATGATGTATTCGTTGCCGGTTACGAGATATGTATTCTCGCTCTGGCAATACGGACACACCTTCGCGTATTTCACCGTCGGATAGGTCTGCTTGCAGTCCTCGCAGAAGGTGACCGCCTCGAGCTTTTCGACCTTCAGCTCGGCCTCCTTCATATATTTGGACTCCTTTACGGCCCAGTTCCAGCAATCGACGATATATTCCGGAATGATACCGCTGACCTCGCCTATCTGAAGCGTCACGCTTCCGACCTTGGTCAGATCATTCTCGTCGCAGAGCTTTTCCACTTCCTTGATAACGTAAAATACAGTTCCAAGCTCATGCATGGGGCATTTCCTCCGATGTTATCACTTTGCGAGTTTTTCTTTCAGATCCTTGATCTTTATCTTAACTGCGCGCTTTGCGGCATATGCTGCCAGAGGCGGGATCTTGTCGTCGGTAGTGACCATCTTGCTCGCCTCGGGGTGATCGCGATGCAGGTGGATCGCGTCAAACTCGCAGCGGGTCGTGCACAGGCCGCAGCCGATGCACTTGTTCTGATCGACGACGCTGACGCCGCAGCCCAGGCAGCGGCTTGCTTCCGCCTTTACCTGCTCCTCGGTGAAGGTGACGCGGTC
>ULWN01028631.1_pt1 | contig 13298 bp, 9 predicted proteins | sample 1960371 | NCBI WGS metagenome assembly ULWN01 (sample SAMEA4835813, study PRJEB28245) | human gut metagenome | biome: gut microbiome; material: fecal sample | place: Denmark | collected 2008 | reverse complement strand
CCCCCCCTGCCATAAGCTGCTTGATTCCCTGTGACTTCGCACCCGGATTATCATTACCGTAACCTTCCAGAAGATTGATAACTCCCCAAACTGCAAGTCCTGCTCCGATTGCGACAACGAGTGTCTGTAAAATATTAATTGCTGATGTAAAAAACGCCATAATCTATGTTCTCCTTTCGTAACTCCTGTTTTTCATTGTGATTTTTTACTGGTTACTACTCGGAGGGTTCCGCCCTGATGGGCGGTCTTTCATGCTTGTGCATATCGCTACCTCCCAAAAGGGCATAAAAAAAGAGCTATGTATGTTTTACGTTACATGCCCTGTGCCTTCATTTTCATTATTTGATTGTTCTTCCAGTTCACTGCCTTCATACATATAAAGGTCGAACTGTTCTTCCGGATCTAACCGGGCTTCCATCTGATGTTTCATGTATTCTTCCACATGGAACTCATTCTTTTTATCATAATCGGATAACTGCTTATACCGTTTATGTTTTGTAATGTCAAATTTATCACTGTAAAACGGACGGACACCACGAAGCTGTAAAATACACTTGTTACCGTCCATGACTGCCAGTTCATCCCGACTCATCAATTCTTTTCCTGTTTTCTGATAGTTCAAACCGTAAGATCTGCTCTGTCCTCTTGTATCAGAAGTGTTATATAAGTCAATGGTTTCCTTACCCAGTGTTTCTGAAATTTCTTTCAGAGTGGTACTTTCCTTACCTCCCAGGAACAACATTGTGTCACAATTTCCCGTAATGTTTTCGGCTGCATCCTTGTAAATTGTCTTGAGCTGCGACTGGGACTGAAGTATAATGGAAGCAGAAATTTCCCTGCTTCGGATCGTTGCAATCAGCTTGTCGAACTTCGGAATCTGACCGAATAGTGATAGGTAAGCCTCTGGTGTTACCACCTCGGGCTTTTCCCCCACTCCACACCGTGCGTGATAGTTTCCCATCACACGGCGTTCCACCGACTAAGATTACATTTTAGTGCCTATATAGTCCTCGAATTGTATTTCTTCCAACTCCCTGTGTTTTCGGAGTTTATTTATTTTTTCTTGCATTTCCACGGTCAATGTTAAATTCTGCAACAGTTTCTTTATTACTTTATTTTCTGTTGCTTCAACCAATTTTGACACATCTTTGGATAAAATTATTAAATTCCTATATGTGTCATTTCGCTCACCTTTGCACGGTTTTATGTGCGTACATACCATATCTGTTATTGACAGAGCATTGTGTGTTACTGCACATTTTCCCTTTTGTGCTATGTACCTTGAAAGGGCATTATCTGCCATCTCCAAAGTCGGATAAAGATGTGCATTTCCCATCATATATTTCATAACATCATAACTGATACAGTTTTCGATGTCTGAATACTTCCTCACATATTTATTGACTTCTCGCCTTTTGTACTTTGGATATTCATACGCCACATACCCTACTGGAATAATCATTCTTCCTTTTATCCATCGGAACTGCTTCGACTTTCCATACTTTTGTTGGATAAACTTGCTGGTTATCTCGCCAGTTTTTGTTATTGGAAAGCATCGGTTATTGTGGTTCATACCGTTACTTTTCCCATTTACTTTATAGGCGATTTCTGCAAAATCTGCTGATACCATTGTTGCCATACAGTAATAATTGTGCATACCCATAACCATTGAATTGTAAAGACTTATATTTTTATCAATTTCGCTTTGCTTGCTTGGATTTTTAATGTCTTTCCAGACAGTCCGCAGCTTATTGATAACCTTATCTTTACTTTTGTCGGCTATATGTGAACGGATTATCCATTTATCACCTTTTGGAACAACTTTAAATTTGATTCCAAGAAAAGTTGTATAATTCTTACGCAGGTTTGTGATTCCGGATTTCTCATCACTTGTTTGCAGATGCAAATGTTCTGCAAGCCATAGTTTTGTTGCATACATGGCTTTTTTAGCTGTTACATAGTCCCGACAGAATATCTTAAAATCATCTGCATATCTTACAATGTACATTTCTTTAAGTTCTGTCTTTTCCCTCAGCTTTTTCCACTTTGGTGACCTGTCTATTGTGAGGATATTTCCCTCCTTATCAGTCCTGTAAAATTCCAGTCCAGATTTTCCATCTTTGACTTTAAACATCTCCCATTGACTGGCAATCCACCAATCCAGCTCATTCAATACTACATTTGCAAGAAGTGGGGATAGAATCCCCCCTGTGGTGTACCTGTTTCCGGGGTAATTACAATGTCATTAAACAGAATTTCTGCTTTTAACATCTGTTTGATTATCATAATCAGTTTCCTGTCCTGTACTCCAAGTCCCCACAACTGCTGAATCAGCTTGCTATGGTCGATATTGTCAAAGAATCCAACAATGTCTACATCTACTACAAAATGCAGATTTTGCAGTTGTGCCATTTTATAGCATTGAGCAATCGCATTTTGCGTTGACCTGTATGGTCTGAATCCATTATTTCGCTCATGAAATTTTGCTTCACAAATCGGTTCCAGTATTTGCAGAATACATTGCTGTATCAGTCTGTCCCATATACTTGGGATTCCTAATGGTCTGGTTTTCCCATTGTCCTTTGGTATTTCTACACGCCGGACCTTTTTAGGCTGATAAAAGTTCAATTTATTTCTGACGGTTTTAATGACCGTTTCGATTGGGAGTGACTGAATTTCTATTATTGTCTTCCCATCTGTTCCAGGAGTTTTGCTCCCGTTATTTTTGCAGATATTCCGATATGCAAGTATGATATTCTGCTCTGATACTATCAGGGGCATAAGCCTGTCAAATTTATTACCTTTCAGACTGTCTTCATATAACTGATATCCAGTTTCTTTTGCGTCATATCTTTCTGCATTTCTTTCTGCTTTATTTACAATTCGTTTTGCCATAGTAACCAACTCCTTATTGGAGAATGATTTTTTCTTCGTCCCACCTCGACAGCTATGAAAATCTCCATTTGGTGATTACTATATAGACATAAAGGAAATCTTAGTATCGGCTTGTGGCTATCCCTCCACCGCTTATTATCACGGTTTCATCGGTACTGTGCCACTACTCTCACAACCATAAATGTGCTTATTATAGAAAGGCTTCCTTTATACCTTTCCTTTTCGACACAACTACGGTACTTTGTCACTGATACAATCAGTTCCCGTATTGGTTGCTTTCCACGTTCCACATAACTTAGGATTGTTGTCACTTAGGTCATTCCTTTAGCCCTGCAAGTATTATCTTCAAAGATACCTGTGTCCTGTAAACACAGAGGGTATTTCATACTAACAACTTTTACTTTACCCCACTTGCGTACCTACTGGTACACTGGCATTTCTACCAGCCATTCGTTTAGAGCCGTACATTCGGAATTTTGTCAGACCGCCTTACTGGTCATTCTAACCATATGGCAACCCCACCCGCACTGTCACACACAGCTTGTACCTCTACAAACCTTTCCTCACCTTGCAGTGTTAGGGTGTGCTTCGCACGACTTCCCCGAGCTTATAACCTTAATCGTCTGTATCCGACTAACGCTATTCGGAGTATTAGTGAATTCCCTTCAGGGCGTTACCCCTTCATTTGAAATTTCAGTTATGCAGTTCTCTAAAACCACATTTATTAAATTATTTGTGACTTTAGGCTACGCTTTTGTCGGTTATTCCCACCGTTTTCAGCGTAGAACGTGTCACACTATTTGCGAACTCGTCACAAAGGATTCTCACATGATAAGGCAGTCTTCCATGATGAACATCATCGGCTCTGTCGCATAACAGATTGAAAAGCTGACTGTACATCATAGCAACCACAAAGTTAAAAGTATCGTCTGTATCCGAAATTACAATAAACAGTGCCGTTCTCTGATCTCCAATCATATCCAGTTCCATTTCATCATAAGAAGTCAGTTCCCTAAGTTCCGCAATATCAAACGGAGCAAGTCTGGCACCACAGCTAATCAAAATCGACTTCGCCGTTTTTCCTGCAGCCAGTTTGTATTTTTTATACTGCCTTACTGCAAAGTGGTTCGGCTCGTCCCTTTCCAACTCCTCAAATAACAGATCCACAGCATTTTTAAACTCTTCATCTTCTTCCCTGGTTTCACTGGCATTGATAAATTCCAGCAGGGTTGAGAAATTCTGTTCTTCTTCTGGTGCTTCATAATAGATATAACCAATCAAAGCACAATACAGCAGACGTTCCGCTTTCGTCCAGAAGTCTTCCGAGGATTTTTCTCCCTCACCCTTGGTATTTACCATGATCGTATTTACCAGTTTCAAAATATCTTTTTCTGAACGGATGTAATGAAATGGGTTATAGTGCATACTCTTGGCAAAATTGATGGTATTCAGCACCTTGATTTTATAAGGAGCCATTACCACTCTGCCATTTTTATCACGTAAAATCTTCCCATTTTTATCTTTCTTCGGTGTCCCTCGTGCTAACATTTTACCACATTCCACGATGATAGTCCCCTTTGGATCAGTTACCACAAAACTCACATTATCCGGCATCTGCATAAGCTGCGGTTTCACATAAAATCGAGTCTTTCCACTACCAGAACCTCCGATCACTATGACATTCTTGTTTCTGGCATACTTCGGTTTCTTTGGTCTGCTGTTCATGGTCAGACGTTCCGTTTGTGTCAGCAGAATATTATTCTCAAAGACCGGATCAATAAAAGGTGCTATATCCTTTTCATTTCCCCATCTGGCAGAACCATATTCCTCCCCCTGGCGAAACTTCTTTCCATTCTTTCCCTTGAAATATACCACTGCCCATATGCCAACTGCTGCGATTGTTCCCGCAACCAGACTTTTCAGCTTCATGCTTGGCAACAGCTTCTTAAAAGCTAATGGATAATTCATAAGAAGGACCATCAGCCTGTCTACTACTGTACTGCCCCTGCAATACTGATAAAGCCAGGTACATTTATTTACCACATAAAACACAATCACATACGGTATATGTAGCATAACCTTTTTTATTACTTCCACATTCGGGGGACGCACCCGAAAACCTTTCAGTTTTTTCTTTATATTTTTTATCCCACTCATAATGTTGGCTCCTTCTGCTTCTCTTTTGATTTCTCCCGTTCTCTCTGTTTGTCCTGGTTACGGGCTGTGATTGCCTGCTGTAATTTCTTACGGACAGATGGTTTCTTGGTTTTATTCAGTGTCTTTCCGGTAAACTCCCGAAATGCTGCTGTCATCACCTCCACATCTCTCGCCTTAAAGAAAACAAAATATCTTGGTGGATCTACAGACTTATCACGTTTTAGGCTGAAATCAATACCATATTTTTTTGCAACCTTTTCAAAAGCCTTAATGTTATTATCTGTAATCTCAATGTTGGAAAGTTGAATATTCTGCTGTGTCAGCTTTTTTAAACTCTGCTTTCCATGATATTCTTTATCCGGAGGTGCCTTTGTCTGCTGTTTTCTTGCTTTCTCTGCTTTTTCTTTCTCCACTGCCGCCAGAAAACGCATCATTGCCTGTTTCAATAAACGGACTGTCACTTTTCCACCAGTGATACATAACGATACGGTTTTCTCATTTACTTCTTCCTGCAATAGAATCACTCCCTTCCTGAAAATCCAAAATTCATATATTCCCTTCGTACATATCATGCTGCACCAAAGATGAGTAATAATTGCTGATGGTCAGCGGTGCATTATATAATACTGCCAACAAATACTGACGCATATTTACTACTTTACTGGTATTTTCTTTCATGCAATGCAATACGAACCGAATATGCTCTGCATCCAGTTTTAAAAACTGGCTTTTTACTACGGATAAAGGTTTTCTGTCCCCTCCAATCCGTATAAACTCCTGTTCCGAACACACCACATCTACCATTAACCCCACAATCTCATCCAACATATGCCGGTTGAAATCATCTACGATATAGTCATATCCAATGTGTTCAAGGATAATCTGCTGATAAGCATTCCTTTCAGCTTCTTTCCTTTTCACTTCACTGGCATCTGAATAGAAAGAAAGATACTCTGTATCGTTATTCTCAGTATTACTATCCTCTATATCATTACCTGGCAGTTTACACCTGTCTGCATCGGTCATTTGTACCTTTCCTGAGAAGTCATTTTGACCTGTCCGGAAGTTCTCTTTGAACCGTTCTGGTGATACGCATTTTTTTACATAGATTCTATCGGGATTTCCCAATCCCTGTCTGACTCTCGTAATCAATCCGATTCCTTTCCGGTCATCCAGTTCCTTTAACAAGCACCGGACTTTTTTTACTCCACATCCCATAAGCCCTGCTATCTGCTCCTGCGAAAAATATATATACACTTTTCCCTCCGAATCCATCCACCGATTCTTCACAGATAACTGCATCCGGTCTAGCAATAGACCATACAACAACTTAGCTTCACAGGTCAGTTTTCCAAATACCGGACTGGTAAAGAGAATCTTGGGAATCCGATAGAACGTATACTGTTCTGCTTCCTCCCCGTAGTGATACGGGAATATGTATGTATCCTTATCCAGATTGTTTTTTCCTCTGCTCTTTTAGAATTTTAGCCATGCAATAGCCAATACAGGGATTTCTTCCATACGGACAGCCTTTGCATGGAACCCAAAACCTGTGTGCCGGATCTGGATCAGGTGGCTTTTCAGGAAGCTGATAAAAGCATCTCATCTGCCTGCATTCCTTTTTCTTTTCATTCCAGAAATAACAATATTCACAGGATTTCGGCTTGTCCTCTGCATATCTAATCGCCATCGCTTTCTGACTCCTTTCTCCTGCTCAGTTTTTCCAACATCTGATCTTCCTGTGATGCTACTCTCAGACAGCAGTACATCACAAAATTAACTGCTGCAATAATTGCTACAACCGCTATAATTAATACCTGTTTCATAATACATTCTCCCTTCATTTTTCCTAGTATTAACCAGAAAGAGAGCATTTATGAATCTTTTTCGTCCATAAATGCCCTCTTAACTAACTGATTTTTATTTCTTCTTTCTTGCCACCCATACCGCTGACACTGCACCTGCCATACCTGCTACTGCAAGCAGAATCCAAAGCAGCATATGTGTATCATCTCCGGTTTTCGGTGTATCTGTTACCTGTGTAGATGGTGTTTCCGGTGTTGATGTTTCTTCCGGTTTTACCTCATCTTTCATCACAACTTTCTGAATCTCCCCGGTATCTTCCACTGTGAACTTCACGTCCTCAGCTACCAGATAGCCCTCAGGGGCAGACTCTTCCCGAAGTGTATACTCCCCGATCGGAAGCATTTCAATGTAATGCGTTTTTTCCTCAGAAGTCCAGCTCTCTACCGTTTTACCGTCTTTGTCGAGAATTGTCAGTTTTGCGCCCGGCAGTTCTTTACCAGAAATATCCGTCTTGGAGATTTCCACCTTGGTCACATCGTCTTTCATCTCGATTTTCTGTGCTTCTGCGTTATCTTTAACGGTAAATGTAATGCTTTCCGCTGTCACAAAACCGTCTGCCGGTTTTGTTTCTGTCAGGGTATACTTCTGTCCGACTACCAGTTCTTTGATGATATGAGCTTCTTTGCCGGAAGTCCAGGAATCTACAACCTTACCGCTTTCATCCGTTACCTGTAACTTGGCACCTTCCAGCTCTTTCCCGTCTGTCAGGGAAGTCTTGGTAATCTCGATTACTGTCGGTTCATCCTCAAAAGTAAAGGAGTATGATACTTTTTCCTTTTCTGCACCTTCGTACTCAAATGTAAACTCCTGTGTTTCATCCGTCGTTGCAAATCCAGGTGCCGGGGAAGTTTCCTTGATATAATACTCAAAACCAATCGGTAAATCTGCTGTAAAAGTCAGTTTGCCTTCTTTATCCGTTGCCAGTTCTTCAATCACAGTATCCGCTTCCAGAATAACTTTTCCGTCTGCTCCTGTAATATCATTCTTAGCACAAAGGGCAAATACTGCACCTTCCAGTACACGATCAGAATCTTTCTCTTTTTTCACAACTTCCACTTCCGCTTTCTGGCGGTTATTCTGCCAGTCAGCAGAGTAAGTGACTTCTGCAGTATCCTGGTCACGATATGTCAGGTCAATCTCTCTTGCCTCATTATCCAGTACAAAACCATCCACTGTAGCTTTTTCTTTGACATAATATTTGCCAAGAGGAAGTCCGGATAACTTTGCAATGCCGGTATCATCCGTTGTAATGGTTGCTACCAGTTCGTCTTTTTTATAATAATCTTCACTTTCTCCGTCAGCAGATTTCACGTCCTCTAAAGCAAATACTTCAAAGGTAACATCTTTCAGACTGCCTGTTACATACTGGAATAAATGGCTGATCCATCCTCCAACAGAATCCAATGCCGTTACTTTATCCAGAAACTCTCCACTTTTATTGATGATGATCGTTCCTGCCGGCACATCATCTTTCATTTCCACTTTCTGGATTTCCCCGGTATCTTCAATCGTAAATGTGATTTCTTCTGCCTTGAGGTATCCATAAGGAGCCATTTCTTCCCTGAGAGTATAGGTTTCCCCTACAGTAAGCCGTTCAATCATATGCTGCTCACCTTTTACAGACTTCCATGTATCAACTACATTGCCATCTTTGTCCAGTACCGTAAGAGTAGCACCAGATAATTCCACGCCAGTAGTCAGATCAGACTTGGAAACCACAACTTTTGTAGGCTGATTCTTAAATACAGACGATAACTGCACGACCTTAACATCCTGTCCCTGGTACTCTGCTTTTACTTCCAGAACTTCATCTGAAGATACATAGCCATTCGGTGCTGCCAGTTCTTTGATATAATACTCTCCAAATGGCAGATCCTGTGTAAATACAGCCTTTCCATCTTCTCCGGAAACAGCTTTTCCAAGAAGTGAGTCTGCTTTCACAATCACAGTTCCATGAGCTTCTATGTCATTCTTCGCATAAAGTCCAAATTCTGCCCCTGCAACTGCTTTTTCTGTATCAGCATCCTGTTTTTCCACCGAAATTTCTACCTTCTGGCGTTCATTCTCAAAAGTAGCTGTCTGCTCAATGACAGGTGTTTCCTGATCTTTGTAAGTAAAAGTTACTGTCTGTGCTTCGCTGTTTAAAACAAATCCTGTTGGCGCAGACGTTTCCACAATCTTATAACTTCCAAGTGGAAGATTCTTCAGGACCGCTTTTCCCTCTTTATCGGTTGTAACAGTTTTTACAAGTGTTCCGGCTGCATATTCCAGAATGCGGTTTCCATTGTCATCTTTCTGGAAATCAGCGGTATAAATATCCTCCGCAGCATAAATGGCAAAATCTGCCCCTTCCAGATTTTCTGTCTGATATGTAAAATCATCCTTGAATCCGTCCAGAACTTCGCCCTTTTTCACAATGGTCAGTTCTCCCTTAACTGGATGGTTCTCATAAACTGCTTCAATGATCACATCCCCGGAAGTTCCATCCATCTGATATGCAGTATTGGAATCAACTGTTACCTCATAATAATTTTTGTTCAGTGTGTAACCGAACGGGGCATTTACTTCCTCGATACGGTAATTTCCGATTTTCAGATTCTGTGGAAGAATCAAATATCCCTCTTCATCTGTAAAATAAGATTTGTGTTTAACCGTTGTCGGGTAGGTTGTAACCTGTTCTACATATTTCTTATGATCCAGGTCATAAATCTTAAACTCTGTATTTTTCTGTAATACTGGTTTCTTGGTTTCATCATCCTGTTTGATGATTTTCAGCTTCGCTTCAAACTCATCATCCAGAAGCACTCTCCACGTCTGTGGCTGGTTCGGATTATTCTCTGTGATACGCACCGTAAAATCATCTACTGGAGTATAATTGTGAGGCGTTGTGGTTTCTCGCACAATATAAGTTCCATATGGAAGTGCGATACTGCAAGCATACCCCTTTTCATCTGTGAACATTTCTGTTGCACCATTCTCCCCGATTACAACTGGTGTCGCAGAATCAAAATCATAGCTTCCGTCTGCTTTCTTCGTCAGGGAAGATTCCAGATATGCCGTAAATCCGGCACCTTTTAACAAATCAGCGTCTGTTTTACCATTATTGGCAGCTTTAATAATCTGGAATGGCTGTTTCATTACCTGCTCTAATGAAGTACAGTCACGTTTTACCTCTGCTACCAGATCGCCTTCATAATTGCAGACCAGATCATGTTCTGTTTCATCTGCCAGATAACCTACTGACGGACTAATCTCTTTCACATAGTAATCTCCAAGGTATAATCCGTCCACAGAAGCCTGTCCATTCTTATCTGTTGTAAGAGTAGCCACCTGCTCCCCTGCTTTATAGATCACACCGGTAATTCCGTCCGGATGAACAATATCATTACGGGCGTACAGTCCATAAACTGCTTTTTCCAGTGTCGCATCTCCCTGTGCAACTGCCTGTTTCGTTTCCGCATCTCTCTTTTCCAGAGAAATCTTAGCTTTGACTCTCTCATTTACAAATGTATGAGTGAATGAAACTTTCGGCTCGCTGTCACTGGTATATGAGAACTTAAATGTATAAACATCTTTAGAATTTCTCAAATATCCCTGTGGTGCCTGTTCCTCTTTGACTACATAAGAAAATCCAATCGGAAGATCTGCGGTAAATGCCGCTTTTCCATCTGCTCCGGTTGTTGCCTTTTCAATCAGTGTGCCTTTCTTCACTACCACAGTTCCATCTGCATCAGTAATGTCACTGCCTGCATACATAGCAAACACGCCACCTGACAATGGATTTTCTGTATCCTTGTCTTTCTTTACAACACTCACATCAGCTTTCTGTCTGTCATTTGTGAATGTCACATCAGAAAAGACTACTTCCACATTCTGTCCTGCATAGGAAAGTGTGACTGTTTTTTCCTCTCCAGCATTATAAAAATTCTCTGGTGCCTGCATTTCTTTGACAACATAAGTTCCAAGATGCAGACTTTTCAGGATACAAGCACCGTTTTCATCTGTAGAAAGGTTTTCTTTTACCAGATCGCCTTTGCTGTAAATCTTCGCACCATAGGCAGAGATAATATCTTCTCCTGCGTATACGTTATAAACAGCACCTTTCTGACGTCTGTTTTCATACTGGAATACAGTGCCATTCTCACTGACGTCAGCCCCCGCAAGGATCTGTCCTTCCTTATATACGGTCAGTTCTCCAAGCTGTTCTTTATCCGGTACAGTTGTTGTCGTTGTCTTGCTTGCTACCAGCTTCACATTGTAAGCGGTTGTATTTACCACATAACCTTTCGGTGCTGTGATTTCTTTCAGATATACGGTATCCTGAGTTTTTACAATCGTTGCAGAAGATTTTCCATTGCTGTCCGTTTCTGGCATAGTTGTAATCAGATTTTTACAATCTGAATCACTGTAAATACCAAACACTGCTCCCGCAAGGTTTACATCTGCTGCTGAATCTTTCTTCACAACTTCTACAGTTGCAAGTTCAATCCAGGATACTTTAAAGTCCACATATTTCTCATCATCCACGCCTTCTCCAAATACCAGAGCCAGATCCTGATTTCCAGAACCTGTAGAAATCTTATAAGCTGAATAATCTTTAGTAATGCTTCCTTTCATTGTTGTAGACCAGCTCTCTGCCACATCACTTACCTGTGTCAGTGGTGCTGACAGATAAAACTTCGTACCACCGCAGATTTCTACATTTGCTCCAGCTTTACTTGTTTTTCCTGTTGTCAGGTTATGAAGCTGTACACCTGCCGGAAGTTTCATGGTAATGGTCTGTAACGTATCAGCATTAAATGTAATATCCTTTGTTCTCTGTCTGTTGCCCTCTACATAGGCTTTTACGTTTGCATCTGAAAAAGACATTGCCACTGATGGAATATCCGGTTGAGAAACGCAATAATTATAAAGTTTCTTTGCAAGATTCTGTGCGATACTGTTCGCTCCAGAAAAAGCATCTCCACTGCCATTTGCATAAGAAGCAGCAAGATGTACCAGAATAAATCTGGCTCCAGCACTTAAATTACCATAACCGTTTTCCTCTGTGAAAAATCCATCATCGCCAGAAGCCTTTGTGCCGTAATAACACACTTTTGCAAGTGCTTTCCCATCGCCAACCTTGTTGATCGTGTAAGTTCCACTGCCCGGTCCCGGCTTGGATGGCTGTACACAGTATGCCGTGGCAGATACATTACCAAATTTCACAGTATACTGATAAGTAAGGTAACTACCATATCCATAATCTGCGTAACGGTACATAGTTCCCCTTGTAACAGAAACCTGCTGTGAACTTCTTGCATTTCCTGCAGAAGCCATAAAGGTTACGGTTTCTCCTGCATCCATTGCATACAGATCAATTCCATTACTTTCTGCCTGTTCCAGAACTTCAGGCACCGTAAGTTCAGTTTTCGTATCAACTGTGTTTTCCCGGTGCGACTCTGAATCTTCCTCACTCTGCTCCGTATCTCCAGTACCGCTGTCATCGTCAACTATAATTTCAGAAGAACTCTCTGACTGTGTTTCTGTTTCAGGCTCTTTTACAGTGATATTTCTGCTGATTCTGTAAGACGGATGACCGCTTACCGGCTCTACTGCATATACTGCCTTGTAGGTATCCGGTGTATGTGTATCAAAATCGGCTCCAGCCTCATTTTTCGCTTCATGGAATAAAATTTTCATTTTACTTTCATCTACTCCATCAATACCGGACAGATCAACTTCCACTTCAAATTCATCTCCATAGGCAATCTCAATGTCATTTGCTGCCACAATCTCATCCGGATCAAGAGAATCCTGTACCTCTTTTAATTCCGGATACTGCTGTTCAAACGGTATTTCTTCCCGTTCCAATTCCGATGCAGAAACAGCTACCGGCTGAACGATTACAGACGCTAACGTAGCAACTGCCATGACTCCTGATAAGAATCTTTTGAACTTCATTTTCATTTTGACTTAATCCTCTCTTTCTTCATTTATCAAAGTTTTTCTTTTCAGCAGGTCTATACCTGCACTATTCAATCATTGGAACCACCTCCCGATATTTTTGTTACCGATACCTGTACATTTCTGAAAAGATAACAGCACATGCATATGGCGGCACCTGCACTAAGCGAAGCACCGCCACATGGTATCTGCTGTCATCTCCATAAAAATGGAAATAACAGTTTTAATAAGGATCAAGCATTTAAGCCGCAAGAGGTAATTCGTAATCTTTCCTGCAAAGGGTGCCTCCCATCTGTATCCCCTCACGTTTTCACCGGATTCCGCCGCAAGAATGCGTAGCTGGATAATTCCGGGTATCCTCTCACTGCTGGTATGAAATTGTCAAGGTACAAGTCAGGGCTTTTCCTTTCTGTAGAATTAACCCTTCACCTATA
>ULWN01054045.1_pt1 | contig 13656 bp, 13 predicted proteins | sample 1960371 | NCBI WGS metagenome assembly ULWN01 (sample SAMEA4835813, study PRJEB28245) | human gut metagenome | biome: gut microbiome; material: fecal sample | place: Denmark | collected 2008 | reverse complement strand
CAGCCGCAGTAGCCCATGCCGGAGCGCAGACCGCCCATCAGCTGGTACACGGTGTCGCTGAGCAGGCCCTTGTATGGCACGCGTCCCTCGACGCCTTCCGGCACCAGCTTCTTGTTGGCCTCCTGGAAATAGCGATCCTTGCTGCCATTGGCCATGGCGGCAAGGCTGCCCATGCCGCGGTAGACCTTGAAGCGGCGGCCCTGGAACAGCTCGGTGTCCCCGGGGGACTCCTCGCAGCCGGCCACCAGTGAGCCGACCATCACGGCATTGGCGCCGGCGGCCAACGCCTTGACCATATCGCCGGAAAGCTTGATGCCGCCGTCGGCGATCACCGGCACGCCGTATTTTGCGGCGGCGCAGGCGGCGTCATAGATGGCGGTGATCTGCGGCACACCGATACCGGCCACCACGCGGGTGGTGCAGATGGAGCCGGGGCCGATACCCACCTTCACTGCGTCGGCGCCGGCGTTGATGAGCGCCTCGGTGGCTTCAGCCGTGGCTACATTGCCGGCGATCAGCTGCAGATCGGGGTAGGCTGCCTTCACCCGGCTGACGGCCTTCAGGATATTGGCGCTGTGGCCGTGGGCGGAGTCCAGTACCACCACATCCACCTGGGCGGCGGCCAGCGCCGCTACGCGCTCCAGCACATTCGCCGTGGCGCCGATGGCCGCGGCGCACAGCAGCCGGCCGCGGCTGTCACGCGCAGAGTTGGGGTATTTGACGGATTTTTCAATATCTTTGATGGTGATAAGCCCTTTCAGCATCCCCTGCTCGTCTACCAGCGGCAGCTTTTCGATGCGGTAGCGGGAGAGGATGTCCTTGGCCTGCTCCATGGTGGTGCCCACCGGGGCGGTGACCAGGTGATCCTTGGTCATCACATCGCCGATGCGCAGTGTAAAATCGGTAATGAAGCGCATATCGCGGTTGGTGATGATGCCCACCAGCTTGCCATCCACGCAGATCGGCACGCCGGAGATGCGGTATTTGCCCATCAGCGCGTCGGCATCGGCCACGGTGTTGTCCGGGCCGAGGCTGAACGGGTTGACGATCACGCCGTTTTCCGATCGCTTCACACGGTCCACCTGATCGGCCTGTGCCTCAATGGACATGTTCTTGTGGATCACGCCGATGCCGCCCTCGCGGGCGATGGCAATGGCCATGTTGGCCTCGGTGACGGTGTCCATGGCGGCGGTCATCAGCGGGGTGTTCAGCCGGATCGTCTTGGTCAGCTGGGTGCTGAGCTGCACATCGGCCGGCAGCACATCCGAGGCCGCCGGGATCAGCAGCACATCATCAAAGGTCAGCCCCTCCTTGACAAACTTCTCTCCTGCGTTGGTATTGACCATAATTCCGCATCGCTCCTTTTACCTGAATATTTTCCTATTATAGCACTGCCGGCCGGCCGACGCAAGATGGAATTTTGCCCAAAGGACTGTTTGCAGAAAAATCCCCTCTGGGCAGGCAGGCGGAAAAAAGCGCCGGAGCAGCTACTGCTGCTCCGGCGTGGTTTTTTACGGCTGTGCGGCAGGGACGCAGATGACAAACGGGGTGTCGCTCTCGCCGCTTTCAAAGACATATACCGGCTGCCGGGTCGGGGCGTTTCTGGTCACATTCTCGTAGTAGGCCAGCCGGACATTGGCGATGGTCAGCTCCTTGCCGGGATTGTCTTCGGCGTCCAACAGCACCTCGGTGGGGTCGGTGCTGGCCTTTGCCCGTTTCAGTGCCTGCTGCGGGGTCATCAGCGGGAGGGACACTTCCTTTGTATAGTGGATGTGATTGTAGATCACCTGGTTGACTTGACCGTCGGCCGCCAGCTTTACGGAAACATGGGAATTGCCGAACAGCGGGGCGTTGCCCTCGGTCTTTGGGTAGAAATTCACCGTCTTGCCGGTGATAAAGGTCTCGTTATCGCGGACCAATGTATCGTCATCGACCTTCTTGTTCGATTGCAGGTCGTCACAGTACAGCCCGTATTCCCGCAGGAAGTCTTCAGCGATCCTGGTGGCCTCCTCATTGGTCAGGGTGGTGACAGCGTGAGAGGCTTGGTTCTTCCGGCTCAGGGTGAAGGTGCCATGCTCGTAGGTGCTTACCTCGTAAATGTCGCTGGGGAAGGCAGGCTGGGTGATAGTCTCCTCCGGCTCATAATAAACAGTCGCTTTCTCCGGGGCGTTGGCATTTTTCAGTACCGCATCGCTGCATTGGATGGTGTGGCCGCTGACGGCGGCGCTGCCGGTGCCTACACCGAATTCGATGCGCGCAATGCCCAGCCCGCTGAGTGTCTCATCGGCGGTCGTGGTATTCTGCCCGCCGCAGCTTCCCAGCAGCAACAGCAGACAAACGGATAGGGAGAGCAGGAAACAGACGGATCTTCGGCTTTTCTTCATGGTTTTTTCCTCCTTAGTTGTAGCGGATGCTGTCGGGGACTTACCTATCCTTATTCTGTATTCTATCAAAAAAGGGGGAGCGGTCAACGGGTTCCCCCAAATTCTCCACAACAGACAATTATAAAGAGGAGAATTTGGCAATACTGTCAAGTGCGAGGGCAAAAGTCCGGCTGCACAGCGAGGAGTCTTGCAACAGCCGGGGCAAAATGTGCAGATTTTGGACATCCGGTGGCTTTTGTCCACCAAAAACGGAAAGAAAAGCTTTGACGGCGGTTCAAAGTCATGGTATACTGTAAAACATAGGCAGAAAACGGTGTTTACTGTTGCTGCGGCGTGCACGCCTCGGAGCGACAGAAGTTTTAAGGAGGGATCGCCCTTTGGCAAAGGTCAACGAGGTGGTGCGCCGGGAGACCGGCTATATCGCCCTGTGGGTGCTGGTGTTCAGCGGGCTGATGCAGGCGGTGTTTCTCATCGGCGGCTGGTGGACGCTGTCGGCGCTGTGGGGCAATCTGCTGGGCGGCGCGGCGGCGGTCGGCAATTTCTTTGCCATGGGGCTGACGGTGCAGCGCGCCGTGGAGCAGGAAAACAAGCGTGCCGCGGCCATGATGAAGCTGTCGCAGACACTGCGCATGCTGGCACTGTTCTTGATCACTATGGTCGGAGTTTTGCTGCCACAGGCGTTTAGCCTATGGACGGTGTTAATTCCGTTGATTTTTCCACGCGTGGCCATTGCACTGCGGCCGTTGTTCGATAAAAACTTCAAGGAGTAACAGCCGGAGCTTCTTCCGGCAAGGAGGTGAAAACCCGTGCCAACCAAAAGTGCGCGTTTCAAGGCGGTGGATGCTCTGCTGCTGGCGCTGGCCGGGCTGCCGCTGGTGTGCGGCATGGTGCTGAAGATTTTGACCACCCCATCCTCAGCCGATATTGATATTTCGGGTGCTCTGATCTACTTTACCATTCCCATGCCGTGGCAGCCCCTGCCGATCACCGAATCGCAGGTCAACTCGTGGCTGGTGATGCTAACGATTTTCTGGCTATGTGTGTACCTGACCCATGGTATTGCAGCGCGACCGATTACCCGCCGTCAGCTGATCGCCGAATGGATTGTGGAAAAAACGGATAACCTTATCCGGGACAATATGGATCCGTATTTCAAAAGCTTTTCACCATTTATTGCAGCAATTATGGGCCTTTCGGCCTTTTCCAGCCTGCTGACGCTGGTCGGCTTGACGGCGCCCACGGCGGATCTGAATGTGGTGGGCGGTTGGGCGCTGCTGGTCTTTTTCCTGATCACCTACTACAAGTGCAAGTGCGGCCCGCTGCACTACTTGAAGAGTTTCTGTGAGCCGGCTATCCTAACTCCGCTGAATATCATCAGTGAGGTGGCTACTCCGATCTCTATGGCGTTCCGTCACTATGGCAATGTGCTGTCCGGTGCGGTGATCTCAGTGTTGATCGGGACGGGACTGCAGGGCTTGTCTAAACTGCTGCTTGGCTGGCTGCCCGGGTTGTTGGGGAATATTCCGTTGCTGCAGGTCGGCCTGCCAGCTGTGCTCAGTCTGTACTTCGATATATTCAGCGGTCTGCTGCAGGCGTTCATTTTTGCCATGCTGACCATGCTGTATATTTCTGGCGGATTTCCTGCGGATGACTACTCTGCACGGAAAGCCAAAAGGCAAGCTCATAAAGACCATCCCTCTGCCACGGCGGCGGAGAAATAAAAAATCGGAGGTAAAGAATTATGTTGGAATTAGCAATCGGTATCATTCTCGGCGGATGTGCACTGGGTGCCGGTGCGGCGATGATCGCCGGTATCGGCCCTGGTATCGGTGAGGGCAACGCCGTTGCCAAGGCGTGTGAAGCGATCGGCCGTCAGCCGGAAAGCAAGGGCGAGGTCACCTCGACCATGCTGATGGGTTGCGCTATTGCAGAGACCACCGGTCTGTACGCTTTGGTTATCGCTATTCTGTTGATCTTTGTGGCTCCCGGCCGCTTTGTCAACATCCTGCTGCAGGCGATTAAATAAAGCGAGCGAGGGAATCATCATGCAATCACTGGATGTTATTTCCATTAATATCTGGCAGATCATCATTTCGCTGTGTAACCTGCTGATCATCTATCTGATCCTCCGCAAGTTCCTGTATGCACCGGTGCGGAAGATGCTGGACGAGCGCGAACAGGCGGTCGGCCGGCAGTATGCCGACGCCGAGCAGGCCAAGACGGCCGCCGAGGCGGACAGGGCGGCGCTGGAGGAGCGTCTGCAGGGGGCCAGGGCCGAGGCCGATGCCATAGTGAAAACGGCCGCCGACACGGCTGCCCGGCAGGGTGAGCAGCTGGTGGCCGCCGCGCAGGAAAAGGCCGACCGCATCGTCCGGCAGGCCGAGGCTGACGCTGAGCTGGAGCGCCAGAAGGCGCAGTCCTCCGTCAAGCAGGAGATTGTGGATATCTCCGCCCTGATGGCGGAGCGGCTGCTGCAGCGGGAGATCACCCCGGCCGATCATCGCGCGATGATCGACGGCTTTATTGACGGCATCGGTGAGCCGGATGGCGAATAAGCCCCGGCCGCCGCACAGAAAGGAAAATACGCCATGACGGATATCAGCCGGGAATACGCTGCGGCGTTATTCTCACTTGCCCGCGAGACGGGCAGCCGCTACGGCGCCGAGCTGGACACGGTGGAGCAGATCTTTGCCGCCGAGCCGGCGTATACCGAGCTGCTGGCCTCCCCGGGCATTCCGCTGCAGCAGCGCACTGACGCCCTTGGGCAGGCGCTGGGCAATGCGGTATCGCCGCCGGTGCTGCACTTTCTGCAGCTGCTGTGTGAGCACGGGTATATCCGGCAGCTGCCGGCCTGCATCCGGGAATACCGGGCGCTGGAGCAGGCAGCCGACCGGCAGACCACCGCGCGGGTGGTCAGCGCCGCGGCGCTGACGCCGGAGCAGCAGCAGGCGCTGCAGCAGCGGCTGGAAAAGCTCAGCGGCCGCACGGTGCTGCTGCAATGCGAGACGGATCCCGCCCTGCTGGGCGGCGTGACCGTGTATATGGACGGCAGGGTGCTGGATGGGTCGCTCCGGCACCGCCTGCATGATATGAAAGAAGTGATGGAACAATGAAACAACGGCCGGATGAGATCAGCCATATCATCAAAGAGCAGATCAGGCACTATGAGGATCGCATTGAAATGGTGGAGACCGGCACCGTTATCCTGGTGGGCGACGGTATTGCGCGGGTATACGGCCTGCGCGGCTGCATGGCCGGTGAGCTGCTGGAATTTGACGGCGACAGCTTCGGCATGGCGCAGAACCTGGAGGAAGAAACGGTCTCTGTCGCCATCCTCTCCGACCGCAGCGATATCCGCGAGGGCACGGCAGTGCACCGCACCGGGCGCGTGGTGAGCGTGCCGGTGGGCGAGGCGCTGCTGGGACGTGTGGTCAATGCGCTGGGTGAGCCGATCGACGGCAAGGGGCCGGCAGTGTGCACCGAGACCCTGCCCATCGAGGCAGAGGCCCCCGGCATTATCGAGCGCAAGAGCGTATCGGTGCCGCTGCAGACCGGCATCAAGGCCATTGACAGTATGATCCCGATCGGCCGCGGCCAGCGTGAGCTGATTATCGGCGACCGCCAGACCGGTAAGACCGAAATTGCGGTGGATACCATCATCAACCAGAAAAACAGCGATGTGCTGTGCATTTATGTCGCTATCGGGCAGAAGGCTTCTTCGGTGGTGCAGCTGGCGGGTGAGCTGACCCGCGCCGGCGCCATGGAGTATACCATCATCGTGTCCGCCAGCGCCTCGGACAGCGCGCCGCTGCAGTACATTGCCCCCTATGCTGGCTGTGCCATGGCGGAATACTTCCGCAAGCAGGGACGGGATGTGCTGATCATCTACGATGATCTGTCCAAGCACGCTGTGGCCTACCGGGCACTTTCCCTGCTGATCCGGCGGCCGCCGGGCCGCGAGGCTTACCCCGGTGATGTGTTCTACCTGCATTCCCGCCTGCTGGAGCGGGCGGCGTGCGTGGCACCGGAGTATGGCGGCGGTTCCATCACGGCACTGCCAATCATCGAGACGCAGGCGGGTGATGTGTCCGCCTATATCCCGACCAATGTCATTTCCATCACGGACGGGCAGATCTTCCTGGAGACCGAATTGTTCCATGAGGGCATTATGCCGGCAATCAATCCCGGCATCTCGGTCAGCCGCGTGGGCGGTTCCGCCCAGCTGAAATCCATGAAGAAGGTGGCCGGTGAGCTGAAGCTGCTGTATTCGCAGTATCGTGAGCTGCAGTCCTTTGCCCAGTTTGGCAGTGACCTGGATGCGGACACTAAGGCGCGTCTGGCACTGGGCGACCGCATTGTGGAAGTGCTCAAGCAGAACCGCAACAGCCCGGTCACTGTCGGCTGCCAGGTGGCGATCATTTATGCCGTCACCAAGGGCTATCTGGACGCGGTGCCGGTGAATAAGGTGAAGGATTACGAGGCATGGCTGTATGACCAGCTGCTGCATGTGCAGCCGGAGCTGCACGCGCGGCTGGATGAGGGCCATTTTGACGACGCGGATGTGGAGGGCCTGAAGGCGCTTCTGTCCACATGGCAGGGGTGAGTGCATGGGAGCGGATATTAAGACCCTGCGCACCCGGATCCGGAGCGTGGATTCGACCATGCACCTGACCAAGGCTATGGGACTGGTGGCTTCCTCCAAGATCCGCCGGGCCAATGACCAGATGCAGAAGGGACGCCAGTATGCGGCGGCGATGGAGCAGGCGGTGCATCTGCTGACTACCTGCGATGAATGCCGTCGCAGCCCCTACATGCGCCCGGTGCCGCCGGACGGCGTGACCCGGCTGATCGTGATTGCCGGCGACCGCGGCCTGGCCGGCGGCTATAATGCTAATGTGTTCCGGCTGATGCGGGAATACCCCGATGTGCAGATCACGGCCATCGGCAAGCGTGCCTGTGACCGCTATGGGCAGCCGTTTATCTCGTCCGAGACCTTTTCCTATGCCGATGCCCGGCGGATGGCCGGGGAGCTGTGCGCGGAGTTTACCGCGGGGCGGCTGGATCGGCTGGGTATTGTGTGTACGCAGTATGTGTCCATGATGAGCCAGACGGCCGAGGTGCGCTGGGTGCTGCCGCTGCAGGCGGACGGCGCGGCGGCCAATGCCGCCGTCATTTTTGAGCCGGATGAGCGCACGGTGCTGGATGCGGCGGTGCCGGATTATGTGGCCGGTGTGCTGATCGCAGCCGTGCGGGAGAGCTTTGCCAGTGAGGTGGCCGCCCGCCGGGTGGCCATGGATTCGGCCGGCAAGAATGCCCAGGCTATGATCGACGATCTGCGGCTGCAGTATAACCGCGCACGGCAGAGCACCATCACCCAGGAGATCACGGAGATCGTAGCCGGCTCCTGAGGTGCGTGACGATCACCTTTGCAGTTAAAAAAGGAGGAAATACGAATGGCGCAACAATCAACCGGCCGCGTGGTGCAGGTTATGGGTCCTGTGGTGGATGTGCGTTTTGGAGACGGCACGCTGCCCTCGCTGAACAATGCCCTGACCGTACCGGTCGGCGACCGCACCCTGACGGTGGAGGTGGCGCAGCATATCGGCGACAGCACGGCGCGCTGCATCGCCATGGACTCCACCGACGGCCTGACGCGCGACACCCCCGTGACCGATACCGGGCACCCCATCCAGGTGCCGGTGGGCAAGCAGACCCTCGGCCGGATATTCAATGTGCTGGGTGAGCCGGTGGATAATCTGCCGGCCCCGGCCGATGCGGAGCACTGGGATATTCACCGCCAGGCGCCCGCCTTTGATGAGCTTTCCACCTCGACCGAGATCCTGGAGACCGGCATCAAGGTTATCGACCTGCTGTGCCCCTATTCCAAGGGCGGCAAGATCGGCCTGTTCGGCGGCGCCGGAGTGGGCAAGACGGTGCTGATCATGGAGCTGATCAACAACATTGCCAAGCAGCACGGCGGCCTGTCGGTGTTCACCGGCGTGGGTGAGCGTACCCGCGAGGGCAACGACCTGTATAATGAGATGAAGGAGTCCGGCGTGCTGTCCAAGACCTCGTTGGTCTATGGGCAGATGAACGAGCCGCCGGGAGCCCGCATGCGGGTGGCACTGTCCGGCCTGACGATGGCGGAATATTTCCGCGACAGCGAGGGGCAGGATGTGCTGCTGTTCATTGATAACATCTTCCGCTTCACACAGGCCGGCAGCGAGGTTTCGGCTCTGCTGGGGCGGATGCCCTCGGCGGTGGGCTATCAGCCCCCCTTGGCCAATGAGATGGGCGCTCTGCAGGAGCGCATTACCTCAACGAAAAAAGGCTCCATCACCTCGGTGCAGGCGGTGTATGTGCCGGCGGATGACCTGACCGACCCGGCGCCGGCCACCACCTTTGCCCACCTGGACGCTACCACGGTGCTTTCCCGTGCGATCTCTTCCCAGGGTATCTACCCGGCCGTGGATCCGCTGGAGTCTACCAGCCGCATCCTGTCGCCGGACGTCCTTGGCGAGGAGCATTATGCCGTGGCCAAGGAGGTGCAGCGGATCCTGCAGCGCTATAAGGAGCTGATGGATATTATCGCCATCATGGGCATGGATGAGCTGTCGGATGAGGACAAGCTGCTGGTGCAGCGGGCCCGCAAGCTGCAGCGCTTCCTTTCCCAGCCCTTTGATGTATCGGAGAAATTCACCGGTATCCCCGGCACCTATGTGCCGCTGGCGGAGACCATCCGCGGCTTTAAGGAGATCATTGAGGGCAAGCATGATGACCTGCCGGAGTCGGCTTTCCTGTTTGTCGGCACCATTGATGAGGCCATGGCAAAGGCCAAAGGGGCGACGGCATGAACGCGTTCAGGCTGACCGTCTCCTCCCCGGACGGCGATCTTTTCGATGGGGAGGCCACCTTCCTCGCTCTGCGGGGGACGGAGGGTGAGCTGGCGATCATGGCGGGACATGTGCCCTTCGTTACAGCTGTGGCGCCCGGCGCCTGTACGCTGGAGCTGCCGGACGGCAGTGTGCGCGGGGCGCAGATGCAGGATGGGCTGCTGACCGTAGCAGCCGATCGGGTGACGCTGCTTTCCGGCAGCTTTGCCTGGAAGAAATAAAAAACAGCGCGTATAGATTTTATCAATCTATACGCGCTGTTTTTTATTGTTTGCTTTTTGCTTATTTCTCCAGCAGGTGCGCCTTAATGTAGTCGGCGCTCATTTTGATGGACTCCATCGGCTTGCCGGTGGAATACACCTCGTCCTCTACCACAAAGTATTTCACACCGCATTCTTCGCCCGTGCGGATAATGCCGGGGAAATTCATATTGCCGCGGCCGATCTCAATGCGCTGCGGGCCGTGGTGCTGCTCGTTCCACTCGCCGATAAAGGGATACACATGGTCGGCCTCCACATCCTTCAGGTGGATAATGTTGATGCGCCCGCGCAGCTCCTCAATCAGCGCCCGCACATCCACGCCGGCCAGCTGCGTCCAGGCCACATCCAGGTTGAAGCAGGTGGTTTCGGGATCCAGCCCTTCCTTGAGGTAGTCAAACATGGTTTTGCCCTCGTAGGCCTTGAACCGGTTGGAAAACTCAAAGGAATGGTTGTGGTAGGAAAGCACCATGCCATAGGTAGCATAGATCTTCGCCATCTCGTTGAACTTGGCGATGAAGCCCTGCAGCTCCTCCAGCGTATTGCAGGGGTGGCCGCCGATGCCGATCTCGTTGGTGCCAAGGATGCGGTGGTAATTCACCGTACCCTCCACATCCTCGCAGATGCGCTCCCAGCTGTAGTGGGTGCCGACGATGCGGATGCCGCACTCATCGGCATAGGCGCGGAATTGTTCGGGGGATATGTAATCGTAGGTGCCGGCGGTCTGCGCCTGCGTGTAGCCGCACTGCTGCATCCAGCGGAACGCGGCCAGGGTGCTCTCGGCTGTCGTGAATTCCTGGCCAATGGACCAGAGCTGTAAACCAAATTCTTTCATGGGGGGCCCTCCTTCATCATGGTAGCCCCATCATAAAGCAATCGCCGGCGTGTGTCAAGGGGGAATTTTCCTGCATTTTACGCAGATTTTTCTATGCAAGCGGAAAATTATATGCTATACTGAAAATACCATCGACAGGCGTATATGCCCTTGCCGGTCGATGATATGAAGCTTAAACATACAGGAGGAAGCAATATGCTGGATTTCAATGCGAAAAAAGGCTTTATATGTGATATGGACGGTGTCATCTACCACGGCAACCGTGTTCTGCCCGGTGTGGCGGAGTTTATCAACTGGCTGCATGAGGAGAAAAAGGAGTACCTGTTCCTGACCAATAACAGCGGCTATACCCCGCGTGAGCTGCACCAGAAGCTGGCGCGTATGGGGCTGGATGTGCCGGAATGCCACTTCTATACCAGCGCACTGGCTACGGCGGCGTTTCTGAGTGAACAGGCGCCCGGCTGTTCGGCGTATGTGATCGGCGAGGCGGGGTTGTTCAACGCCCTGTACGATGTCGGTATCACCATGAATGATGTGAACCCCGACTATGTGGTGGTGGGCGAGGCCAAGACCTATTCTCTGGACACCCTCACCAAGGCGACCAACCTGGTGCTGGGCGGCGCCAAGCTGATCGGCGCCAATTCGGATGTTTCCGGCCCGATCGAGAACGGCATTGCCCCGGCCTGCCGGGCACTGGTGGCGCCCATTGAGATGGCCACCGGCAAGCAGGCCTATTTCTGCGGCAAGCCGAACCCGCTGATGATGCACACCGGCCTGCGCCTGCTGGGCTGCCATTCGGCCGAGGCGGCCATCATCGGCGACCGCATGGATACCGATGTCCTCTCCGGGCTGGAGAGCGGTATCTCTACCGTGCTGGTGCTGTCGGGGGTCTCCACCCGGCGGACGCTGGACACCTACGCCTACCGCCCGAGTGTGGTGCTGGATGGCGTGGGGGATATTGTCACCGCCGCCCACGCGGCCAAAAAGGCCAACTGAACACCATAGACAGAAACCGAAAAAACGCCGGAGCCCCCGGCGTTTTTTCTGCCTTAAAGAAATCTTAAAGGCTTTGCCGCTTTTTTCTTAAAGCGGCCGCCCCTATAATAGAACCTGCGAGGAGGAAAACACCATGGCTGACACAACCATTTTGATCTGCGATGACGAAAAGGACATTGTATCCGCACTGAAGATCTATCTGGAGGCGGAGGGCTACCGCACCCTGGCAGCCTATGATGGGCAGCAGGCACTGGAGGTGCTGGAAAGCAACAGCGTGCAGCTGGTGCTGATGGATGTGATGATGCCGCGTATGGACGGCATCACGGCCATCGCCCGGCTGCGGGAGCAGCACAATCTGCCGGTGATCTTGCTGACGGCCAAGGGTGAGGATACCGATAAGGTGCTGGGGCTGAATGTGGGGGCGGATGACTATGTGGTGAAGCCCTTTAACCCGGTGGAGCTGCTGGCGCGGGTGCGTTCGCAGCTGCGGCGGTATATGCGGCTGGGCAGCTGCCCGGCTGCGCCGGCGCAGCCGGGGGAATGTGCCGTTGGCGGTCTGTGGCTGGATGACCGTTCCAAGCAGGTGCGGCTGGAGGGGGAGCCGGTCAGCCTGACCCCCACGGAGTACGAGATCCTCAAGCTGCTGATGCAGCACCCCGGCGAGGTGCTTTCCCCCAAGGAGATCTACCGCCGGGTATGGAAGGGTGACCCGCTGGGCGGCGAGGGCACCGTGGCGGTGCATATCCGCCATCTGCGGGAGAAAATCGAGATCGACCCGGCGGATCCGCGCTACATCAAGGTGGTGTGGGGGCAGGGATATATGCTGGCAAAGGACCGGCAGGAAGCATGAGGTGACAAACGATGGTAGGAAAGAAATGGCGCAGCAGTCTGCCGGCCAAGGTGGCGGCGTTTCTGCTGGCGGTGCTGCTGTTTATTAGCGGCACGGTGCTGGTGGGCGGCACGGTGGTGCTGCTGGCACTGGGCGGCGAGGCCGGCACCCCGCAGGCGGCGCAGGAGGCTGTCGGTGAGATGCTGCTGGGGCAGACACATGAAAATTATTCACTTGAAATGATCGCATCCATCTGTCTCAACGGGGGCGACCCGTCGGAGCTGCTGCAGCCGGGCATTGCCTACACGGTCAGGGACAGCAGCGGCAAGGAGCTGTATACAAGCTACCACGGGGAGGACTATGTGGCCAAGCTGACTGACACCGCCTGGTTCTACGGCGATGGTGAGGGCGCGTACGACACGGTCACGGTCACGCGGTATCTGCTGAAGGATACGGCCGAGATGGGCTGGAGCCTGCAGCTGGTTGGACAGGCCGGCAGCTGGTACCGGCAGTGGCCGGCGCGGCTGATCGGCGGCGGGGTGTGCCTGCTGCTGGCGCTGGTGTTGGTGATCTACCTGTGCTGTGCCGCCGGCTGGCGGCCGGAGGCCACAGCGCCGGTCTGCAATGCGGTGGACCGCATCCCGTTTGACCTGTACACGGTGCTTTGCGGCAGCCTGTTTGTGCTGTTATGTTATAGCTTTTCGGCGGTCATTAACGGCACATCGCTGTGGCCAATGCTGTGTGCGGCAAGCATTGTATATATCCTTTTAGTTATACTCTTTCTGTTTTATACTCTCAGTTTTTCCACGCGGATCAAAACCCATACGCTGTGGCGCAATACCCTTATCGGGCGGCTGCTGCGGTGGCTGGGGACGGCGCTGCAGGGTCTGCCGCTGGTGTGGAAAACCGCGCTGGTGCTGGTGGGGGTTGCACTGCTGGAATTTTTCCTGCTGATCACCGATAACAGTGTCGTGATCCTTTGGATGCAGGCGGTCATTATCCCCTTGGGCATCCTCTATGCCCTGGGGCTGCGGCGGCTGCAGACCGCCGCCCGGGAGATTGCCCGGGGCAATCTCAATTATTCCATTGATACCCGGTATATGAGCCCGGAGCAGCGTCGCACGGCGCAGCAGCTGGAGCATATCAGCGACGGAATATCCGGCGCGGTGGAGGCGCGGCTGAAAAGTGAGCGCTTCAAGACCGAGCTGATCACCAATATTTCGCACGATATCAAGACCCCGCTGACCTCCATTATCAATTATGTGGATCTGCTGCAGAAGGAACAGCCGGAAAGCGAGAAAATGCAGGCGTATCTGGTGGTGCTGGAGCGGCAGTCTGCCCGCATGAAAAAGCTGATCGAGGATCTGGTGGAGGCATCCAAGGCGTCCACTGGCAACCTGCCGGTGCATCCGGCCCCCTGCGGGCTGGCCGTGCTGCTGGAACAGGCCGTGGGGGAATATAC
>ULWN01037973.1_pt1 | contig 13981 bp, 8 predicted proteins | sample 1960371 | NCBI WGS metagenome assembly ULWN01 (sample SAMEA4835813, study PRJEB28245) | human gut metagenome | biome: gut microbiome; material: fecal sample | place: Denmark | collected 2008 | reverse complement strand
CCGCCGCAATGGCGGTAACGGTGCCCTCCGGGATGGTGAGCACGCCGTCCTTCTCCACCACATAGCTGAGCGCTTCCTCCTGTGTGCCCACACCGGAGCACAGCAGGCCGCTCTGCGGCACCGTCTCGCTCTGGTAGGGGGTCAGCTCGGTGGTCTGCGCCGCATAGCGGCTCAGGGAGGTGCGGCCGGATTCGGTATAGGTATAGGCATACACCTTCTTGGCTGTCTTGCCCGCACCGCTCTGCCACTTATCCAGGGCATAGGTGGGGCGTTCCTCCCACCCGGCCGCGGCACGGAACATCCAGTGCCAGCCGGTATCCTGCATGGCGGTCAGGGAGGAAGCCTCATGGTCTGTGCGCATGGCCGCATTGACGGTATTGTACGCGATCACTGCATCGTCACTGTCATAGGCCAGCACCGGATTGAGCGCCACCGCAAACTGCGCTTCGTTGCTCGTATTGCCCGGCATCTTGCCCGGCTGTCCGTCCCCGGCGCAGCCGGAGAAAACCATGCACAGCATACAGGCGGCCAACAGGAAAGCCCAAATGCGTGTCTTCATCCCTTACACCTTCTTTCTCTTGAGTAAGACCAGCGCCAACACCGCGCCGCCGCCAACCACCACGACTGCGCCGCCGATGATCAGCAGGATCAGCCACGGGGCAATGCCGGCGGCATCGGACGCATCCGTATTCTTGTCCGGCTGATCGCGGTTGACCGTGCCGGCAGGCTTCCACTGGCTGCTTTCGCCGAATTCCAGCAGCTCCTGCTGTGTCGGCTCCCACTCCTCGTAATACTCCGTCTCATACCGGATCGTCTCCTGCGGGGAGGAGTCCTGCCCACTATCGGCAAACAGCTTCCAGCCGGCGTACAGGGTCAGCACATCGCCGTTCTTGCCGGTTATATTCTGCTCCGGATCGAAAAGGCTGTCCGCCGAGCAGCTCTTATCCCGATACCAGCCAGTAAACTCGTAGCCCATCCGATAAGGATCGGTCGGCATGGTCAGCGGCGCGCCAATACGCGCCTCCACATCGGCAATGGTCTCCAGTGAGCCGTTGGTATCAAAGCGCACCGTGACATATTCCGGCGTGCGCAGCTCGATATCATCCAAATAGTAGTACACGCCATTCGGCAGGTAATTCAGATCGGTAACACCAAGGATGAGGTATTTCCCATTCGTCACGCGGATGGTCGCTTCCACCCGCTCCCACTCGCCGCTGACGATCGCCTGCGTAGAGGTCTGCAGATCGTATTCGGCGGCATCCTTATTATCCACCGTCTTCAGCTCATTGGCCGTCAGCAGCCAGAAATTGAGCTGAAGCACATCGCCGGTCTCCTCCGGCAGATACGCCCAGAAGCTGACGGTATATTCCTTTCCGATCGTCAGCTCCGCCGGCTTGCCGGTTGCCTGATCCATCACCACCAGCTGGTTGCGCAGAATGCCGGTCTGTGCCAGCTTCTGCAGCTTGAGCGAACGGCTGCCACCCGGCGTGTGGTTATAGGCATCATCCACTGAGCCGATGCCGCGCAGCTGCAGCTGCTCGCCGCTGTCCAGCGGCATGGTCTCAAAATCCCACATGGTGGCGCCGGGCTGCGCATCAATGCTCATACCGCGGTCAACGCGCTCCTCAATGTGCATATCGTCGATGTAGTAGGCCGCGCCCTCCGCCAGGCCGAAATCGGTGATGCCCAGGATCAGGTATTTGCCGTTTTTCACCTCGATGACCGACTGCAGCCGCATCCACTCGCCGGTCGCGCCGGGCACAGAGGCGGTGCTGTAATCAAATTCCGCCGCGCTCTTGTCTTCCACAGCTGCCAGCGTATTGGTGGAAAGCAGCCAATAGTTGATCTTCATTTCCTCCACGGCATCTTCGGGCATATACACATAGAAAGACAGGGCATACTTTTTGCCCACCGCCATCTCAAACGGCTTGCCGGTCGAGGGATCCATCACCACCAGCTGGTTGCGGTACACGCCCGCATTTGTCATCTTCTCCAGCCGCAGGGCGTGGCTGCCGCCGGCTGTGCGGTTATAGGCCGCATCCACCGCGCCGCCGCCGCGCAGCAGCATTTTGGTGCCGCCGCCGACCGGGATCTTCTCAAAGGTCAGGGTGGTTGCCCCCGGATCGGCCGGGATCGCCACGCCATCCGGCTCCGCCTCCGTCACCCGGATCGCATCCAGGAAGAACGGCGCCGCATTGCCGTTGGTGCTCGGCGAGATGCCCAGGCGCAGGGTGCCGCTGTAGGCGGCCTCTATGCTGCAGCTCTCCTGCGTCCACTGGCCTTTGACCGCTGTGGCGATATTCGGCTCCGCCAGCTTATAATCGTCCTTCTTGTAGCTGCTGCCGTCAAAGGGCGTACTGTCGTCCGCCGCGGCCAGCCAGTAATTCAGGCCGCTGATGGCCGTATCGTCCGGCCGGATGTAATACCAGAAGCGGATATCGTACTTTTTGCCGGCCTCCACCGTCACCGGGGTGCCGTTTTCATCCCGGACGATGAGCTGCGCACGGCCATTGCCGCTGCTGTCAGCGGAAACCACCTGCAGCGCCTGTGCGCCATCATAGGACTGTTCATCCGTCACCGTCATCGGGTGGGCGTTCATGGACAGGTTAGCGCCGGCCGTCTCATTTTCAAAGCTCCAGCCCTGACCGGCGGTCGTTGCCGGCACTGCCTCTATGGAAATATCATCCAGGTAGAACTCCAGCCCGACATACACCTTGCCGGATTGGCTGGTCGCCGCTGTGCCGAGGATCAGATAGCCGCCATCGGTCGTCACCTCATCCTGCGCGGTGAAACAGACATATTGCCAGCTGTCCCGCTGGGAGACCGTCACGGTAAGCCCCTGGTTGCCGGCATCGCCCGAGACCGTGCCGGTATTTCTGCCGGAAAGCGTGAGCAGATGCCCCTTCTTGGAGCCGGCCGCACTGTCGCTGCCGGCACTGAAGGCGGTCTTTTCCTCGCCCTTTGTGCCCACCCACAGCGTCAACTGATCCACCGTGGCGTTTTGCCCGCCCGGCACATAGTACCAGAAGCCGATGCGGTACTTTTTGCCCGCCGCCGTCTTGAAGTCGTTGCCGTCGGCATCCCGCAGCAGCAGCTGCGGGCGGTTGGAACCGCCGCTCTGGCCGGTGTGCACCCGCAGCGACTGTGCGCCCGTATGCTTCTGCTCCGTGCTGACCAGCATCGTGTTGCCATAGGTATTGGCCAGCGCCAGATCCGTGCCGGCGGCCGCCGTTTCAAAGCAGCCCCAGCGGGGATCCACCGGTGCCGACTGTGTCGTGATCGTTATATCATCCAGATAGAATTCGTGCCCGGCATACACCTTGCCGGCCTGGCTGGTAGCGGCAATGCCAAGGATAAGGTAACCGCCGCCGGCCGTCACCTCGTCCCGCACGGTGAACTGGACGCGCTGCCAGCTATCCCACTGGGACACCGCCAGCGTAAGCCCCTGGTTCTTGGCATCGCCCGTAATCTCGCCGGTATTGCTGTCCGAAAGCGTGAGCAGATGTCCCCGCTTCGAGCCGGCCTCGCCATCGCTGCCGGCACTGAAAGCGGTTTTTTCCTCGCCCTTGGTGCCGATCCACAGTGACAGCTGATCCGCCTGCGTGCTCTGCCCACCCGGCACATAGTACCAGAAGCTGATCTGGTACTCGCCGCCGGCCTGGGTCTTGAAGTCCCGGCCGTCGGCATCCTTCAGCAGCAGCTGCGGCCGGTTGGAGCCGCCGCTTTTGCCGGTATGTACCAGCAGCGACTGGCTGCCGTCATGCGCCTGTGCCGCACTGACCTGTGCGGTGTTGCCATGGGTATTGCTCAGCGCCAGCCCGGTGCCGGCCGCCTGCCCCTCAAAGCTGCCCCACGGGTCGCCGCCCGGCGCGGACGGGGAGCTGACGGTGATATCGTCCAGGTAGAATTCGTGCCCGGCGTAGACCTTGCCGGACTGGCTGGTGGCGGCAATGCCGAGGAGGAGATAGCCGCCAGCTGCCGTCACCTCATCCCGTACGGTGAACTGGACGCACTGCCAGCTATCCCACTGGGACACCGCCAGCGTAAGCCCCTGGTTCTTGTCGCCGCCTGTGATCTCGCCGGCATTGTTATCGGAAAGCGTCAGCAGATGCCCCTTCTTTGAACCGGCCTCGCTATCGCTGCCGGCACTGAAGGCGGTCTTATCCTCGCCCTTTGTTCCGACCCACAGCATCAGCTGATCCGCCTGCGTGCTTTGCCCGCTCGGCACATAGTACCAAAAGCTGATCTGATACTCGCCGCCGGCCTGGGTCTTAAAGTCCTGCCCGGACGCGCCCTGCATCAGCAGCTGCGGCCGGTTGGAGCCGCCGCTTTTACCGGTGTGCACCAGCAGCGACCGGCTGCCCTCGTGTGCCTGCGCATCGCTCACCTGCATGGTGTTGCCATAGGGGTTGCTCAGCGCCAGGTCGGCACCGACCGTCTGCCCCTCGAAGCCCCGCGCAGCGCCGGAAACCGCCGCAACGCCGGCCACCGTGATGCAGGAGGCGATCAGAGTGACACACAGCAGCACCGCCAGCAAGCGTCTGACGCCAGTGGATCTGGTCATAGTTGCTTCCTCCAGTCAAAAAATACTCGTTTTGCCTGCCAGCAAAAGCGTTCAGCCAAAGGGGGTGAGCTCGCCATCATCCGTCTCGGTAGGCAGAGAGGTCGAAAGCGGCTCTGTCTGCGCAAAGGTCAGTATCTGCAGCTCCGGATCAAGATAAAGCTTCTTATTCATACCGCATTTCCTCCGTTCATTCCGCATCAAACAGCTCAGCCATGTTGTCATACTTGGCCAGCTTGGCAACCGCATCCAGCGTCAGCTGATTATTGCTTGAGCCGTGGATGGCGCTGTACACTGTGACCACATCGTCACCGACCTGGATATCCATATAGCTGCGGTAGCGCAGAGGTGTATTGAGATTGTCTTTGTTGATCCTCGCGATCAGCACGCTGTACTTTACGGTCCTGGTCGCTGTATCGTAGGTCCAGCAGCTGTCAAAGCCGGCGGTTTTCTCCACCTTCAGGCTGGCATTCGCATCCAGCACCGTGTTGTCATCCGCCGCCGTATCCACTGCCAGGCCGCGCTTCACGATCTTGTAGCTGGCGCCGCCGATCACCACGGTGGAAAGATCTTCTGCATCGGTGGCGTACTGGCCGAGGAAACGCATAGCGCCGTACTTCTTCCCATCCACCGTGTAGACCGGGGATTTTTCCGTTACCTCTGCGCCGTCAGGGCTCTGGCCCTTGCCGCCGCCAACGAACAGTGCCACATTATTGGTGCCGTAATCCAGCGCCTCGTCCAGCGCACGCACCGAGATATCGTCAATGTAGAAAGGATCGGTTTCCGGCGCTATATTCCGGGTGATGCCCAGACGCAGTGTGCCTTCTTTGACCTGATCGCCGGGCACAACGCAGGAGACCTGCGTCCACTCGCCCTTAACCGTCGAGATCGGCGTGGCCGTCTCATAAACCTTGTAATCATCCTTTTTATAGCTGGCGCCATCGAAAACCGTGCTCTCATTAGCCGAAGCCAGCCAGTAATTCAGCTGCCAGTAGTTTGCCGCTGTCTTATCGCTATCCGCCGGCATATAGTACCAGAAGCTGACCAGATAGCTCTGTCCGGCGGTCAGCTTGACCGTCTGCCCTTGTTCATCCCGCACCAGCATCTGCATACGGCCATTGCCGGAGTTGCTGTTGCTGACGATTTTCAGAGCATAGTTGCCGGTGTGGTGCTGCTCGCCCGTGACCGTCGCGCCGAGAACCGCGCTCTTCTGCATGGACAGGTTCTCGCCCTCTCTGTTGCGCTCAAAGGAGTTGAAGCCATAGCTGGGCAGATCCTCTGCCGTCGCCACGATCGCATCCAGATAGAACGGGGCCGCATTGCCGTTGGTGCTCGGCGAGATACCCAGGCGCAGGGTGCCGCTGTAGGCAGCTAGACCGCTGACGGTCTCCTGCGTCCACTGACCCTTAACCGCCGTGGCAATATTCGGCTCCGCCAGCTTATGCTCATCCTTTTTATAGCTGCTGCCGTTGAAGGCCGTGCTATCGTCCGCCGCAGCCAGCCAGTAATTCAGGCCGCTGATCGTCGTGTTATCCGGCTGGATGTAATACCAGAAGCTGACGGTGTATTTCTGGCCGGCCTCCACCGTCACCGGGGTACCGTTCGTGTCCCGAAGGAGGAGCTGTGCACGGCCGTTGCCGCTGCTGTCGGAGGAAACCACCCGCAGCGCCTTTTCCCCGTCATAGGAAAGCTCGTCGGTCACCGTTGCCGGGTGGCCATTCATCGAAAAATTGGTGCTGGCCGTCTCGCTCTCAAAGCTCCAGCCCTGGTCGCCGGCTGCCTCCGGCACCGCTTCTATGGAAATGTCATCCAGGTAGAATTCCAGCCCGGTATACACCTTGCCGGACTGGCTGGTCCCCGCCGCGCCGAGGATCAGATAGCCGCCATCGGCTGTTACCTCGTCCTGCACGGTGAAACGGACATACTGCCAGCTATCCCGCTGGGAAACGCTCACCGTAAGCCCCTGGTTTTGGGCATCGCCCGAAACGGTGCCGGTGCTTGTACCGGAAAGCGTGAGCAGGTGGCCCTTCTTCGAACCGGCCTCGCTATCGCTGCCGGCATTAAAGGCGGTCTTATCCTCGCCCTTTGTACCCACCCACAGCGACAGCTGATCGACAGTGGCGCTCTGTGCGCCCGGCACATAATACCAGAAACCGATGCGGTACTTCTTGCCCGCCGCAGTCTTGAAATCGTTGCCGTCGGCATCCTTCAGCAGCAGCTGCGGCCGGTTGGAGCCGCCGCTTTTGCCGGTGTATACCAGCAGCGACTGCGTGCTGCTATGCGCCTGCGCATCGCTTACTTTCATCGTATTGCCGTTGGCATTGCTCAATGCCAGGTCGTCACCGACCGTCCCGCCATCAAAGCTGCCCCATGAGGCGCCGGCGGTCGCCGCCCCCACGCCGGCCACAACCACACAGGATGCGATCAGCGTCAGGCTGAGAAGAATCGCCAAAAGTTTCTTTGCTGTTGACCGATTGTTCATCTTTCTTTCCCCCTAAGCAAATTTTAGGCATTTGCATCGGTGCGGTGCGCTGCAGTCCCGTGCTTTTTCATGCTGCATACCACTGCACCAATAAGGCAGCAGAAAATCCTGCTCCCTCATCCATCTCGATTTTAACAAACGCCCATAGGCAAAGAAAGATATTTCCGTCTTGAAAATTGTAAATTTGTCCAAAACTGCTGCACTTTTTGCCGGTTTTGCCTGTTTTCTGCTCCGCAGGAGGAAAATGCATCCAGCCGGCAGTCTGTACAAAAAATAATTTTGCCGTCCATTGATTTTGGCCACATCGCTTACTGTTTCCGGCTATGCAGCCGAAAAAAGGGTGAAAAAAACCGTCTCCCCCTCCGCGGGGAAGCCGTCTGCTACGGATTCAACGCGTCGCTCTGCGGTAGGTTTTCGGCGATTTGCCGTAAACGCTCTTGTACACCCGGCTGAAGTAGTTGTAATCGAGAAAGCCCACCTCGGCCGCGATCTCCGGGATCGGCAGGTCGGTGGTTTTCAGCAGCTTCTTTGCCCGGTGCATACGCTGGCGCTTGATGTACTCCGCAATGCCCTGGTCGGCCTCCTGCCGGAAGATGGTATACAGGCGGCTGCGGCTGATCTGCAGTTCCTCACACAGGCTGCTGATGTCGATATTCTCCTGCAGATGGGCGGCAATATACTCCTTGGCCGCCAGGAAGATGCGGTCATTCTGCGGGGTGATCATCTCCTTGAACACAATATAATTGGCGCATGCCTCCATGATCTTGGCTGCCGAGGTGATCTGCTCCATGCCCTTGGTCTCGGTCCTGTCCAGCAGGGTCTGCAGCTCCGCCTGCGGCATGCCGCACAGCGCCGCCACCTCCGGCAGCAGCTTGCGCGTCTTATCATGCGCGCGGTCACGCACCTGCCCAAACATCAGATAGGCAACGATCTGCTCATTATCAAAAATCGGCACAGCCGCCTCCACCAGCCCCGCGTGGCAATTGTACACCACCACCGAGCCGCTCTCGCTGCATTTTTTCAGGGCGCGCTTATCGGCGCCCACGCAGCGCCGGCGGGTGCGCGGGCAGCTTTTCATAGCCGTGCAGAAGGCACAGGACTCCGCCGGATAGGCGGCAATCTCCCGGTGATTGGCGTCAAACAGCACAAACCGGATACCGGCCACCGTATAGAAGGCCTTCATCAGCTCCTCCATCTTGCGGGAATCCAGCGTGATCCTCATAAATCCAGCCCCCTTGGACAAATTTACAATTTAGCAGACGATTGTATCTTTCATTGTAGCATAAAAACCGCTAAAATCAAGACGTATATAAATCCCCCCAATAATGACCAATAAGGAGTATGCAGACAATGAAAAAAGAAACCTTTGCACTGTATTTCGGAAACCGGGGCTTTATGCCCGCCGAGCTGATCGAGGGTGCCCGCGAGGACATGGTGAAGGCCGTGACCGACGCCGGCTACAATTACCTCATCATGGACAAGGACGCCACCCGCTACGGCGCAGTGGAGACGCGGGATGAGGGCCGCGCCTATGCCGCATGGCTGAAATCCCATGAGGGGGAATACGACGGTGTGATCCTGTGCATGCCGATCTTCATTGACGAAAACGGCGCCATCGCCGCCCTGCAGGATGCCGGCGTCCCCATCCTGATGCAGGCCTACCCGGACGAGATCGGCAAGATGGACTTTGCCCACCGGCGGGATGCCTTTTGCGGCAAATTCTCCATCACGGATGTGTTCACCCAGTACCGCGTGCCCTTTACGGTGATGAAACCGCATGTGGTGCACCCGCTTTCCCATGCCTTCCGGGAAAATCTGGACGAATTTGCCACCGTGTGCCGCGTGGTGCGCGGCATGAAGCGCTTTACCATCGGGTGCATCGGCGCCCGCACCACCGCCTTCAAGACCGTGCGCTTTGACGAGGTTACCATGCAGCGCCACGGCATCAATGTGGAGTGCTTCGACCTGTCCGAGCTGTTTGAGACCGTGCGCGGCATGGCGGATGATGACGCCCACGTACTGGACAAGAAGGATGCGCTGGAGCGGTACACCGATTTCAGCCGTGTGCCGGAGGAGAAAAAGTGCATGCTGGCCAAGATCAGCGTGGCGATCGACGGCTACATCGAGGCCTACCATCTGGACGCCATTGCGCTGCGCTGCTGGAACGAGATGGAGACCTATCTGCGGGTATGTCCCTGCGTGCTGATCAGTGAGCTGAACGACCGCGGCATTGTGGCTGCCTGCGAGATTGATATGTGCTCCGCCATCACCATGCGGGCACTGACGCTGGCCACCGGCGGCCCCTCCGCCTGCCTGGACTGGAACAACAACTACGGCGAGGATCCCGACAAGGTGATCCTGTTCCACTGCGGCTCCACGCCGCAGTCCCTCATGCAGGGCAGCGGCACCGTTACCTCGCACAAGATGTTTGACAAGGGCGACCCCGGCAGCGGCTGGGGCACCAATGAGGGGCGCATTGCCGCCTTCCCCATGACCTATTCCAACTGCAAGACCGAGGACGGCCGCATCACCGTGTATTTCAGCGAGGGCGCATTCACCGGCGAGCCGATCGAGGACGGGTATTTCGGCTGCGGCGGCGTGGCCAAAATCGACGGCCTGCAGGATAAGCTGCTGCGGCTGGCGCGCGGAGGCTACAAGCACCACACCACCGTGGCCCGCGGCCATGTGAAGACGGCGCTGGAGGAGGCCTTCCGGGTCTACCTTGGCTATGATGTGGAGAGCATTGAGGGGTAACCGCTATGAACATTGCCGGTCTGGATATCGGCACCACCGGGTGCAAGCTGGCCGTGTATGACGGGCAGGCCGTACTGCTGTCTACATATTATACCGAATACCCCGCCACCCACCGCGGCGGGGAGCATGAAATTGATTTCAACGCCGTGCGGCAGGGAGTGCTGGAGCTGCTGCAGCGCGCCGCCGGTGAGCACCGGCTGGACGCCGTCGGCGTGACCAGCTTCGGCGAAAGCTTCGCCATGCTGGACGACCGGGACACGGTGCTGGCCCCCTCGATGCTGTACACCGACCCGCGCGGCGGCGAGGAGTGCGCCGCACTGGCCGCAGCGCTCGGCGAACAGCGCATCACCGCCATCACCGGCACGCAGCCGCATCCGATGTACAGCCTTGCCAAGCTGCTGTGGCACCGGGCGCACAACCCGGCGCTGTTTGCGCGCTGCCGCCGGGTGCTGCTGGGGCAGGACTATATCGTGTACACCCTCACCGGCACGGCGCAGATCGACTATTCCCTGGCGGCGCGCACCGGGGCACTGGATATCCGGCGGCTATGCTGGTCGCCGGAGGTTTTCGCCGCGGCCGGCATTGACCCGGCGCTGTTCTCACAGCCGGTGCCTGCCGGTACGCCGGCCGGCACCCTGCGGCCGGAGCTTGCCCGGCAGCTGGGCATCGACTACCCCGTTACCGTTGTCAGCGGCTGCCACGACCAGGTAGCCGCCATGCTGGGCAGCGGCGTGTTTTCCGGCGACCAGGCCATGGACGGCACCGGCACGGTGGAGTGCATCCCGGTGCTGTTTGACCGGGTGCCGCAGGAACCGGCACTGTACGCGCAGGGCTACTCGGTGGTGCCGTACCCCGGCGGGCGCTACGCCTGCTATGCCCTTTCCTTTACCGGCGGCGCCACACTGAAGTGGTTCCGGGATACCTTTGCCGCTGCTGAGGCGGCCGAAGCGGCCGCGCACGGGCAGAATATCTATGCCCTGCTGGACAGCCGCGTGCCCCCGCAGCCGACCGGGCTGCTGGTGCTGCCCCACTTTGCCGGGGCGGCGACCCCCTACATGGATCCGCAGGCCAAGGCCGCCATCCTCGGCCTGACGCTGGAAACCGACAGCGCCGCTGTATACAAGGCGCTGATGGAGGGCACGGCCTTTGAGATCCGGCAGAACTTCGCCGTTCTGCAGCAGTATTCCGGCCGCATCCGCACGGTGCGTGCCACCGGTGGCGGCGCCACCTCCGCTGTGTGGCTGCAGATCAAGGCCGATGTGCTGGGCACCGATATCACCGCCCTGGCATGCAAGGAGGTGGGGGCAGCCGGCACGGCGGCGCTGTGCGGCGTGGCCGTGGGGGCATACCCTGTCCTGTCGGAGACGGTGGCCAGGATGGCGCCGGTGCGGCAGATCTTCCATCCACAGGCAGGAAATGCCGCCATCTATGACCGGCAGTACCGGCAATATGCCGGGCTGTACTGGGCAATCAAACATCTGCAGGAACCGGAGGAGGAATGACCATGAAGAACCGCAGTGCCTATATCGGCCATCCGCTGCAGCTGCGCGGCGCCGAGCCATACATTCTGCAGGGCGGCCGGGGGGACGGCATGCACCTGCTGTGCGAGCGCAACGGTCTGGGGCTGGAGGCCTGGATCTCGCTGGACCGCTGTGCTGACCTGTCGCGGGTCAGCTTCGGCGGGGACAACATGGGGTATTTCTCCCCCTGCGGCTATGTGGCACCGGCCTACTATGACGCCGTGGGCAGCGGCTTTCTCAAGTCCTTTACCGCCGGCTTCTTTACCACCTGCGGCCTGACCGCCGTGGGCAGCCCCTGCACCGACGCCGGGGAGCAGCTGCCGCTGCACGGCAGCATTGCCAATACCCCGGCGCAGCTTCTCGGCATGGAGGAAAGCGAGACCGGACTGACGGTGCGGGCACAGGTGCGGGACTGCACCATCTTCGGCCGCAAGCTGATCCTTGACCGGCAATACACCTTTTCCTATACGGAAAACACCATCGCGGTGCGGGATACCGTACACAATGCCGGCGACAGCGAAAGCCCCTATATGCTGCTGTACCACTGCAATATGGGCTACCCGCTGCTGCAGGAGGATACGCAGGTGGTCATTCCGCACACCGGTATGACCCCGCGCAACAGCCACGCCGCCGCCCACGCCGCCACGGCCCTGACCATGGAGCCGCCGCAGGCGGGGTATGAGGAATGCTGCTACTATTACGATGTGGCGGCAAAGGACGGGCAGGCCGCTGTCGGCGCCTACAGCCCTTCCATTGACAAGGGGGTGGTCATCGCCTACAATAGCCTTGAGCTGCCCCGCTTTGTAGAATGGAAGATGATGGGCAAGACCGATTATGTGCTGGGGCTGGAGCCGGGCAACTGCACCCCCGACGGGCGGGATGTGCTGCGCCGCGAGGGCACGCTGCCCTTCCTGGCGGCAGGGGAATCCGCCGCCACCGGCGTCATCTTCCGCTTTATACACGGAAAAACCGCATTTGAAGGAGCGTTCTGAATGTTAGTTACACTGAAAGAGATCCTGCGCATAGCCGAGGAGAAAAAGATCGCCATCGGCTCGTTCAACACCCCAAACCTGACCAGCGTGCGCGCCGTGATCGGCGCGGCCGAGGCGCAGCAGTGCCCGGTGATCCTGATGCACGCACAGGTGCATGAGACCATGGGGCTGTGCACCATGGAGGAAATGGCCCCGATCATGCTGTTCTTTGCCCGGCGCGCCACGGTGCCGGTGTGCGTCCATCTGGACCACGGCGAGGACCTCGACTATGTGCGGCGGGGGGTGGAGCTTGGTTTCACCTCGGTGATGTACGACGGCTCCACGCTGCCGGCGGAGGAAAACACCCGCAATACGGTGGAGGCGGTGCGCTTTGCCCACGCTGCCGGCGTATCGGTGGAGGGCGAGATCGGCTCCATGGGCAGCCGCGAGGGCGGCGGTGAGGGGGATACCTCCATCTACACCGACCCGGCCGCGGCCGAGAGGTTTGTGGCCGACACCGGCATTGACGCCCTGGCCTGTGCCTTCGGCACGGCACACGGCTTCTACCGCAGCGCACCGAAGCTGGACTTTGCCCGCCTGTCGGCAATCGTGGCCCGCATCGGTGTGCCGGTGGTGATGCACGGCGGCAGCGGGGTCAGCCCGGCCGATTACCGTGAGGTGATCCGCCGCGGGGTGCGCAAGATCAACTACTACACCTATATGTCCAAGGCGGGCGCCGCTGCCATATCCGGCAAGCAGTATACCCAGTTCCACGATGCGCTGCTGGATGCGCAGGCCGCCATGCAGGAGGATGTGATCCGCGCCATGCGGGTATTCAACGGGCAGGAGGATAACAGATGACAAAGCTGGAATTTGCCGAAAACGGGCTGCACGCCCAATTTATTGTGGATGACCGCGGCCGCCTGTATCTGCTCAATCTGTCGGACAGCCGGCGGGAAGTTCCGGACGACCTGCGCATGGAGTCTGACATTGCCGCCACCACCGAGGTGGAAACCGCCGGCGCACGCATCCGCGGCAACCGGCACATCTTCAACCAGTGCCCCACGGTACCGTGCTATGACAGCCACACCGACACGCGCAATGCCGCCGGCCGCCTGCTGACCTTTGTGCTGAAGAATGAGCAGCTGACCGTACGGCAGTGCTACCAATTCTACACCGGCACCAAGGTGGTGCGCAGCTATGCCGAGGTGGAAAACACCGGCACACAGGCGGCCGAGCTGACCTATGTCTCCTCCTTCTGCTATGCCGGCTTTGGCAGCCCCGATGGCTGCCATCCGCACGACCGGCTGACCCTCTATCCCCCGCACAACGGCTGGGGCGAGGAGCTGAACTGGCGCGGCCAGACACTGCGGGACGCCGGACTGACCGAAAAGGACAATGGTTACTACACCAAGACTGTCCGGCTGAACAGCCGCGGCTGCTGGTCCACCAAGGAATACCTGCCGATGGGGCTGCTGCAGGATGCCGTCAGCGGCGAGACCTGCCTGTGGCAGATCGAATCCAATGCCGGCTGGCAGTGGGAATTCGGCACCTTCCGCCGGCGGCTGTATTTCCGCGCCGGCGGACCGGACGACCTGAACCACCAGTGGCGTAAGGTGCTGCAGCCGGGCGAAAGCTTCCGCACCGTGGCCGTGGCTTTCACGCTGCTGACCGGCAGCATCAGCGACGCCGT
>ULWN01044095.1_pt1 | contig 14035 bp, 8 predicted proteins | sample 1960371 | NCBI WGS metagenome assembly ULWN01 (sample SAMEA4835813, study PRJEB28245) | human gut metagenome | biome: gut microbiome; material: fecal sample | place: Denmark | collected 2008 | reverse complement strand
GCCGTAATCGGTGTCGTAATTAAGCACCGCCGCGTACTGCGCCACTTTGCCTTTCGACGTGCTGATGTACGATACCTGCAAAATACTGTGCGGATACACGATATATTTGTCGTTGTACATGAACGTGTTCAAAAGTGCCTGCTCCTGCGCCTGCGACCTTTTGGCTTCTTCCTTTTTCGCCTTGGACATATAGCGCGTCGCCGTGTTGAACATGGTGAACGCTAGCGTGCCGACGATCGCAAACAACGCGATTGCAACGATACATTCGGCAAAGGTAAAACCTTTTTTATTCAGTTTTAAGCGTTTCAAAACCTTTTTCATTTTAGCCGTAATAGTAATCGCCCGCAACCCATTTCGTGTCGTGCGACACCGTGTCGGGGTTAATCAAACTGTCCATAACCAAGCCTGCGCTATTATTGTTCTTGCTGCCGATTTTTGCCGCGTCGTAGCTTGAAAAAATCAGTTGTCCGCGGCTACTTCCGCCGATATAAATATCTTTTGCAACAATGGACGCCTCGTTATTGCCCGAGTTTCCGATCGGGATTGAGTTGAAAAGACCCGACGATTCGTTGGAATACATGCCGTTGGGGATATAAACCATCGCGTTGACCGAGCCGCCACGTCCGAACTTGACGTAGTTTCTGCCCATACCAATTATGAACATATTGCCGACTTTTGCCGGATCGCCGTCAGGCAATGCTTTCAGTTGTATTGCATTCGTAAGAGCAACTAAATCAAATGCGGACACAGTGCCCCCATGCTCCTTGAATCGTGCAACATATTTTTGATACGTGTTCGACTTGAAATGCGTGCCGACCTTTTCGTCCGTCTTGTCCTCGGAAAGTATCGTATTGCTTATTTCCAGACTGAATGCGTTTGCGGCGAATGAAGTGTCGTCCACAAGCATAAGATAAGCGTTGTTTTTGCCCGTCACCTGGAACGAACATTTCTGGAACAAGAACCTTGTTTGTTCACTCTTGTCTTTTGATTTATCAAGCGCCTTGCAATGGAAAAACACATAAATGTCTTTTTCCGACGTGTCGATAAGGAAGTTCATACGAGTTCGGGCGTCAACACCGTCTGTGGACGCCGCAAACACGACTTGCGTATTGCTTAATTCAAAATTGAAGTACGTATTTTGCTTTATCGTATATTGCACTTCCGAACGCACCGCAACACGATCAAAGCCGTCCAGTTCCTTATCTTTCAATCCCGTGAACGTTTGATTGTATTTTTCGTCGATGGCAAAAGTGCTGTCCGCACGAAGGTGCGCACCATTTTCCTTGGCTTTTGTATTGTAAAAATCCATCAACCTTAAACCACTATCATCCTCAACCTTATCAGAATGTTCTACAAAATACCATCTTTCGATATTCCACCATTTTTCAGGATCAGAATCCGGGAATGTAAGCGTCTGCAAGTAAGTCATCACGTTATTTATATCAGGCTTTTTGAAAGATGATCTTACATATTTTTTTGTCAGTTTATCGTTATTTGCGCATATATAATCTTTGACGTTTTTCCCACTCGTAATGCCCAAATATCTATCATACTCGTTGATTGAGCCATAAATATCGAAGGCGTTGTACTCTTCAATATCGCCCTTTTCTTTCAAATCTGCCAGGATTTTCTTGACATTCTCTTTGGCTTGTTCCTGATTGGCGTTCGCTTCCACGACGGTTGCAAATTTCGACGACTTGATTTCTTCAAAAATCGCCTTTACGGTCGCGGCGTTGTCAACCAAGGAATATCTATTATCCACGACAAGATACATGCCGTATAAGCCTTCGTTGAACGCCTTTGTAGTGCCTTTCATTGCGTCAAACTGATTTGACGTACTGCCTACGCCAAACGTCTTTAACTTGCCGCCTATGATTGCCGAGCCGACAAGACCGTTTGCAGCCGCGCCCAACAAAGCGTTGAGATCGATGCCGTCAAAGTCGTTCGCGCCGTTGCTGAACATCGTGATAAGGTAATCGGTATTAAGGAACGCACTTGTCAGAATATCGTTTCCGTTCAGCATGTAAGACAGTTTGTCATATCCTATAAGGTTGCAGTTCTCATTATCTTTAACGCCGGTAATAGAATTGAATGGTTTCAGCGTAAAGTCATACCTTGCCGTCGTTTTACGTGTTGCAGATACAAACCAACCGTCCTTATCATAATCTATACCATAATGAGATATGCCTTTTGTATACGAGATATTTCCCGTTGTAGTACGCGGATCATTTGTTGCAGTATCAAAACCTGCGATGTGTTCTTCCTTGAAATAATTCTCAAAACTGTCGTAAGTTTTGCCATCCTTAGTTATCGGTGTTGTTCTGAAATCTATAAACGCCGTTTGCGTAAGATTAAGAGCGTACTTATAAATTCCACTATCTTTTGATTCATAAAGATACTTTACAAGGGCTTCTTCCGCAGGGTTCAAATCAAGCAGCTCTTTGCGTTTATCATAGTCTATGATTTCTCCGTCGGACGTTATCAACTTATTGGTAGCATTATTCGTATTATTAGTATATCCACTCTTTGAAGAAGTTGCGTTATCCTCAATGCAATATACCAAATCCGCAACGTATTTGCCTTCGGAATAATCAACATCATCTTTATGCCAATTTGTATCAGCAATCTTTTTCCACCAAGAAAAAGGATTGCCTGTAACTTCCCATCTTTCGTCGTTATTCCAGGTTACAGTTTCGGTCATTTCGTAATGCGCACGAATAATAACTACCTTTCTGTCATGGGTAATATTTTCTTTTTTATATTCTTTCTCATAAGTTTTTTGGCTGTCGTCCCGGACATCAAAAACAAAGTTTGTTTCGCCCTTAAAAGCGTTATTGTTTCCTTCTATGCCAAAATACTCTTTCAAAATCTCTTCGTCAGTCAACTGTGCATTGTTTTTTTGCAGAACGTTTTTCAAAAAGTCCATGATTGAGGCTTTTTTAAGTTCATTTTTCACAAAGTCGCTGCCGAAATAATTATTTTTCACGTTGACCGCCGCCGTGTTTTCAAAGCCGGGCAGTTTGCTTTCAAGCACGCTGATTGTGCCGTCGCAAAATACGTTGTTGACGGTAATTTCGCAGTATCTGACGGAAAGTGCGGCGGTGTAAGATATGCCGCCCACAACCGTGCGGGTTGTCACGGGTTTGCCGTCCTTGTCTTTTTCGTCAACGTTTTCGACAACGCGGTATTTGTCATCGGACGCGTACTTTTCAAGTGTGCACGGGTCAATGTTGTTGCTGTTTTTGTGTTCAATATCACCGCACGACGTTCCTTTTCTTATCGGCGAGTTCTGGATATAAAGGTTGGAAGTCTCGCTGAATTCGGGCTTGCGGAAATCATACCACTTTGTCTTGTCTTTCTCTTTAATATTGGCACCGTTCAGGTTGTTTCCGTTGCCAAACTGCGTGTAATCGTTGCCCAAAAGGTATGAATACCCGTCTTTCCCGAGTTCTTCAAACTTTTCTTTAAGGCGTTTTATCGACTCGCTATTGCTTAATTTTTCCTTGCCATAAGCCTGCTTATATGCCTCGATAAACGACGCCATATTTCCGCTGTATTCTGCAAGCGTATTGTCGTCATCATCAACCAGCTCATTGGTATAAAATCTGTTCAATGTCACATCAAGTTTTACCGTGCCGAAGTCAAACGCATCGCCCCATTTCTTGCCCGTGACTTGCTGCCATTTGTCTTTGATTTGGCTCAAAAATGCGCCGCTGTCCTTTAAGACAAAGTCGTCGCTTGCAACAACCTTCCCGCCTATGTATTTTTTTGTGTCTGAAAGGTCTGATGCTATGCCAAGCCATTGTTCGTCCTTATAGTTTATATAAGACTTTTGTGTTTCGGGCGCGATAATCATGCGTCCCTGACAAAATACGTCGCCCTCAATCTTTGTGTGGACGGGAATTGTGCCGTCGCCTTTGCCGTCAAGGTTGTAGGCATAACTGTAATACGGGAACCTTGGGTTAACAAGGTCGATACCAAGATGTTCGCTTAACCACTTGTTGATTTTATCAAGGGCGGAAGGATCGGGTTTTTCGTCCTGATCTTCATGGCCTGCGTCGGTGGAACCGGTATTGAAAACACCTGCGTCAAACGAGAAAACGTTGCCGACGTTGACGGTGTCAAAGATAATGTCGCCGCTGCAATAAATATTGCCGCCCTGCGGATATTGCATGATGGGGGTGCCGTCCCCTTCTGTGTCGGAGTACATCGACGCGCCGAGATATTGCGCGTTGTTTATGCCGCCCTGGTTATATTCCGCATCGATATTCTGCCAGATTCCGTTTTTGTCTTTTACCCTGAGCGTAATCGTGACTTGTTCCCACGTATAATTGCCGGTGGTATTGTTTTCACCGTAGTTTTTCGTCCAGAAAGTATATTCGTTTGCGTCGCCCGCAAGATCCATCAGTGTGAAGTGCGAAAGCTTGTCATACGTTTGAATAGGTCTATATGTGCCGTCACTCAACTTTTCGTACATTGCCTCGCCAAGTTTTGTCGTACTCGAATTTTTATATCCGGCATTATTGTTTGGTGGAACCGCAATGCTTCCAAATTCACCATACGCGTAGGTGTAATAATAAAGGTATTTCTTTGCGTAGTATTTTTTCGTCAGCGCGGGAAGATTTACGCCAAGCGCAAGCCCCCTGATTGTAAGGTTGCCGTCAACGTACACGTTGCCCTGCACCCTCAGCATATTGTCGGGCGCGCCGATGATAAGGTCGCCGTTGGCATAAACACTGCCTGTCACGCCTTCCAGAACAACGGGGTTGAATATACGCGTCTTCATCACGCGTTCACCGTTTTCAGTATCAAAACAGTTGATTGATACGTCGCCTTCGATACGCTTATAAATCTGATACGGCGACGTAACCGACGAGCCCATATTGTTGCTGACAACAAACGAGTTGCCAAACGTGTCCTGAATCGTGGTCGAGGTCCCGTCAGGTACAGAGTCCGCCTCAAAACTTACCGTGCTTTCCTGCGAGCCTTTGACGCCTTTTATGTCGACAAGAACTTTGTCGATTTTGCTTGCGCTGCTGCTTGGCGATTTCGACAACGTGACGTAAACTTTCACGCCGTTGACTATCGTATAATTCACCGCTTGGTTATCAAAATCGGTATCGTTGTAAAACTGAACCTCGGCAAAGCCGTTTTCTTTGATTTTGGTAAAGTAGGTTTCGATAATCGTGTTGAGTTGCGTCGAGCCTTTCAACGTGTCCGAAACCGTGAGTGCGGCGTTGTACGCGCGTTCCTGCTGGGTGTCCGCAATACTGTTCGAGAAGGAGGAAAGCGTCACAAAGAGCATAGAAGTGCCTACGACGATAATAATCGCCATAGTCATAAGTACCATAAGCATCGCGCTGCCGCGTTTTTTATTGTACCGCTTATTAAACCTTTCTATATTTTTTAATAACGTCAGCATAATTGACCTCCTTCCGTCAATCGTACTTTTTTATTTTTCCCGTCTTATCTTTGTGACTGCGCTTTCGCGCGTTTTCGTAAGTTGTAGTTATATTATAATATAATATCCTTTATTTTAAGGTGCCGCTTCCGCACAAGTAATGTCGTGCTATTCGTTCAGAATGTACGTGATCGTCATCGTGAACGTGCCCGAAACGTCGTTTCCGTCCGGCGTCATCGAAAGATACGTCAGATTGTACGACTTCACGCGCGCGATCGCGTCGGTCACCTTGTAAAGCGTCTGCATGTCCGTCTTGTATGCGCTCGATATGGTGTAAACCTTTTTGGTGGACGTCGTGACGGGCCTGCCAAGGCTTATCTCAACGTTGAAACCAAGGTCGCCAAAGAATTTGTACAGCGTTTCCGCAATCGCCACAGAATCCTGATGTCCTGGCATATTGCTGGGTATAAGTTCTTCATTAAGGTTGTTGCTCGGACTGGTAAGTTGTTTCAACGCCGCCTCGTTTTGTCTGATTTCTTCAACGAGCTTGTTGTACCTTGCCGGGCTCACCGCGTCGATTTGCTTTTTGACCTTCGCGATGTCGCCTTCGACCGTCTGCAACTCTTCCTGAGCGGTTTTTTTGTCGTTGTTTTTCGGCATGATGCCAAGAGTGTACGTGCCGCCTACAAGCAGGAACAGGATAAGCACGAAAATCAATATTTTTTCTTTTCTGTTAATCGTCATTTTCCCGTCCTCCTTATTTGTCGCTGCCGCCGAAAAGTTTATCGTTCACGACGTCGAAACTTACCGAAAAATCGGTAGCGGTGTCCATCGACGGCTCAACGCTCTGAATATAGCCGCTGCCGTTTTCCTTAATCGCCGAAACATAGTTTCGCATCGACTGGGAACCCTTGCCCGTAAGTTTTAACGTGATCCTTCCGTTGGTGAAAGTGAACTGCGTCACCTTGCACTCCGTCTTGTTCGCGCTTGTGAAGATTATGTCGAAAATCGTGCCGGTAAGGTTTATCGCGGCGTCGGCTTCTTTCGACGTTGCCTGCGCGCCCGCAAGGGCGTTTGCAACGCGCGTTGCGACTTCCGTCAACGACTCGTATTGGTAAATCGTGTTGCCGTATTTGTCGGTGCCTTTCGTCACGGGGTTGCCGTTTTTGTCAAGCACCACCGTGAAGTTTTTGAACTTGTCTTCGTTCTTGGCAAGCGTGTTTTTCTGGTTGGTGAGTTCCGTCTTGGCAGATTCAAGGTCGGACACGGCAGTGTTGTACTGCGAACGCGCCACAAGATACCACCCGACCATCGCGCATGCCACCACGACGACCGTAACGACAAGAATAAACTCAAACGAGGTGCTTTGCCCCGATTTTCCAATCGCCTTTTGCGCGGCGATAAAATCTATGTTTCTCTTTCTCTTTGCCATAATCCACCTCGTTATTTGAGCATTGTGCCGATAAGCGGTGAAAGCGCGTTGAAATCAAGCTGCTCGACGCCAGATACGCTTTCGGGTACGGGAAGCATCTTGACGTTAAGCCCCATGAAACCGTAAAGGTCGCTTTCGACCGACTGGAACCTGTCAAGGTCGCCCGTGATAAACACGTCGTCGAATTTGTAATCGGTATATTTCGAGCGGAAGAACTGAATCGCCTCGCTCACGATGCCGGAAAAGTCGTTGATGAAAAACGCCATTTCGTTCGCATAGTTTTCGTTGGGCATCGAATAAATGGGTTTCGACAGCGAGAAGACGTGCTTGTAATCCGCGAAAAGATACGACGTAATCGTCGTCATGCGATAGTCGACAAGCACAAAATATTGCGGCAGGTCTTCTTTCATAAAATCGACGAGTTTCGACAGCGCGCTTTGCGAAATATCGATTGCCGTAAGTTTCATGCCGACTTCGCGGCAGCACTTTTTCAGGTTTTCGATGACAAGGTTGTCTATGTACGTGATCATAAGACGCGCCTTTTTCGCTTTCTTTTTCTTTTCGCTCTTCTCTTCCTGTTCTTCCTCGCCCTCTTCGGGGGAGTTCAGCGCGGCTTCCTGCATCTCTTCGTCGGGATCTTCGATATTTCTGTCAATCTCGACAAAGTCGACGGTGTGACTTTCCGCAAGTTTTTTATCCGTGAAAAGTTCCGCCGAAATTATCGGATACAGAATCGACGGCTTTGCGTAAGGCAAAATCATCTCGCGGAACGGTATCTTGTTGTTTTCAAGGACGAATTTCGCCGCTTTCGACTTGATATCGTTTTTGCGGATCATATCGAGCATCGCTTCGGTAAGTTGAAGGTCGATATTGGTTGCGCTCGGGTCGTTCAGAAATTCACTGGGGAAATCCATATCGTAAAATTCTTTCACGGTGATTCTCTTTCCGCCCGCCGTCGCAAACATCGCTTTGAGTTTGTCGTTGTTCAAGTAGTAGTAAATCATAATTTTGCTCCAAATCTGCCCTTTATTCGGTATCCGTGCCTATCGAGTCGTACATCGAGAACATAGGCATAAGTATTGCGATAAGTATTACGCCGATGACAACCGCCATTACAACCATAAGGGCGGGGTTTATCATTGCGGTAAGACTCTTGATTGCAGTGTCCGCTTCGTCTTCGAAATAAGCGGCAGTCTGCCCGAGAACCTCGTCCAGAGAACCGGATTCTTCACCGACGAATATCATTGTCGTAAGCAGCGGGTCGAACGCGTCGACCGTCTGCAACGCGGCGGATATCGACTCGCCGCGACGGATTGCTTCGACAGCGTCGTCGATCTGCCTTGATACATAAGTGTTGTCCATCATCTCCGACACCATCGTCAGCGCGTCGAGAAGATGTACGCCCGAACTCGTCAGCGTGCAAAGCGAGCTTGCAAAACGCGACGTATAAATCATTTTTTGCAATTTTCCGATGCCCGGCATTTTGACTTTCATTTTGGAAACGAAAAGGTCAACCGCCTCGATTCGCTTAACGATCGGGATGAAAATAATAAGCGAGGCGACGATGCCGATAATCAGTATGTAGTCCTTCATGATGAAGTCCTTGATTTTCAGCAGGATTTTCGTGACCAGCGGCAACTTATCTTCGGACACCATCGAAATCATCTTCGGCATAATCCAGATAAGCAAAACCACAACAACGACAAGACAAATCGCCAGAACGATTTTCGGATACGACGTTGCCGATTTGATTTGCCCTTTTCTCTTTTTTTCCTTTTCGTAATAGTCCGCCATTCGGATAAGAGTCTCTTCCAGTTTACCGCTCATTTCGCCCGCCTTGACCATGCTCACGAGAAGGTTGGGGAATACGCCCGGAAGCGCGCCCATCGACTCCGCAAGAGAGTTACCTTTCTGAACCTCTTCAAACAATGCGGCAAGCACGTTTTTGAGCTTCGGTTTCTCGGTGCGTTCGTAAAGCATTTCCAGCGACTTAATAAGAGGCAAGCCGGCGTTCAGCATCGACGCGAGCTGTCGGCAAAACTGCAACACCAGCGCGGTGTCGAGTTTTGAAAGTTTGCTTGCGTCGCCCTTTCCCGTGGCATGGACGTAATAGCATTTCAGACCGCGCGACGAAATGACCTGATTGAAGTCGTCTTCGCTCGTGGCGGTGATCGTGCCGCTTACGCGTTTTCCTTCCGGCGAAAGTGCCTTGTAAGAATACTTGTACATATTACCTCGCAATTATTTTGTCAAAGCAAAAAATATTCTTTTGCTAATTTATTATAACATACGACTTGTTAAAATTCAAGATTAAAAAAAATTTCGGCGCAAAATATTGCAAAAACATAAAAAAATCAGGCGGAATTACGGCGGTTTAAGGTATTTTTCAAATTTTTCGGAAAATTATTTTGATTTTTTTGGCACGAGTTTTCAACACTTTCGTACGAAATTATACAGTCGTACAATAAAATTCCGCCGTGCGTTTGCTTTCCGAATTTTTCAAAAAATCGACGTTTTTTCGTAAAAATTCGCCAAAAATACGCAATTTTTTACACGCAAAATAATATACTTTATCGTTCAATTTTGCATTATAAAGTCGCTTTTATGTCAGTCAAAAAAAATTCCGCCGTGCAAATTCATAATTTTTTCCGACGCGACCGAAAAAGCATTGACAATATTTTTTTCCTTTATTATAATTTATGGTACAACATACAGTTTTTTGTTCAAAATTTTAAGGAGATATACTATGGCAACAAAAAAGAATGTCAATGTCGACGACGCTTTGGAAACGGCCGAAAACGTGACGGAAACCGTTACCGATAACGTGACGGAAAATGCGGAAAACGTTACCGAAAACGTGGCAAACAGCACGACGAAAAATGCTGAAATCGCCGCGGACGAAACGCCTTCCGTAAGTCCCGAAACCGTTGACGAAACCGAAAAAGCAAAGCAGCCTCTGAGTCTCGAAGACGCCCTTGCCGCGGCTGAATTTGCGGCAGGTCAGTATGAGTCTTTCGCCGCCGAGGAAAAGGCGGAAAAAGAAAGCGTCAGCCTGTCCGAACCGGAACCTGCGGCGGACGAATTGCCCGAAATCGGCGCGGCAACCTTCGATCCTTCGATGTTCGACGAAGGCGAAATCACGATGCCGGAAACCCCTGCGGAACCCGCCGATGAACTCCCTGTCGAAGATGCCGAAACCCCCGTCAAAACAGCCGAAATACCCGTTGAAGAAAGCGCGCCAGAAGCGGCTGAAAACGTTGAATCCGAGGCAGTCCCCCTGCCCGATTTGTCAGAAGAACGCCCTGTTATGGGCGGCGAAACGCCGGTTGAAAAGGTTGAAAAAACCGAAAAACAAGCCGCGAAAAAACCGTCGAAACCGCGCGAAAAAAATGCCGCTACGGCAAAAAAAGCGGCGGAAAAATCCGAACCCGCAACCGAAGAAAAACAGGAAGAAACGCCCGCGGAAGAAACGCCCGCAGCCGTTACCAAAAATGAAGAACAGCCGGTGACGGAAGACAAAAAAGTCGTCGCGAAAAAAGGCAAACCCGACAAAAAATCGAAGGATAAAGCCGCCGACGCGGAAGCAGAAAAACCCAAAAAGGAAGAACTTACGCTCGCGCAGCGTTCCGAAAGGTTGAGAGCGAAACTTTCGCCCGAAAAGAACTTCCGTCTGCTGAAAATCCTCATCATCGTTTTGTCGGTAATTTGCGCCGCTATCTCCGCATATGTTTATATTTTCGTGATTTACGACAAGACAACGCCTTTCTCGATTGCGAAAATCGTGCCGATAATCCCGTTCATCGCGCAACTTCTGTTGCTTCTCATCACGTTACTCACGGCAGGCACGTCAAAGAGAAGACCTATCGGCGCCGCGCTGAAAGAAAATATGCAGATTAAGCAGGAAGTCAAAGAAAAGGAAAAGGACGAAAAGATTTCCAAGGAAATCAGCGATCACCTTCTTGAACCCGAAGTCGCGCTCAATACGACCAAAAGAACGGTGGAGCTTTCCAGCTTCCAGATTGACAACTTCTATAAGAAGAATATCGAAGAAATCAACGGAAAATACTACATGCAGGTCGCGAAATTCGACGACAGCGTCAAAGTTTACAACGCCTTGGGCGCAACCGATATGGAATTGTGCGCGGTGAATATGGTCGGCAGTGCGAAATTCGACGAGATTCTCAATCAGCCCCGTACGAAAACCCTGTCTTCGCAGGAACTTGCGACGTATTTCATGAGCAAACCCAACGTTTTCACCATCAAAAAACGCGGCTCGCTTGACTGGACGTTCAAATACAGCAGCAAATCTTTCGGTATTATCCGCGAAAACGACGACAGTTACAAGGTTTCCATCAAGTGCTATCCCGACGCCGCGCAACGCATCAACGACGTCTATAAAGCCCTTGAAGACAGCAACTTCCCCAGCGGTCCGTTGTGGTATTGCTTCAACGAATTGAGAAACCTGCCCCCGCGCGTATGCAAATGGCTTGTCGATACGTCCTGCCAGATTTCGCAATTCCAGCAAATCAAGACGGATAAACTCAAAGACACCATCAAAACGGCGAAAGATTACGATATCGATATCGCGGATATCCGCACGAAGTTCCAGGCAGGCGAAAAAGTGCTGAAATTCCCGAAGTTCACGATGATTTTCTCAAAGGGTAACGACGCGGATATGACGACCTATCTCACGCGCGAATGCGAAGGCGTCGACGCTTCCGCCTATACGAAGGAATACTACTACAAATTCGCGGACGGCGTAAATTCGGTCAGCATTCTCTGCCCGACAAAAGGTCTTTCCGAAGACGTCATCATCGCAATTTTCGACGAAATCGAAAAAATCGCAAAATAGTTTTTCACAACGAAAAGCGGGTTAAGTCCGACTTAACCCGCTTATTTTTTTGTCGTTTTTTTGTTTGTAATTGCCCGGAAAGCCATTTCGGGCGCGACGGCGTAAGAAGCCCTTAGACGTACTTATTATCGACGTTTATTATGTAATAATAAGTTTTGTCGGACTTTATCTTTTCGTTCAATTCGCGCCTTATTTCGCGCGCGCCGAGCTTCACCCCGTACGGCACGACGACGTCGAACAAAACGTTTGTGTGAGTATTGCCCTTCACAAGCCTGAAATCGTGAATGGTGACATCTTCGTTCATCGAGCGGACGACGTCCTGTACTTCATTTTTCAAAAGATCGGTTTCGGGATCGCCCACCATAATCGGGTCCATATGTATGACGAGATGCACGTTCATATCCCGCATAAAATCCCTTTCGATATTGTCGATCTGGTCGTGCGTTTCGATAAAGTTTTTGCCACCGTCAACCTCGACGTGAACCGACGCATAAGTTATCGCCGGACCGTAACTGTGAATCATAAGGTCGTGGAAACCCAGAACCTCGTCGTACTGCCTGAGTTTTTCGGAGATTTTCGCGACAAGTTCCTTGTCGGGCACAGTGCCGAGAAGCGGATTTATCGTTTCTTTCAGAAGTTTTATGCTGAAAATAATAATGACCACCGACACGACAAGCCCCGCGTATCCGTCGATATTTACGCCCGTAACGTCGATGACAATCGTCGAAATCAGGACGGCAATCGTCGTAAACACGTCGTTTCTGCTGTCTGCGGCAGACGCCTTCAACGCCTCGGAATTGATTGTTTTGCCGAAGTTTCTGTAAATCAGCCCCTGCAAAATCTTCAAGACTATCGAAACGGCAAGCACGACGTAGGTGTACGCCGAAATATTGACGCTTTCGGGCGTAATGATTTTTTCAATGCTCTGCTTCAACAGCAACACGCCGATAAGCACGACCGCAAACGCAATGATAAACGCCGCGATGTATTCGTACCTGGCGTGTCCGAACGGGTGTTCCCTGTCGGCAGGTCTGTTGGAAAGTTTGAACCCGAAAACGGTAACGACGGATGACGCCGCGTCGGACAGGTTGTTGATTGCGTCGGCAACGATTGCGACGGAACCCGAAAATACGCCGACGAGAATTTTGAAAACGCATAATATAACGTTGGAAATAATCCCGAAAATTCCCGCGACGATACCGTAACGAAAACGCACTTCCTGATCGGAAGTGTTTTCATAATCTTTGATAAAAAGTTTTTTGAATAATTTCATTTTCAGATGCTGAAATCGCCGCTGTCGTCGGACTTCTCCGCGGCGGACGAAAGGTTATCGTCGTCCTTGATTTCAGCTTGTTCCGTAGTTTTTACGGACACGGATATATCTTCTTCTGTTTCTGTTTTTTCGTCAGAAACTTCAACGATTTCTTCCTTGACAATTTCGCCGTCCGTCTCAGGCGGGGCAGACGGAACAAAATCTGTGTTTTCGACAGAAATGGCGTTTACTCTGTCGTTTTCGTCCTGTAAAGTGCGTTCCTTGATGGATTCCGTAATGCTGTCGATAAACTCGTGGTCGCGCGATTTCCTGTCGTAAACGCCCAGAAGATTGTCCTTTTCCTTTAAGGAATTGAACTCCTTCACTGCAAGGTACGCGACGTAAATCAGCACCAGCAGCATAAGCACGACGTACAATATCCAGCTTTTTGAAAAGTACGTCAGAAACGCGATTATCGCCGCAATTCCGAGTGCCAGCCCGAACACGAGCCACACCTGAACTTTGGGTTGCGCGCCGGGCATCATTTTGTCCATATTCGTATAAAAAACGTATCCAAGACTCACGCCCGTGAACATCGCCGAAACGACGACGCCGACGATACGCCACTCCTTTGTGCCGGCGTTTGCACAATACCCACCGAACACAAGCGCAACGATGAACAAGAAAGCGATTATTATGTATTTCCTGACGAATTTATCGCGGGATTTTCTGCTTTCTTCCACCATGCAGTCGCGGCATTTGTTTTCAAAAACAACCCTTTCAAGGCTCGATAAAGTCTTGCCGCAGCGTTTGCAACGGGTGTTGAGCGCAATGTTTGGCTGCGCTTTTTTGAAGTCGTATGATACGTTTGCGCGCTTTAATATTTCAGCGACTTTTTCTTCTTTCGTAAGTTCTCTCGGTTGTTCTTTCTTGTGTGCCATAACCCACCTTTTATTATATTTTATCATATAGGTTGTAAAAAAACAATAAGTTTTTTAATAGCCTTGAAAATATAGTTTGAATATGGTATAATTCCGACAGAAAACATACGAGGTGTATTATGTCAAAAATTCAGATTCAGCTTTCGGACGGCAGAAA
>ULWN01023073.1_pt1 | contig 14294 bp, 10 predicted proteins | sample 1960371 | NCBI WGS metagenome assembly ULWN01 (sample SAMEA4835813, study PRJEB28245) | human gut metagenome | biome: gut microbiome; material: fecal sample | place: Denmark | collected 2008 | reverse complement strand
CTTTTTCAGGCAAAAAGAAAGCGGAAAAAGAACAACTAAAATATCTGTCCATATACCTTGACCGCGGCAGCGTAATTAGTCCCCTTAACGCAGACATAACAAACAACTATATCACTTTTCTAAACACTATCGACCGCGGCAGCGAGATTTGACCTTTTCCTCTAAAAACAACATTCATATGCAAACCACCCGTCCGCGTCAGCGCGGAACATACCACATCACACGAACATACCAAATCAGCTTTTTCAGAGGTTTTTCTCGAAAAACCTCGCCGCGCATCAGAGCTTGCGGAAAAATCTTAAAAAACTCTTGCGCGAGCGCAAAAAGTGTGTTATAATCCCAACAGAAGAATATCTAAATGCAAAGATGCGGTCGGCGGTACGGCAGAGCGCGTTCAGGAGAGAGGGTCATCATCGGCTGGGAGTGACCCGAACGCAGTCGTGCATGCATTTCCCCGCGGAGCAGACCCGGTCAAAGACTGCGAGTAGCCGGGTACGGTCGGCAACCGTCATACAGCCGAGAGTGCGCGCTCCGCTCGGTCGGGCGCGAATTAAGGTGGTAACGCGAAGGATATTGCTCCTCCGTCCTTTTTCGGGATGGGGAGCTTTTTTGTTCCGTTCTTCACCTCCCGCCGCGTCGGCAGGGTCGCACAGCGGAAAACCGTTCGGGCGTGCGCGCCCGATGAATTAGCCAAACGAAATTCAGCTCTGTTTTCGGAGCAGGAAAGGATTGTGGAAATGAAAGAAAAACTCAAACAGATTCGTGAGTCCGCCATGGCTCAGCTCAGCGCGGCTGACAGCTCGGAGTCGCTTGAGCAGCTCCGTGTAAAGCTGCTCGGAAAGAAAGGTGAGCTCACCGCCGTTCTTCGCGGAATGGGTTCGCTCTCCGCAGAGGAGAGACCCGCCGTCGGCGCAGTGGCAAACGAGGTGCGTGCCGCGATCGAGGAGATGATAGAGGAGAAGAAAAGGAAGCTCGAGAGCGAGCGGCTTCAGCACCGTCTCGAGAGCGAAAAGATCGACGTTACCATGCCGTCAAAGCGGCGTGAGCTCGGTCACCGTCATCCCCTTGCACAGGTCGAGGAGGAGATGTGCGAGGTCTTCCGTTCGATGGGCTTTGACATCGAGGAGGGTCCCGAGGTCGAGACCGATTACTACAACTTCCAGGCGCTAAATACGCCGGAAAACCACCCTGCGCGCGATACGCAGGACACCTTCTATATTACCGACAACATCCTGCTCCGTTCGCAGACCTCGTCTGTTCAGGTGCATGCAATGGAGCGCGCGGGAAAGCCGCCTATCCGCGTAGTTTCCCCCGGACGAGTTTATCGTTCCGATGCGGTCGATGCGACCCATTCGCCGATGTTCCATCAGCTCGAGGGACTTGTCGTTGACAAGAACATCACCATGGGCGACCTCAAGGGAACGCTCGAGACCTTCGCCCGCAGAATGTTCGGCGAGGATACGCGCATCCGCTTCCGTCCGCACCATTTCCCGTTTACCGAGCCGTCCGCCGAGATAGACATCTCCTGCTTTATGTGCGGCGGCGAGGGCTGCAAGGTGTGCAAGGGCGAGGGCTGGATCGAGATACTCGGCGCGGGCATGGTTCATCCGAATGTCCTTCGCTGCTCGGGTATCGACCCGGATGTATACTCCGGCTTTGCCTTCGGAATGGGCATCGAGCGTATCGCGATGAAGAAGTATTCCATCGACGATATGCGCCTGCTTTACGAAAATGATCTGCGCTTTTTGCGCCAGTTTTAAGGGAAAGGGGATACCTAAAAATGAATCTTCCTATTTCATGGCTTAACGAATTTGTAGATGTGTCGGATATTCCCGTTTCCGATTACTGCGCGCGCATGACCGATACCGGCTCAAAGGTCGAGGACTGGGAGGCGCTCGGCAGCGAGCTCGAAAATGTCCGCGTCGGTAAGATACTCTCTGTCGAGCGTCATCCCGATGCCGACAGACTCGTTATCTGCTCGGTCGATGTCGGCGAGGAGGCTCCCCGCCAGATAGTTACCGCTGCGACCAATGTTTATGCAGGCGCGTTCGTGCCCGTTGCATGCGCCCCCGCAAAGGTGGTCGGCGGTGACATCAAGCGCGGCAAGCTCCGCGGCGCCGAGTCGAACGGAATGTTCTGCTCCATTGCCGAGCTCGGACTTACCCAGCACGATATGCCGTATGCTGTCGAGGACGGCATTCTCATTCTCAATGATGATCCTACGCTCGGCGAATACAAGCCCGGCGACGACATCTGCGACGTGCTCGGACTGCATGACAGCGTCGTCGAGTTCGAGATAACTCCGAACCGCCCCGACTGCCTCTCGATGATAGGCATGGCTCGCGAGACCGCCGCTTCGTACGGCAGGACCGCAAGCTATCATAAGCCCGTTCTCCGCACAGCGGACAAGAGCGACAGCATATCTAACTATCTTTCGGTCGAGGTAAAGAACAGCGAGCTCTGCCCGCGTTACTCCGCCCGCGTTGTAAAGAACGTTCACATCGCTCCCTCGCCGCTCTGGATGCGTATGCGTCTCCGCGCGGCGGGCGTGCGTCCCATTAATAATATTGTAGATATCACGAACTATGTAATGCTTGAGTACGGTCAGCCGATGCACGCATTCGATTATGCATGCCTCGACGGCAGCGCCATCGTCGTAAGAAACGCAGGTGAGGGCGAGGATTTCCGCTCGCTCGACGATATTGACCACACGCTGCGCTCGGACATGCTCGTCATTGCCGACAAGAACAAGGCGGTCGCGCTCGCGGGCGTTATGGGCGGCGCGAACAGCGAGATAAAGGACGGAACGCAGACGGTCGTATTCGAGTCCGCAAACTTCATGGGCAGCTCGGTCCGTATCACCTCCCGCGCGCTCGGAATGCGTACCGAGAGCTCGGGCAGATTCGAGAAGGGGCTTGATTCCGAGATGACGCTTGCAGCGCTCGACCGCGCATGTGAGCTCGTTGAGCTGCTCGGTGCGGGCGAGGTCGTCGACGGACTTATCGACGTTCGCCGCGAGGAGAAGCCCACCGCGACGGTAGCGCTCGAGTGCGAGCGCATCAACCGCTTCCTCGGCATGGATATCCCGGAGCAGAGGATGAGAGAGATCCTCGAGAGTCTGCTCTTCCGCATTGAGGGCAATACGATATATGTCCCGTCGTGGAGAGACGATGTTCGCTGCATGAACGATATTGCCGAGGAGGTTATTCGTATCTGGGGCTATAACGACATCCGCTCCACCGCATTCCTTGCGGGCGTAAAGACGGGCGAGTATACCCCGAGGAAGGCATATTCCAACCGCCTTGCACGTCTGCTCTGCGCGCTCGGCTGCTGGGAGACCTGCACATTCTCGTTCATCAGCCCGAAGTACTACGATAAGGTCGGCATGGCAGAGGATGATCCCCGCCGCCGTTCGGTAGTTATCCGTAATCCGCTCGGCGAGGATACGAGCGTAATGAGAACGGTGCTGCTGCCGTCGGTGCTCGAGGCTCTTGCAAGAAATAACAATAATCATGCGGACGATACCGCGCTGTTCGAGACGGCCCCCGTTTATATTCCGAACGCCGACCCGCCTCTCCAGCCCGCGGAGCCGCTGCACACCGCTATAGCCTTTTACGGCGGAGATTTCTATGTGCTCAAGGGCATGCTCGAGGAGATACTCGAGGATGCGGGTATCAAGGGCTGCCGCATATGCAGCTGCACCGACGCTCCGACCTACCATCCGGGGCGCTGCGCGCGCATGCTGACCGCAGACGGCACACAGCTTGCGATACTCGGCGAGCTGCACCCGAACGTTGCCGCTGCTTACGGCTTCGACCGTGAGGTCTATGCTGCCGAGATCGACACCGAGCTTATCGCGTCGCTTGCCTGCTATGACCGCAGCTATACGCCAATTCCGCGCTATCCCGCAGTCAGCCGTGACTTTGCATTCCTCTGCAACGCAGATACAGAGGCGGGCAGCATCGAGGATGTTATCGCCCGCGCGGGCGGAGAGCTTGTCGAGCGCATCGACCTGTTCGACGTTTACCGCGGAGAAAAGCTCGGCGTAGGCAAGAAGAGCCTTGCGTTCAGCGTTTCGCTGCGCGCCGCCGACCATACCCTCAGCGATGAGGAGGCAGATAAGACGGTCGAGAAGATTCTCGGCGCCGTCGAATGCGAGCTCGGCTTCCGCATCAGAGAGATCTGACGGCGCTTTGACGGTTTGTCTGTTGTATAAGTGAAAAAATGTGATGCTGAAAACTTTTTTCAGCATCACATTTTTGCTTTGAACTTTTCGTATCTCAGAGAACCTTACAGATTTGTGCTGCTTTGAGCTTACGGGGGGGCTCGGGGAGAGATAAAAAAATGCAGAATCGTCGAAAAACGTCACGTCGCCGTACAATTGTACGGCAGAGGCGATTTTCGGCGGTAGAAAAAGCGGATAATCATTCCCTTGGAGAAATCCGATAGGATTTCATCAGCTTTCCTTGTATTTGTGCCGAATAAAAGCGCAAGTCACACTTTTAACCGCTTTTTCGGTCTGCGCTTTATCGACAAGGTCGGAGATTACGACGCAGAGGCGTTTGACAGCCCCGATTTTTACGACAGCTATACCGTCGCAGCGGGCAATGCGGACGGTCGCTGCATCGGCATATGGCGCTCCTGCGTGAACACGCTGAGTCTGTTGACCTCTATCGGAACGATAATCGGGCTTATCGTAACAACGGATGTATACCTGATAATCTTTGCGCTTATCAGCGCGGTCATCGGTCTTGTGCCGCAGCTGATGCGCGCAAAGACCGACTGCGATTATGCGAACAAAAAAGCCGCGCTCGACCGCCGCAGAGACTATTTCGGCAGGCTGATGTACGACAAGACCTTTATCTACGACGCGAAAACGACCGATATCGGCGCGGTGCTGAAAAAGCAGCTGCTCAGCTGTGTCACGGAAGGGATCGACCTGTTTAAACGCTATTCGCCGAAGAATCTTGCTGCCGACAGCTTTCAGAACCTGATATCCTCGCTGTTTACGCTTGCAACATGGCTGTATCTCGGAGTGCGGATAATATTCGGATACTATACCGTCGCAGCGTTTACCTCGATGTTCAATGCCTGCAACAGCTTTCGCGGCAACGTCCGCTCGTTTCTCTCCGCAGTCGCGGATTTCCGCTCGCATAAGCTCTATGCCGACAAGGTGTACGAATTTCTCGACGGCGGTTCGCCCTCGCGCGGCGAGACGGATGCGGCAGAACTGCCCGCAATGCTTATCGAGCTGCGCGATGTCAGCTTTACATATTCGGGGCAGACAAGCCCTGCGGTAAACGGCGTTTGCCTGACCGTTCGGCGCGGTGAAAAGCTCGCGATAGTCGGTCGGAACGGGGCGGGGAAGAGCACTCTGATAAAGCTGCTGCTCGGTCTGTATCACCCGACGTCGGGCGGGGTCTTTTTGGACGGCGTAAGCTATGAGGATATTTCCGCGCGGTCGCTGCGGCAGGTGTTTTCCTGCTGCTTTCAGGATCTGCTGCTGTATTCGGTATCGCTCGGCGAAAATCTTTCGATGGAGTCTGAATACTCACCCGAGCGCGCGGCGGAATGCCTGAGCGCCGTCGGGCTGTCGGAGTATGCAGGGCTGTGCGAGTCGCTGCTGAATCGTGATTTTGCCTGCGACGGGCTGAATTTTTCGGGCGGGGAGGCTCAGCGGATAGGTATAGCGCGGGCACTCTACCGCGGCGGAGATATACTTGTCTTTGATGAGGCAAATTCGGCGCTTGACCCTATCGCGGAGAGAGATATCAACGAGCTGATATACCGCCTCTCGGGCGAGCGTACGGCGATATTTATCTCGCACCGACTGACCGCAGCGGTCAGAGCCGACCGTATTATTTATATGGAGGACGGCAGGATAGCCGAATGCGGTACGCATGAGCAGCTGCTCGCCCTGAACGGGAGCTATGCGGAGCTTTACCGCGCACAGCTTGAACAGCTGAAAGGCGTGAAGGGCGGCTGTAACGGCGTTTCGGACGGCGCGTCCGAGCAAATTTAACGGAGTATTATGTGATGTGTATTTGACGGAGTATTACGCGCATTTTACAGGGGCGTATAGCCATCCGAATCAGGCATCCGACAGCGGCGCAGCGAATCCGCGGAAGTACCGATGTCATGCTGCCGTTCGCCCATAAAAAACAGAACAGTAATAAAAGGTCCCTCGGCATCGACAGCGCGTCGTATGCGTGAGGGATCTTGTCTGTTTTTGCGTTTATTCGGTTGTTCTCGGTCGTGCGTCGGTTGGGCTGCGCAGCGCGATTCTGCCGCTCGATTGAACCTTGCCTCAGTTAAACCTTGTCATTGCCTCCTGCAGCTTTCCGTCGGTGAGCAGCTCTATTGCAGGCAGGCATTTCATGAGACATTCAAATGTCGCCTCGCGGTCCGCCTTTGCGATATCCGCGAGCACCCAATCTATTATCGTAACTCCGGGGGGCGGTGCGCCCGCGCCGATGCGTATGCGGGTAAAGCTCTCGGTGCCGAGGTGTTCGATGATGCTGCGCACACCCTTTTGACCGCCGTCGCTGCCCTTTGTGCGTATGCGCAGCTTGCCGACCGGGAGGGCGATATCGTCGTGAATGACGATGACGTTTTCGGGCTCTATCATATAGAATCTCGCCGCTTCTCCGACCGCCTCGCCCGAGTTGTTCATAAAGGTCTGCGGACGCAGAAAAAGTACCCGGTGCTCGCCTATACGGGCATCGGTGCACAGCGATTTAAACTTTGCACGGTCGAGCTTGATGCTTTTTTGCTGTTCGATGCAGTCGAGAGCAAGAAATCCGAGATTGTGATGATTCCAGTGATATTTGTCGCCCGGGTTGCCGAGACCGGCGACGATATGCGTTACCGGGAGTGAGCTTTCCGCTCCGCGCTCCTGCTCGAGCTTCTTGAATATATCGAAAATATTACCCACAACGGCGCATCCTTTTCTGCCAAAAATTAAATTTATTGTATCGCATTTTCGATTATAAATCAAGGCATGGACGGGAAAATTTACATTGAATTTAATAATTTGTCGGAGACGTTGTTTCGGACGTGCGAAAGTTATTAATAAATTGTAAACTATTTGACGATAGGATAGTATTTTGACGGTCTATGTGGTAAAATAACTCTCGGTCTGAAAATAACTATTACTTAAAAACAACTATTATTATGGAGGCTAAAAGAATGAGCAAAAAGTATGTGTACTTGTTCTCCGAAGGCGACGCTAATATGCGCGAGCTGCTCGGAGGTAAGGGCGCTAACCTTGCGGAGATGACCAAGATCGGTCTTCCCGTACCGCAGGGCTTCACAATTTCCACCGAGGCATGCACTCAGTACTACGAGGACGGCAGACAGATCAACCCCGAGATCCAGGCTGAGATCATGGAATATATCGACAAGATGGAGGCTATCACCGGCAAGAAGTTCGGCGACAAGAAAAATCCTCTGCTCGTTTCCGTTCGTTCCGGCGCACGCGCATCCATGCCCGGCATGATGGATACCATTCTTAACCTCGGTCTTAACGAAGAGGTCGTTGGGGTCATCGCGGAGCAGTCCGGTAATCCCCGTTGGGCTTGGGACTGCTACAGAAGATTTATTCAGATGTACTCCGACGTCGTTATGGAGGTCGGTAAGAAGTATTTCGAGCAGCTTATCGACAAGATGAAGGCTGAAAAGGGCGTTCAGTTCGACGTTGAGCTTGATGCCGATGACCTTAAGAATCTTGCTAACCAGTTCAAGGCTGAATATAAGTCCAAGATCGGCGAGGACTTCCCCTCCGATCCTAAGGAGCAGCTCATGGGTGCTATCAAGGCAGTATTCCGCAGCTGGGACAACCCCCGCGCGAACGTATACCGCCGCGACAACGATATCCCTTACAGCTGGGGTACCGCCGTTAACGTACAGATGATGGCATTCGGTAACATGGGCGACGATTGCGGAACCGGCGTTGCGTTCACTCGTGACCCCGCTACCGGCGAGAAGAAGCTCATGGGTGAGTTCCTCACCAACGCACAGGGCGAGGACGTCGTTGCGGGCGTTCGTACTCCTATGCCCATCGCTCAGATGGCAGAGAAGTTCCCCGAGGCTTTCGCTCAGTTCAAGGAGGTTTGCGGCATCCTCGAGAACCACTATCACGATATGCAGGACATGGAGTTCACCGTTGAGCACGGCAAGCTCTTCATGCTCCAGACCCGTAACGGTAAGAGAACCGCTCCCGCAGCTCTCAAGATCGCATGCGACCTCGTTGACGAGGGCATGAAGACCGAAGCTGAGGCAGTTCTCATGATAGACCCCCGTAACCTCGACACACTGCTTCACCCGCAGTTCGACTCCAAGGCGCTCAAGGCTGCTACTCCTATCGGTAAGGGTCTCGGCGCTTCCCCCGGAGCCGCTTGCGGTAAGGTCGTATTCACTGCTGAGGATGCAGAGGCTTGGAAGGCAAGAGGCGAGAAGGTCGTTCTCGTCCGTCTCGAGACCTCTCCCGAGGACATTACCGGTATGAAGGCTTCTCAGGGTATTCTTACCGTTCGCGGCGGTATGACCTCTCACGCTGCCGTTGTTGCACGCGGAATGGGTACCTGCTGCGTTTCCGGCTGCGGCGACATCGCAATGGACGAGGAGAACAAGAAGTTCACCCTCGGCGGCAAGACCTTCCATGAGGGCGACTGCATCTCCATCGACGGCTCTACCGGTAACATCTATGACGGCATCATCCCGACCGTCGACGCTACTATCGGCGGCGAGTTCGGCAGAATCATGTCTTGGGCTGATAAGTACAGAAAGCTCAAGGTTCGCACCAACGCAGATACCCCGAGAGACGCTAAGAAGGCTCGCGAGCTCGGCGCTGAGGGTATCGGTCTCTGCCGTACCGAGCACATGTTCTTCGAGCCCGATCGTATCGCTGCATTCCGTGAGATGATCTGCTCCGATACCGTTGAGGAGAGAGAGGCTGCGCTTGCTAAGATCCAGCCCATGCAGCAGAGCGACTTCGAGGCACTCTACGATGCTCTCGAGGGTTACCCGGTCGTTATCCGCTTCCTCGATCCCCCGCTTCACGAGTTCGTTCCTACCACCGAGGAGGAGATCAAGCAGCTCGCTGACACTAAGGGCAAGACCGTCGAGGATATCAAGAATATCATCAACTCGCTCCACGAGTTCAACCCGATGATGGGTCACCGCGGATGCCGTCTTGCGGTCACCTATCCCGAGATCGCAGCAATGCAGACCAGAGCGGTAATTCGTGCTGCCATCAACACTAAGAAGAAGCATCCTGATTGGAATGTTGTTCCCGAGATCATGATCCCGCTTATCGGCGATATCAAGGAGCTCAAGTTCGTAAAGAACGTTGTTGTTAAGGTTGCCGACGAGGAAATCGCAGCAGCAGGCAGCGACCTCAAGTATGAGGTAGGTACCATGATCGAGATCCCGCGTGCGGCTCTTACCGCTGACGAGATTGCCAAGGAGGCTGAGTTCTTCTGCTTCGGTACCAACGACCTTACTCAGATGACCTTCGGCTTCAGCCGCGACGACGCAGGTAAGTTCCTCGACGCTTACTACGACGGTAAGATCTACGAGAACGATCCCTTCGCTAAGCTCGATCAGGTCGGCGTAGGTAAGCTCATGAAGATGGCGGTTAAGCTTGGCCGCGAGACCCGTCCGAACCTCGTTTGCGGTATCTGCGGCGAGCACGGCGGTGACCCGTCCTCCGTTGAGTTCTGCCACGAGATCGGTCTTGACTACGTATCCTGCTCGCCCTTCCGCGTGCCGATCGCTCGCCTCGCGGCAGCACAGGCTGCTATTAAACAAAAGTAGGCTATCGTCCCGTCAGTGGAAAACTGAATAGACCTATCGTATGTACGGTGAGGATGCTCGTCATCCTCACCGTATTCTTTTATCTCCACGCTGGCTTTTCCTTTTCTCCCTTCAATAGCGCCGATAATGGCTTGCTTTTTATTCGGTGCGAAGTTCAGATCCCAACGGTAATGACCGTTATCAACGGGTGTGATGCGGCACACGAATTTCTCAATTATATTGCTGTCGATGGATGGACCGGAAAAGTCGAGCATAGAATCGAGGGCAGCTTCGATTGCTGCCATATCAAGGGCATCCGTTTCATCATCAAATGCGGAATTTAATCTGCCAAGTTCCTCATTCAAGGCTGCAAGCTCGGTTTCGGCTTTTTGACGCAAGGTTTGAAATTGCTCTTTGGAAATCTCGCCGTCTGCACGCATGGCAATCAGATTTTCCATTCGTCCTGTTGCCCGGCTGATTTTCCCTTGCACGGCGGCAATCGTGGCCTTATTTCTGCTTGCGTCCGCTTGATAGCACTCACGGAGCAGTTTATATGCCAGTTTTGCATCCTCTTTTCTGTCCGTCCAAATGGCCTCAAATATTTTCTTTGCCATAAGATCGAGCTTCCAGTCGCCAACCATGCGAATATCGCAGTATCCATCCGTATCTAAACCGTTTTTCTCCCGAAAACCTTTGCTGCCGTTATTGACTTGGTTGTAGCACTGATAGCCGTAAACCGTATCGCCGCGCTGATTGGTGCGCCACTTGTTTTTTCGGAAAGTTGAACCGCAGGAGCAGCGGAGCTTTCGCAGCCAAACATCTTGGGATGCCCGCTTACCGTAGGTGCGCTCGCCTTTGTTGACGATCATTTTTGTCGTTCGGGTTTTTCGGATTTCCTCACATCGCTTAAAGACTTCTTCAGGGATAATCGGTTCAAAATCGCCCTTTACATAGAGATAGGTGCTTTCATCAAGATTTTTGATGCGTTTCTGCTCCAAGTAGTTGTTGCTGTATGATTTCAGATAGCATTTATACCCCATGTAGGTTGCATTTCTCAAAATGCGGCTGATTTTTGAAACACTCCAGCTTACATTGCCGTGACCGTCTTTCCGCTGTCGGCGGCAAAGCTCTTTGCAGATTTTTGTTTCGCCCAGCCCTTCCAAATAGAGGTCGAAAATCATTCGGACGGTTTCTGCCTGATCTTCGTTGATAACATAAGTCCCGTTTACACGGTCATAGCCGATGATATTGCCGCTGCCGTACAGCACGCCGTTATCACGGCTGATTTTTTGCCCGGCACGGACACGCTCGGAAATTTTACGGCTTTCCTCTTGGGCAAGGGTCGCCATGATCGTCAGCCGCAGCTCACCATCGCCGTCCATCGTCCAAATATTATCCTCGACGAAATAGACCTCTACGCCGTAGTTCTTTAATTCTCGTGTCATAACGAGCGTATCAACCGTATTGCGGGCAAAACGGCAAACTTCACGGGTGACGATCAGATCAAAATCACCTTGTTTTGCGTCCTCGATCATTTGCATAAATGCGGGGCGCTTTTTTGCCTGCGTGCCCGTGATGCCCTCGTCAATATATTTATCAAGCACCGTCCAGTTCGGGTGGTATTTTGCTTGATCTTCGTACCATTGCATTTGGTTTTTCAAAGCCGCCAACTGCGCCTCGTGCTCCGTGGATACACGCCCATAGAAAACGGCCTTGCGCTCTCTGTTCCGATCCAAAACGAAAGTGTTTGGAATCTGAAACACCGTATTTGTCTGATACATAAACATACCTCCTTGGTTTGGTATCTTTATTTTACTGCCGGAAGGGCTGAATGTGAAATGTGCGAATCCGTGTGCTTTTTCGCATTGATATAGGTTTGACGGTTCACAAGCCCTTTTTCAAAGAGGATTTCTATCAGAAGTACGGCGACATGGGTTTTATCCTTTTCAATTTTGATTTTTTGCGCCATCGTTTTCCTCCTACTTGCTTTTTTGAATCAGTTCATAGTCGAACCCTTTTCTGCTGTTGCAGTATGTGCAGGTGTCTTTTGCTGTCTGCACCGGGTCGATCCTACGCAAATAATAAGCACCCGTGCCGTAGAAATTAACGGCGCAGGTGCTGCAAAGGCAGAGGATCAGTTTTTTCGGAACGCTCTCGATCAGACCGATGCTGACCGCCAGCGCGTGGTTGATGCCGCAAATGTGCTTTTCGGACAGATGCCCGATGAAGTTGCCCAAGCGGCGCTTATCGACGGTGCGCAGCTGTTCCAGCAGGACGATAGAGGGCCGTTCCAAGCCGTCCTCGGCTTCGATGTAGTAGTGGGTGGGAAGTTTGGCTTTCACGCCGGTCTTGCTCGTAATGGAAGCGTTAATGACCGTGGGGCTGTGTTTGTTCCCAACATTGTTCTGGATGATCACGACGGGACGGTAGCCCTCCTGCTCAGAGCCGATGCCCCGGCCCAGATCGGCGTAATACATATCGCCGCGCAAATATGTGTGGTTCATTCTGTGATGACCTCCTTTGTGTATTTAGGCGTTTCCGCCTATGTAGAGGTCAAGCGGCAGAACAGAATTGAGGTCGGTGAGAGATAAAACATTCTCCGTTTCGTCAGACCCGTCCCGCCGCTTGACCCGTGGTATTTTGAAGAAAATCTATTTGTCCTCGACACCCCGATTTTCTATTGGGAAGTCATCAAGCGGCCGCTGGCTGTCGGCTCCACGGGAATTTCACCCTCACGAGGTTCTCTCGCAACCGCCCCCATTGCCTGCGACGGCTTCACGGTCGAAATGCCGCTTATCACACTCGGACTGTGGCTGGACGGGAGTATCGTTAGCCCTATTGCCGGTCGTCGCCGGGGCGGGAGCCACCCGCCCGTGATAGCCGACTGTTTCTCGCTCCCTGCAATGCAGATCGTGGCGCGGCCGCTAATGTGGCTCATGCTTTCGCAATGGCAATAGGAATGTGCTTGATGAATGGGTATTCGGTTGTCAAAGATCATCCCTGCTTGCCGAAAAGGAAAACAGGCAGAGAGTTTTCGTACCTCTCCACCTGTTTCCTCACTTAAAGGCTATTTGTGTAGTCTGAACTCAAAAATTTTTGAAAAACTTTTTGAGCTTTTCCAAGGCGATGTCTACGCTGAATTTTACTGCCCGCTTGGTGCAGCCCTCCATTCCTGCGATCTGCTCATAGGTCAGACCTTGAAAATAGTACAGAATTAACCTCCGCTTTTGTATTTCGGGCAGTTCGGAGATTGCCATATGTAACTGCGCATATTCCATGCTTTGCAAAGCGCTTTCTTCGACCGTTGCCGGACGATGCACGGCTCGGTCATACAACGATGCCTCCGTAAGCTCCGATTGTTCATAGTGACGATCCACCTCGTTTAGATAGGAGAGGTCGTCCAACTCAAAGGAATCGAACAGTGCAAATACGGCAGCACTGATCTCAAAATGATGCCGATTGCCTTGTCCGTCCGAAAAGGTCAGCCAATGGCGGCCGTCCTCGGTCGTGCCGATGGTGTAGGGATTGTATTTGTCCTTTCTTCGTTTCGGATGGTTTCCATCCATAGCGTTATCCTCCGTTTCGATTTGAATTTGGGAAATTCAAATCGGACGGAGGGCTGCGGCAGCCTACGCTGCCACACAAAAGGCGTAGATATATCAAAACGCACCTGCAAAGCGGCAAAAGCCGCAAAGCAAGTGCGCTTATTTCATCATTATAATGGTCTGTCAGTTCAGTATTCGAGCCGTAATATCCCGATGGCGGAAAAAGGCTTTTTTTGACGGTTCACCGGGTAAGCGATCCGTTATGAGGGCGAATCAAATTGGTGGCTTCTGACGGGCAGAGCTGCACAGCGCCAAGTTCAACGCATAAAAAATCCCTCCAATCCAAAAAACTCGGATTTGAGGGATATAGGCGTGTTTTTACACCCCGTCAAAGCCTCGTTTTTTTATTTGGCGGGGCGGTATTTGTATTTAGTTCAGTTTTCACCGTACTGTTCGTTCACTAATAATTGAACGGCTGTGCCATTATCAGCATGAACGAAATCCATATAATTATATATGGAGGTGAACGCATAGTGCAGAAACAACCTGAAACGCCAAGTGAGATCATCAAGGCGGCACGGGACAAGTCCGATTTGACCGTCGAGGAGCTGACCGACCGCGTTGGTATCACAGAGCGATACTTATATAGGATCGAGAACGAGGGCAAAGTACCAACATTTGAAGTCCTCAAGAAAATCGTCCGGGAATTAGCCATTGACGGGAACTTGATCTTCTACCCGGAAAAACCGGTCAAAGATTCAGAGGTAGAAGATCTCGTCCGTATGCTTTACAGCTGCGATGACCGTTCTCTGAAAATCATCAGAGCAACTGTGAAAGCCGCATTGGAAAGCCAAACAGAAAACGAGTAAAAACAGAGCCGATAACCATTTTCCTCACAGTTGGAGAAAAGGTTATCGGCTCTGCGTCTTAGCGTCTGGCACTTCTGCTTTTGTG
>ULWN01049977.1_pt1 | contig 14475 bp, 15 predicted proteins | sample 1960371 | NCBI WGS metagenome assembly ULWN01 (sample SAMEA4835813, study PRJEB28245) | human gut metagenome | biome: gut microbiome; material: fecal sample | place: Denmark | collected 2008 | reverse complement strand
GCTGTACTACCATAATAATTACCTCCATGTAATTGAATTTTAAAATTATCCAAGTCAGTAACAGATGATACCGGCCAGTATCTTATTCTGTACCGCTTAAACGTTATCACCGGCGAATCCTTTTGCCGGAATAATAATGGGATTCCTGGGCATCCCACAATTATCATATGATTGATTATGTAACTTTTTTCCGTTACATTTTTTATATCGGACACGCAGTTTAATTAATTAACCTTTTATGTATTATTTTATAAAAAAAATTAATATCATTCAAAGCAGTTCCACTTTTCTGATTTTAGCTGTGTTTCGCACATGTGTTTATATATACCGCCCTTTTTCATGAGCTGTGCAGGTGAACCTATTTCGGCTGTTTCGCCGTCTTTTAACACAACTATCTTGTCAACGCCTGCAACAGTCCTCATTCTGTGGGCTATTATGAGGACTGTTTTGTTTTCGATGAGCTTTGATATTGATTCCTGGATGAGCGATTCGTTATCAACATCCAGTGAGGCGGTTGCTTCGTCCAGAAGAATTATTGGTGCGTCCTTAAGGAAGGCTCTGGCAATGGATATTCTCTGTCTCTCTCCGCCCGACAATTCGGAACCGTTTTCACCAATCATGCTGTTCCATTTATCAGGCATACGCTCCACAAATTCTTCGCAATTCGCCAGTTTGGCGGCTGCAATAACCTCCTCGTCCGTAGCATCTTTTTTACCGATTCTGATATTTTCCATAACAGTATTATTAAAAAGAGTTACGTCCTGAAATACAATTGAGTAAAGTGAAAGAAGTTTTTCAGGCTCAACATCCGTAACATTCATGCCGCCTACGGTTATTGTACCGCTGTTGTTGTCCCAGAATCTCGCGGCAAGCCTTGAAACCGTTGTTTTGCCTCCCCCTGACGGGCCGATAAGTGCCGTAACCTCGCCCTGCTTTGCGGTAAAACTAACATCACTAAGCACTTTTTCCCCGTCCCCATAAGAAAATGCCACATGGTCAAATACGATATCGTAACCGTCATTAGTAAGGTTGTCCGTTCCCGTCTGCTCCCCGTGTGAAAGTATTTCATCCATTCTCTCACAACTGTTGCTCATATTAATTATGGCAGAAAGATTCTGAAGTGAAATCTGTAAAGGCTCATACATTCTTGTAACTACAAGCAAAAACATAAAGAACGTAAGCACACTTATATCACCTTTTATAAGCAAAGTACTTCCTGTTACCGCTACTGTAGCTATTCCGAATTTCAGAATCATCTGGGCGGAACATACAAATGCGGCGTTTGTGAACTCGGCTGTAACGGCATGTTTCTCAACATTTCGGATTCCGGTCTCAAGTCCGTCCATATATGTATCCGTCATATTGTAGGATTTTAAATCCCTGAGGCACTCAAGTCCCTCCTGTATTCCCGAAAGACATTCAACCCTGTATTTTACCGTTTTATTCTGAACTTTTTTCATGGTTTTTCTTGATAAAAGTACAATGATAAAAGCAACCGGCATTACCCATACAGCCGCAAGTGCCATTCTCCAGTCAAAGAAGAAAAGACTTATTACAATTATGGTTGTGGATAAAAGTGCTCCTGCAAGCTCAGGTATCCAATGGGACGACGCAGTTTCGATGGTGGCGCAGTCGGTCATTATGGTATTTGTGAGGTCTGCAAGGTCCTTTTTACCGAAAAACGACAATGGCAGTTTTCTGAGTTTTTCTGCAAGTCCTCTACGCCTTATACCACTTTCCACATAAGTTGAGAGGAAGGTTGCGTTATATTGTAAAAGTGCTGTTAATGCAATCAATATGAGTGTAATAGCAATTGCAATTATAAAAAAGGGTAATTCTGATTTTTTTAACTCGCCTTCAAGAAGGTATGATGACAGCTTGTACAAAAGTCCAACCGGCAGCATCAGCACAAGGTTAGATATTGTAACTGCAATGAAGGCACGCACCATATCTTTTGCACCTTTTTCTGACAAGGCATACTTGTGTCTCAATTTTTCCATCATGATAATATACCTTCCTTTCCGACTTTCCAGTTTGCGGATTTATTATATTCATTCCACATATGACAGAATATTCCACGCTTTTCCATAAGCTCACCGTATGTGCCGGCTTCTGCAATTTTACCTTTTTCAAGCACATAAATACAATCTGCCGAGGTTATGGTTGAAAGCCTGTGAGCTATCATTATTACGGTTTTGTTTTTTGCAAGATTCTCGAATGCATGCTGCACCTTACATTCATTATCAGGGTCGGCAAATGCTGTTGCTTCATCAAGAATCAAAACAGGTGCGTCCTTAAGAAATGCCCTCGCAACGGAAAGACGTTGTGCTTCACCACCGGACACAAATATGCCTTTGCTTCCTATTATAGTGTTTACACCGTCGGGAAATTTAGCGATTATATCCATGCACTGTGCTTTTTCCAAGGCTTCCATTACCTCATAATCGGTGGCATCAGGTCTGCCCATTCTTACATTTTCAAGAATACTCATCTTAAGAAGGTGGCTGTCCTGAAATACATAGGAAACCTGTTCCATAAGATTTCTGCTGCTTATATCTTTTACATCCACACCGCCTATTTTTACTGTACCTTTTTCAGGGTCATAAAATCTTGCGATAAGTGATGCAAGAGTGGTCTTTCCTCCCCCTGACGGTCCCACAAGTGCTATGTGGCTGCCTTCCTCTATTCTCAGACTTATGCCGTCTATCGCCTTGCGTGACGAATTATTATCGTAAGAAAATTCAACATTATCTATCTCCACCGAAGCATCCTTCGGCATCTTTTCATCTGCTGTTTCAGACAGTGGTTTAATATTCATTATATTATTTACCCTGTTCAATGCATCCTCCACAAGCATTTTGGATTCTCCCGCATACGCCACTTTCATCAAGGTTACGGTAAGAACAGAGGTTATGATTATATAAAACAAAAGATTGATTATGAACTTATCGGTTATTCCATGTCCCGTAAAAGCGAAGGCTGCGATTATGAGAGCGGCAAATATTCCGTTGGCGGATGTGGTAAATGCCGTCATAGGGACTCTCATGTTTTTGGTATATGCCACGGTCCATTTTTCATATTCATCAATCGCCTGTTTAAATCTTTTAAAAGAATAGAGTGTCTGCCCGAAAGTCTTAACAACAGGAATGCCTCTTATATATTCAACAGCTTCACCCGACATATTACCCAGTGCATTCTGGTATTCCTTCATATCATTTGCCATCTTAGGTCCCATCATAAACGCACCCATAAGAACGAATGCGATTACCGCCGGAATAAGGCTTATAAGCCCCAGTCTCCAGTCAAAAAATGCCAGCATGCCTATAAGACATACAGGTGTTGCAACGGATACGACTTTATCCGGTAAGTTATGTGCAAGATAGGTCTCCGTTGCCGCACTTGATTCCGTTATGTCTTTTCTTATCTTTCCTGTTCCCTCAGTCTCAATTATTCCAACCGGTATTTTCATTATATGGCTCATCATTTCGACTCGCATATTTGCCTGTACGCGAAACGCCGCCCTGTGTGAGCACATAAGCGAACCTATATAAAAAATCATTGATGTAAGTGCAAAAATAACTGCCTGCCAGCCGTAAGATTTAATATGTACTGCCTTGGAAAAATCAGGCCGTACCTCCAACACTTCCCTTATAATCCGCCATATATCATAAAATGGTATAAGTGCTATAGCGGCACTTATCGCTGCAAGAATACATGACGCATAAGTAAAATATCTGTATTTGCCCGCATACACCATAAGCCGTTTTAATGTACTTTGTTTTTTTGATTTCACCTCCGTAGTTCTCCTTTCATAACTTCCGTTAGTCATTTCTAACTGAATAGTAATACTCAAAAAAAGCAATGTCAATTTATTTTATTTTGTTGATTTTTTTTATCAGGTTTGCTATTCTATAAGCAGGTTATATATATTCATGATAAGGATGAATGTTTCTACTAGCTGCCGCAAACAGTTATCTATAATCTTTTATAGGTGAACTGTCTGTGGTTTTTTTATGTCTAAAACAACACAGGAGGTTTTTGAATGAAACATTATGACGTTATTGTAATCGGTGCGGGTCCGGGCGGTATATTTGCAACCTATGAGCTCGCAAAGAAGAATCCGGAGCTGTCAATCGGTGTATTTGAAGCCGGGCACCGGTTATCCGATAGGAAATGTCCTATTGACGGTGACAAAATTCCCACCTGCATTAAGTGTAAAAGCTGTTCCATCATGAGCGGTTTTGGCGGTGCAGGTGCATTTTCTGACGGCAAATACAACATTACCAATGATTTTGGCGGAACATTGTACGAATACATAGGTAAGCAAAAAGCCATAGAATTAATGAAATATGTAGATGAAATTAATATGGAGCACGGCGGCGAGGGCACCAGACTTTTTTCAACCGCCGGCACACAATTTAAGAAAATCTGTATGCAGAACAAATTAAAACTTCTTGATGCTTCTGTCCGTCACCTCGGAACAGATATAAATTATGTTGTTCTTGAAAATCTCTACAATGAATTGAAGGAAAAAGCTGATTTTCACTTCGATACACCTGTTGTATCAATAAACCGTGCCGATAATGGGTATCTTATTAAAACAGCTTCTGATGAGTTTGAATGTGAGAACTGTATCGTATCTGTGGGCAGAAGCGGCAGTAAATGGATGGAAAAAATATGTCATGAAATGGACATCCCTACTAAATCAAACCGTGTTGACATCGGTGTACGTGTTGAACTTCCTGCCGTTATTTTTTCGCATCTTACCGATGAATTATACGAAAGCAAAATCGTATACAGGACACAGCAGTTTGAAGATAATGTCCGTACTTTCTGTATGAATCCACACGGCATTGTCGTTAATGAGAACACCAACGGAATCGTAACTGTCAACGGTCACAGTTATGAGGGTGAGGAAATGCAGACAGAAAATACTAATTTCGCACTCCTTGTTGCAAAGCATTTTTCTGAGCCTTTCAAGGACAGTAACGGTTACGGCGAAAGTATTGCCCGCCTTTCCAATATGCTTGGCGGCGGTGTAATCGTACAGCGTTTCGGCGACCTTGTCAGAGGTCGAAGAAGCAATGAGACTCGTATAAGAGAAGGTCTTGTAACACCTACTCTTAAGGCTACGCCGGGTGATTTAAGCCTTGTGCTTCCAAAACGTATACTTGACGGAATTATCGAAATGATTTATGCCCTTGACAAAATTGCTCCGGGCACCGCCAATGATGATACGTTGCTTTACGGTGTTGAGGTTAAATTCTACAATATGGAAGTTGAACTCAATGAAAATCTTGAATGTAAATATGACGGTCTGTACATAATCGGTGACGGTAGCGGTGTTACCCACTCCCTTTCACACGCCTCCGCAAGCGGTGTCTATGTAGCCAGACATATCTGTGAAAAATAAGAAGCTATCTGCCCCGGATTCACATGAATCCGGGGTGATTTAATATTATTTTGTAAGAACTTTTTTACAATATCTGTGTGCACCACACTTAGGACATGTGAGTTTTCTCTTAGTCAGTGTATGCGCTCCCATAATATATGATTTCATATCAGGGATAAATCGTTCATGACATTCAGGACATTCAAAAGCCCCTGCTTCTCTGTCCATAATGCACGCAACTGCAATTCCTATTATCAATACAACTATACCAATTGCAATAAATGTTATTCTGACACCAGTCCTCATATCAAACATTCCCGCAACCATAAATAGAGGAACGGTGGCAAGTATTGTTAATATGCCTACCATTACCGACAGGATTATTTTCTTTTTATTTTCCTGTGCTTCTTTAACTAAATTCACCATGTTTTCCTCCGCCTTCTTACGATATTGCTCTTCAGAAACCCTTTCCCCTGAGAGCAATTCATTAACTGTTATATCAAGTTCACTGCATAATGGAATCAGAAGTGATACTTCAGGAAATCCGTTTCCCCGTTCCCATTTAGAAATTGTCTTATCACTTATTCCAAGTTTTTCGGAAAGAATCTTCTGGGTGTATCCCTTCCTTTTCCTTTCTTCTGCAATAAATCCGCCAATCTTTATCTGGTCCATCCTCTTCCTCCTTTCATGGTCATAATATCCTTTGTGCATCATATTTCAAACCCACAATTCGTAGAATTTGGTGAATTTATGCGGATTCTACGATTCGTGGAGAATTATATGTCTGTTCCGATACTTATATTTTGAGCCTCATTCAATATTTTTATCTGATATTCCGCAATTTCCTTTAATATCATAAATCTCTCTTCTTTTGATCTTCCTTCCCGTATCATCTGTGCATTGTGACTTTCCAGATTTGATAAAACCGTTAATTCATTAATAGACGCATAATCCCTTATGTTGCTGTTCTTCGCCAGTTCAGGATTTGCCTCTCTCCATGCTTTCGCTGTAAAACCAAATAATGCAACATTCAGCAAATCAGCTTCTTCTGCATATGGCAGCCACCTCAAATCTTCCCTGTAATTACATACAGGAATTAAATAGTTCTTTACCGCTTCTGTCTGAATCAGATAATTATTCTTAGTAAGAAATCTTTTTGCATTCCACTCAATATCTTTTAAATCATTTTCCTGTTCCTTTAATCTTTGAAATTCTTTAATAAGATACAACTTGAACACCGGGCTTATTGCTGACGCAAATTCAAATGCAATATCTTTATGTGCATATGTTCCGCCGTATCTGCCTTTCTTGACATATAACCCAATAGCGTTGGTTTGTTCTACCCAATCTCCTACACTGATAACAAATGTATGTAAACCTGCCTCCTGCCTAAAGTGGTCGAATTCGACCACTTTAAAGTTGGCATTATAAATTTGTTCCCATGTTCCTAAGAATTCCAATGTATTTCTGTTTCTCAGCCAATTTTTTATAACATCCGCTGCCCTTGAATTATCAGATTTGGCTGCTGCCATATCCGTTATACATATATAATCATCAATATCCGCTCTGGATATTGTGATAGGAATATTTTGTACCGTGATAACTCTATTCTTGTCCATTCTGTTCCTCCTTCTTAATCATATTCTCACTCTTAATATAGTAAGCCAACAGCCTCAAAACATAATCCGGTGCATTACGGGTTCCACGCTCCCATTCGGTAACCGTCCTGTATGGTATGTTAAAATGCTCGCAGAACTCCTTGCGGTTCATTCCTGTTGCTTCACGAATTTTCTTTATCTCAATCTGACACTCTGTTAAATTCTCCATGGATACAGTCTCCCTGTTTTACACATTGTGTATATTGTATCATATATTTTTAGATTACACAATGTGTAAATTATTAAATATAGAAATACCTCAGACCACGGCTGTCAAAACCGCAATCCGAGGTGTATATAATTACTGTAAATCTTCAAAAATCTGTTCCGGAGTAATATGGTTCTCTTTTAAAATCTCATCTACTGAATATCTGTCAATAAACTCCTTCTTTAAGCCGTAATTGTAGACTTTCATGCCTGTTGCGGCATAGTAAGCTGCAATCTTTTCGCCAAATCCGCCGTCAAGTATTCCGTCCTCAAGGGTTACGACTTTTGTATGGTTCTTTTTGAGGTTTTCAAGCAGCTCAGTGTCAATACCTGTGATGTACCTTGGATTGATAAGTGTAGGTGCCACTCCTGTCTTGTCGGCAATTAACTCTGCTAACTTTTCACCAATCTGGTAGAAATCACCAAGTGCAATAATTGCAATATCCTGTCCTGACTCTGTCACTTTATATCTGTTGATTACGCTGTAGTCTGCGTCTGCTTCTTTACCCGTTCTGATTACGCCGTTGCATGGGATTCTTATTGCTACAGGATGTTCATTTTGTTCAATACTCCAGTCTAGCATGGCAAAATATTCCTCGCAGCTTGTAGGTGCAAGGTACACAAGATTAGGAATGTTGGACATCATAGGAATGTCATATATTCCAAGGTGGGTAACGTCATTCATACCATATACAGAAGCTGTGTTTACAAGCAATGTTGCCGGATTATTATTGATACAAAGGTCCTGGGATATCTGGTCATATGTTCTCTGGAAAAAGCTTGAGTGAGTTGCAAATACAGGTTTGCCGCCGTTTTTGGCAATTCCTGACGCCATGGCAACTGCATGTTCTTCGGCTATTCCCACATCAATAAACTGTTTACCGGCTTCTTTTCTCTTATCCCCGGTAAAACCTATACAGGTAGGAACTGCGGCTACAAGTACAACAACGCTTTTATCTTTCTTCATTTTTTTCAAAAGATATTCGCAGGTAAGGCTGCCATAGTCCTCACCGAAATCGCTCACATTGCTTTTACCTGTTTCAACGTCAAAAGGCATGCACCAGTGCCAGTTCTCCTTATCGGTCTCGGCAGGCTTATATCCTTTACCCTTTAATGTATTGATGTGGACAACAACGGGGTGGTCTAAATCTTTAACCTCTTCAAAGGCTTTGATTAATGCTTCAATACTATTTCCGTCACCGACATATCTGTAATCAAGTCCCATTGCCTTAAAAAGATTACATTCACATTTTCCGTCAGATTCACGAAGTTCTTTCAGGTTCTTATACAGTCCGCCATGATTTTCCGCAATTGACATATCATTATCATTGACAATGATAATAAAATTGCTGTTAAGTTCCGAAGCGAAATCCAGCCCTTCCAATGCTTCACCGCCACTTAATGAACCATCGCCGATTACCGCAACAACATTTTCCTTATCACCCTTCAAGTCCCGTCCCTTTGCAAGGCCGCAAGCAAGACTGATTGATGTGGAAGTATGTCCCACATTGAAAAAATCGTGTTCACTTTCTTCAGGATTGGTATAACCTGACACATCTGCAAAATGCTCATCATAAAAATATGCGTCTTTACGTCCTGTAAGCATTTTATGCACATAACTCTGATGGGATACGTCAAATACAAATTTATCCACAGGCGAATTGAAAACATAATGGAGTGCAATAGTTGCTTCCACGAATCCAAAATTAGGGCCGAAATGTCCGCCCTTCTTAGAGAGGCGGTTCATAAGACCTTTTCTTATCTCCTCTGCCAGTTTCTCTAGCTGTTCTTTACTAAACCCTTTGATATCTTCAGGGGATTTTACATTATCAATTAACATAAATATTTACTCCTTCTTTTTTTTATTATATAATGAAGTCATTGTAATACCTAAACCTAACTTTAGGTCAATACTTTTTTGAAAGGATTTAAAAATGTATACAATAGGACAGGTTTCGGAAATGTTTAACATTCCGGTTTCAACTTTAAGATATTATGATAAAGAGGGATTTTTCCCAAATCTCGAACGAAGCGGTAACATCAGGAAATTCAGCGATAACGAGCTTGCTTCACTTAAGCTCATAGAATGTCTGAAAAAATCGGGACTGGAAATCAAAGATATAAAACAGTTTTTTAAACTGGTGTCCGGCGGGAGCTCAACTTATACCGAGAGAAAAGAAATATTTGAAGCCCGCAAGATAGCTGTTGAAGAAGAAATTGCAGCTCTTGAAAAGACCCTCGCCATGCTTAAATTCAAATGCTGGTACTATGAAAAAGCAATGGCTGACGGAAACGAGGACTCAATCCACGAAATGATGCCTGACAAATTTCCTCCTGAAATTCAGGCGTTATATAATAAAGCCCACATCTAGTATTTTTTTCATATTTTTTGTTGAACGATGCACCATTTCTGGAGGGTCGTTCAAGTTCATCGACTTCGCCAGACTCGTCAGCAGAGCTGCCACTCAGTTTTAGCTTGTATGTCACCGATGTATGACGCAGGCTGTGAAATACCACATCCGGCAATCCTTCCTTTTTAATAATCTGCTTCATCTACATTGTTCCGATTGCAGCTTCATTCACGATTACTTCATATGCATGAAATGGTGCAAACTTATTTATCAGATTCTTCTTCATTACATTTTTTATATAAATAACCAAGTTGTTTTCATTAGCATCAATAACCTTATTACACTTCTAATAGATAATGCGGAAATGAAAATTTCAGTTATAATGAAAGTTTTATGTTATAAAAAATACCGATCTTAATTCTCCACTATTTACGGATTATTAAGACCGGTATTTATTTCATTTTTTAATTAGCAATTAATCCCGACGTAGTGTAAACTTTTCTACCATATCGTTTAATGCATATGCCTGTGCGGATAATTCCTCACTGGTAGCAGACGATTCCTCTGCTGCCGCGGAGTTCGACTGCACTACTTCCGATATCTGATTCACACCAAGTTCTGCCTGTTGCATCGCCTGTGCCTGCGCAGCAGACTCTTCACTCAATCGTTTTGCATCTGTCGCAATCTCCTTGACTCCCGCAATGATCTGCTCCAGAGATTCCGCTGCTACCTCCGCTGCCTGGTTACCATTCTTGATCTCCTGCAGCGATCCCTCGATCAGGCTTCTGGTATCTACTGCCGACTGTGCACTCTGTTCGGCCAGTTTACGGATCTGTTCTGCCACCACTGCAAATTCCTTTCCTGACTCCCCTGCTCTTGCAGCCTCAATTGCCGCATTCAGAGACAACAGGTTCGTCTGACTCGCAATATCTTCAATGTCAGCAATAATATTCTGTATCTTTTTAGATGTTTCATTGATTCGGTCCATTTCCTCCATCAATGACCTCATCTGCGTATGCCCTGCATCCGCCTGCTGTGCATAATTCTCAGCCTTTTCCGTCGTCCTCTGCAGTTCGCCGGCTGTACGTGACACGGCATCTGTGATATTCGTAATGGTTGCCGTCAGTTCTTCCACAGATCCTGCCTGCTCTGTTGCTCCTTCTGCCAACGCCTGGGCAGATTGTGCAAGATTCTCCGATCCGGCAGATACCTGATTAGCGGCCTCTTCTACCTGCTGTAAGGTGCTGTTCATCTGTCGATTCATCTTACGCATGGCATCTTTCAGTGTCACAAACTGTCCTACATATTTTTCTTCGATCTTAGTACCGATGGCATAATTACCCTCCGCCATCTGTCCCAACAATTCTCCTGCATCCGTAATGATCAGATTCAGGTCAGCAGCCATGCCTTTTGCGACTTGTATCATATAGAATATCTCATCTTCCGTGTTTCTGTCCGGGAATGCACTATTCAGATCTCCCTGTGCAAAAGTCTGAAGTCGATCTGCCAGCGCTATCATCGGTTCTTCGATATTTCCTGCCATTTTCTTGCCTAATACCACAGAACTCCAGAAAGAGATCATTACGATAACCAGAATCGCGATCAGCATAAAACGCTCCATATTGTGCAAATCCGCCTCTGCCTGATCTCCTTTTTCGACGCACAGATTCATCAAGTCTACAAACTCCGCGTATATCCGTTCGTACTGTGTGGTCAGATCTCCGATATCCAGATCCTGCGCCTTCAGATATCCGTCCTTGTCATCGGAAGTAGCCAGTTCCAATACCTGTGCATCCAATTCCCAGTACCCGTCCAGTTCCTGCAATACTTTATTATATGCATCCCTGCCTTCGGTGAATTTGATTGAGCGGTCCAATTCATCTATGTAACTCTCAAACGCTGCCTTTTTCTGGTCATGCAGTTCGCTCTGCTTGTCTATCACTGCTATGTCATCATAGCCTACTACTGCACGTAATGCGCTCCGGCTCTCCGAAAATGCCGCGATCGCTTTACCGATATCTCCCTGTGTAAATCCGTATTGGCTCAATGCCTTTTCATACTGTATCGCTGCGATCAGTAGTGCTACGATTCCAATAACTGCCGCAACCGCACCGATTATTGCTACTTTCACAAATCCTTTCGTTAGTTGCTTTTTAATACCTTGTTGCTTTTGTGTGGTCATATAAACCTCCTCCTAGTTTACCCGTTAAATAAGCTACCGTGATCAACATCTTTATATAATAGTAGCACGTCCCCTTTCATTATTCAACTGTATGAGATGGTTTTCCAGAGATTTTGCAAGACTGATTGTAAGACTTCCCTGTGGATCAGCGTCTATCAGAAGCACTTTCTTTCCTTCCTGTGCCAATCCTATTCCAAGATTCACACATGATACTGTTTTATCTCTCCAAGGATTCCTTCAGCTTCGCTTTCTGTAAGCTTTCCAGCCTCACTTAATTTCTTCCTTTGAATACTGCATAATATCCTCTTTCTGCAAAATTACTTTTTCTCCTTCGCCCTATGGCTCCTGAAATGCGTGATAATGATGTTCCAATATTTCATCTGTTATCACAAACGGTGAATTGGCATTTAAGACCTGATTCCTTTTATATAGTCTTTTTTGCAAAAGCTCCTGCTGAACGATGCACCATTTCTGTAGGATCGTTCAAGTATTACATCTAGTTATGCACAATTTTTTCAACCACTATATATAGTTTTACTTGCTTCATAACTTTTTCCATACGTATAATTATATCACAATGTGGCGATTTACCCCGACCGTTTTTTACTGATAATCTGCCTCACCTGTTACCATATAAATATTGTTATATTGTTTTTCAGAGGCTTTCCTGTTTTGCACTATTCTCATATATACTTCCGGTGCAATTCTTATATATCCGTCCCTTTGAAGAAATTTCCGAAGCTTAGTATATTCTGTCTTTGTTCCCCATTTATCTGTAGGACTAAGTATCACTAAAAGTCTCATTCTGTTATTCCCTCCATACTTTCTATCGGAAGAATTAACGGTAACTGCAACTGTTCCTCTGATTTATCAAGTATAATTCTTTTAAGGCTTTCAACCATCATATCGATTGCTGACATAATATTTACTTTCGTTCCATTAATTATACAGGCATTATGACTACCAACCTGTTAATGTGATATTTGGACTAGGCGTCGTCCATTTCTCTCTACAACCATTATTTTTTAGTTAGTTTCTCTATCATTTTCACAACATCCGGCTGAGTAGGTGTAAATTTAATACCTATCTTTAACATACCAACCACCTTTCTCGCCTTTTGTTCAATATCCTTCACCGTATGCTCACTGGTTAATATCGCATGGCTTTCCAACCTTATTCTAATTTTCAACAATCTTTTTGTACTTATCAATTTTACTCGATAGCGGAATCATCCAATACAAACCTGTACCCTTATCCTCATAACAATAGTAATGCGGTCTATTTCCTTCCTTATTTCCCTTAAGATATGGTTCTTCCATATCCTCGAAAAAAGAATCTTTAATTATATAAAATCCTGTTTTCTTCATACACACCATCCTTCGGTAAAAAAAAATCCCCACCAATGCTGGTGGAGGACAAAACTTTCGACCCAACCATTTATATACCACCTATCGGTCAGTGGTAAACTTTCTATACAGAGCTTAACAAATCACCATCTGTAAATCAATAGATTTAATAATTTATTTATTTTTTAACCCATAAAAATAGTATTTGCTATTTTAATATGCCTCTCTAGTTGGTTGAGTTCTACATATGGCGCTGTTGGCTGTGCCTGCGATTTCGTTGACTTAAACGATATACTATCAGGAAAGATTCATTCAAGTTTCTAAGTTCCATATACGCAGCAGGTTGCAATCCGTTTTACCAACCTCTTATTTTTTTACACTTTTTCTTATATGAACGGACATTCACTAAAGAATAATCATATCCACCATTTTGTATTGCATTTCCATTAATTATATCTATGTAATTTGCAAAGGTAAACTTTAATGGTTTTAACGTAATATGGTGAAATTCACCATATAAATCTGTACTTAAAATTTCATACTCTACAATAGCTTGTGTATCTTCATACATAAAATGTACATATAAATCCAATCCCTTCCCTTGAATTATAGGCAATATAGAAGAATTAGTAAACCTCAATGGTTTTGCAAATACATCTCCACACACAAGAAAAAGCTTTTCTCCATCATATTCAAAAGCATAAAGTTTCCCATACAAATAGAAATAAAAATGATCAAAGTTCTTATAATTACTTACAAAATTACAAAATTCATTTTTTTGGTTTTCTTTTTTTTGAAATACCCTATCATCTTTCAATAAAACCTTTAATTCATCCTCTTTTTCTTTAGGCACACAATTAATTACACTATCAAGAAGATATGTGTATTCTGGATATCTTTCATACATCATAAGCCATCCCCTATAGTCATCAGGGAACTTTTCAATAATTTTCTCCAATACCTCTATGGCTTCTTCTTGTCTATTAGAATTTTCAAGTACCTTTACATATTCTAGCTGTGTTTCAATTGGTGCTCTTGCTATATTATTTAGATTTATATGTTTACTCATATTACACTCCTTATTCAATATGATTCAAGAGTTTTCTTATAATAATTATACAACACCTTTTATAATATATCAATCCACCTCACTTTCACTCTCTGACTTGTTATTATATACATAAATAATCGGATTAACATTTTTAATAACATATTGTACTATTTCTTCATAAGGAAATGGGGTTTCCCCGGGTAGGGATTATTCCTGACAGGACTTGCTCGTTTCTTTTTTTATTTCCAAAACATCATAAAGATACATTTTTCCTGAAGCTGCATGTCT
>ULWN01044783.1_pt1 | contig 14494 bp, 11 predicted proteins | sample 1960371 | NCBI WGS metagenome assembly ULWN01 (sample SAMEA4835813, study PRJEB28245) | human gut metagenome | biome: gut microbiome; material: fecal sample | place: Denmark | collected 2008 | reverse complement strand
GCGTCGGTTACCGTATGCTGCGGGTAGACTGAGAAAAGCGAAGAAACAAGGAGCATATATACGATCTTGCTCTTTGGCTGATCCCCGTATGCATTATTTGTGCAAGAGCCTACTATGTGATTTTCGAATGGGATAATTACAAAAACGACCTGATTTCTGTTTTTGAAATTAACCGAGGGGGTCTTGCCATTTACGGCGGAGTGCTCGGAGGTGTCGCAGTCGCATTGATTTACTGTAAAGTAAAACGGATTTCCTTTTGGTCACTTGCCGATACCCTGATGCCGAGCCTTGTGCTTGGGCAAGCTATCGGGCGTTGGGGGAATTTTGTCAATCAAGAGGCATATGGAAACCAAATTACAAATCCTTCGCTCTGCTTTTTCCCTTACGGCGTTTACATAGAAGAAATCGGCCAATGGCGGCAGGCAACCTTTTTCTACGAATCTGCATTGAATTTAGCTTTACTCACCGCTATGCTGATATGCTACCCGCATTTCAGGCGAAAAGGCTATCTTCTTCCGTTTTATATGATCGGGTACGGAACGATACGGTTTTTTGTGGAGGGGCTGCGCTCTGACAGCCTTTATCTCCTTCCGGGTATCCGTGTATCACAGGTGCTGTCCGGCTGCCTGATTATTCTCGGTATTGTTATACTTTTTATTATCCGTAAAAGACAGGCGGTGCGGCAATGAGAAAAGAGTGGACTTTGTTTCTCACCTTTCTTAAAATCGGCGCCTTTACCTTCGGCGGCGGATATGCTATGATTGCGCTGCTTGAAAACGAATTTGTAGAGCGCAAGAAGTGGATCGAAAAGGACGACTTTCTGAATATGGTAGCCATTGCCGAGTCTACACCCGGACCGGTTGCAATCAACAGTGCCACATACATCGGCTACAAAATTGCAGGCTTGTTCGGTGCTGCGGCGGCTACCGTGGCGGTTTGTATTCCTTCGTTTACCGTAATTTTTTGCATCTCACTGTTTTTTGATCAATTCTTAAGCTTTACATGGGAGCATCCGGGCTGCGGGTGTGATGCAGAGCGGTTACGCCTTCTTCCGTGTCAGGAAAAGGCCGATAATGGCGCCAATCAGGACGACGGGCGCCAGCCGGACAAACAGGTATTCGAACGTGTGCAGTGCGGCGCCGAAAACGGCGGTTTCGGGATCCGTATAGTCCCAGCCGAGGTACGGACTGTTGAGCACGGCCAGGGCGGCAAAGACCCCGACGATGGCCAGGCACAGTGCTGCCAGCAGCCAGCGGATGGTTTTCCGCCGGATTTCTTTTCTTTGCGCCAGCTGTAGGTTGATCACCTCCAGCCGTTCGCAGATGGCTTTCAGGTCGTCCGGTCTTGCTTCGGGCACGGTTTCTCCCAGCAGCGTGCTGACTGGTGTTTCCAGTGCTTCGGCCAGGGCGATCAGCATATCTGCATCCGGGACGGACAGCCCCTGCTCCCATTTGGAGACGGTCTGGCGCACCACATGCAGCTTTGCGGCAATTTCCTCTTGCGAGAGGCCATGGGATCGGCGGAGTGCTTTGATGTTTTCATTCAACATAGGGGGTGACCACCTTTCTTTGTGTTGTGCCCATTGTACGGCAAATAGCCCGTTGCGGCAAGCAATGCATAGACACATCGAGGAGAATATCCCTTCGGCGGGTGGCGGTTGAGCCTGTTTTAATTGTAAATTCCTAAAAAGAATTTTGGCTTTTTCAAAATTTATATTTGCGTGCTTTTTATAACTGTGCTATATTTACAATGAGTTGTTGTAAATATAGCAACGGAGAAATTTAGTTTGTCATGTTCATACAACAAACTCTTGAAACTGATGATTGATAAAAAATCAATAAAACCCAATTATCAAAAAACTCAGGTATTACCACAAACGCTATGGCGAAAATCGGTAAAGATGAGTCTGTACTATTTGAAACATTGGAAAAAATTTGTGTTGTCTTGGTTTGTGGTATCGCTGGTATTATAGAATTTTTTCAGAAGAAAATCAAGTCCCGATTTTGGGACATTAAATTTAGTATCATTTGAATATAGAAATCCGATAATGAATGGAGTGTTTAAAATGGCGAATGAAAAATTTACTATTGTAAAAGACAGGAAAAGTGCTGATGTTACAATAAAAAAAGGACAAAAGGTCTATGTTGAAGATAATAAAAAAGGCTTGGGTGGATCAATAATAGTTGCAATTGTTTGTTTTTGTATTTCTCCGCTTTTAGTATTTAAAGCAATGCCGTTATACGGGAAATTACTATCTATTTTATATCTATTGGGTAGTGTCCTTATAATTCTTGAACCAAGATTTGTTAAAAGCAGATTAAGTATTTCTTCAAAGTATTATTCGGGAATAAGTATATATCAAAAAATTTCATATGTGTTAATAGGAGCTACTTATTTATTCTTTTGTAGAAATTGCTTTGTTCAATTCATTAATTTTAGAAAGTATGACTATATCAATGCTGATTTTACTTATACTATGAAATGGCTTTATATTTGTTCTTTAGTTTCGATGATTCTTCTACTTGTAACAAGATTTCTCACATTTATAATTTCAAATCATTTATCCATTATGGATGCATTAAAAGATGAAAAGATATTTTGGGCAATTTTAGGGCCTTTGATTATTCTAACCATCGTTTTTGGTCAACTCGGACTGATGAAGAACGATACTTCAAGTAAGACGGGTCCATTGATAAACATTAATGAACTAACTAATGTTCAAACATACGAAAACAATGTTGTTTTGGAGTATTCTTTCCATAACAATACAAAAACATCGGTGTCTGAAATCAAAAACATACATATTAAAGTTACTAACGATACAGGCAATACGGTTGCAGAAAAAACATTTGATTCTGTGTTAACCGGATGGTGGGATGGCCACAAAGATCATAAGGTTAGTTTTACTTTTGACTTTCCAAATGAAGCAGATGCCACTTATTTTAAAACGAACTCACAAGTTTCACTAACAACAGAAATATCGGGTTTTTATCTTGATTGAGGGTTGAAAATGATTAAACTTAATGACATTTTAAATCTATCGGAAAGTGAAATTAAAAACAGCAAGATAGAACTAAATATGACGATTGGTGCCGGAGGGAAATCTTTTATCGAACGGTGGCTGACGCTAAGCGAAGAAGATAAAAGCAACGGAACGGGAGATTGTTCATATTGGGGTTGGTATGGTAAAAACCGAAATTTTTATCCTGGGCAATTTGTATTCAGTTTTGTCCAAATGCGTTATGATGAATGGCTGTTTATTTCCGCGGCTAAAATTGTTTCTATTCCCGAAAACAGTAGAGCAAATGTTGAAATACTTGACAGGTTTATTCCAATGTTCGGAAGATTGGTAATGAAGCATAAAAAAGGGCAAACTTACGCAAGATATGTTTTTAATCTAAAAGAAAGAATTGACATGTGCGAAGTTAAAGAAATTCTCCCTTGCAAATATAGTGGCTTGCGCTTTGAAGGGTACGATAATGTTAATTTACCCTATCGTTTATTGTCTGATGTCTTTTCGGGAAAAATCATGCCTACATATCATGAAGCGTTGGAAAAAATATGTGGTGTTTATTGTTTAACAGATTTGAAAACCGGAAAGTTGTATATCGGCTCTGCAACTGGTGAGGGCGGTGTTTCACAACGCTGGCAAAATTATCTGGATTCAAAACACGGCGGAAACAAGAAATTGATTGAGCTATACAAAAAAGAAGGTAGAGAATACTTTGAAGAAAACTTTACATTCACATTGCTTGAGTGTTTTGGATTATCCTACGATCATGATAGAATAATTGCAAGAGAACAGTATTGGAAAAAATGTTTTAACACAATTGCCAAGGGTTATAACGACAATTAAAGCATAGATGCGATCATCAATTTGGCAAGCACTGAATTTAGGTGCACCAAATTCTACCTAAGGCGTTGCCGTCGAATACCTCACAGAGCCGAAATCGGCATAATGAAAAAGAACAGGCTACCGCCTGCTCCCAACACAAAACCGTATCAAGATAAAAAATCGAGTATTCATAAAGTCAAATCCCTTATGAATACTCGATATGGTACGGATGTTCATAACCAACCTAAAATCTATATTGAAAATCCGGCTGAAAACTCACATATTTCCCCGTACATTGGCCGACGTTGCGTCTCTTTGATATGATGATAGCACAAGATTTTAGGAGGTCAAGATTTTATGGAAAAGTACAAATATGACGAAAAGAATGGGCTATGGTATGAGCGATTTCTATGCTGAAAAACCAAATTGTAATACATTTCTATTTAATTAGTATAACAAAGTCTCTTCAAGAAATTGTAAATTTCTTGAAGAGACTTTGTTTATGTGTGCTTTTAATTGTTCTTTAATACATACCCGCCGACTACAGTGCATTTTTCTTCTAAAACCGGAGCACCGTTTACATATCCTACAAATGAAAAAATATAGGTTTTACCCGATACGGCGGTAAATCCGTTTTTAAAGGAAAAGTTGATCTTACCGTTTTTAAGCGGATTTTTCACCTCTGCGGCGGTTATAGGTGTGGTGTTTCCTTTTTCATAAACTGTCAACCCAACCGTATCAAGATTGCTATGCTTAAATTGAACATCAACCGCTAAAACACTTCCGGGGTTTAGCACCTTATCCGCAACATCGGCGTCCATTGCCACATCGATACAGGTAAATTCAGCCGATGTGCTAATTTCAGTGGGAACTGTGGGCGATGCTGAAACTTCATCTGACAAAGCCAAATTAAATTTAACCTTACCGTCTGTAAGTTCAACAGGCACGGGACTATAAACACTCACCTTGTGATTACCGGCAATTAGAGACGGAATTTTAATATATCCGTTACATAAGAAATATTTATTTCCGTCAACCTCCGCATAAGAACCGTCTGGCAGTTGTTTGTCGCCCGCAAGGGACAGTTTCACCGCATATTCACTGTTGCCGTCCTCTTTGTATGTGGTGTTAATGGCAGGATTACTTTCGTTTACGGTAACATTGATAACAAAAGGTCCGCCGCTTGAAGCCGTACCGTCGCCAACATCTGCGGTAATACCCGTGTTATCTTCACCTATATTTACCGTTTTCTTTGACGGATTTAAAATACTGTTTAATTCGTTATTAGTATCATTATAAACAAAGGACACTTTTCCGCTTTTAGCCAAATCACCCGTATCAACATAATCCACAATAAACACAAGCTTTTCGGTTTGCATATTGCCGGTTTTTATAGTGAACTTTGCGCTTGACGAGCCGAGCTCGGTAAAGTTCGTAAGAAGTATTGCGTTTATTTCACCATTGACGGTATAACCGTAATATTTCGGGGCTTCACTGTTCGACAAATCAATCATTAAAATTCTTGTTTTGTCGATAAAGTTTTTTGCGTTACCGCTTAAATCGTAAAAGCACAGCGAGGCGCTTAAACCATCGTATATTGACGGGTTATATCTTGTTTCAACATCTAATGTATAACTGCTGTTTTTGGTTATGTTAATCTCTTCGCCCTCGGTAATACCCTGATAGTGTTTTCCGTCCTTAATGAGCGCGGATTGACTTACCTTGAAAAAAATTATATGTTCGGTTATCACAGGTCTTGTTTCGGCGGAACCGTTAGGTTTAGTCACCGTCTTTTCTGTTTTAACCTCGCCCTTTATTCCGAAACCTGCACTGCTTTCAGGGTCGGCTTCAATGGTGTATTTACAACCGTCGGGCAAATATATAAACTCGGCGTAATCACAGTGCTTCATATATATAGCAACGGTTGCGTTTCCGTACTCATCAGCCTCAAGGATTTTCGGATTTAGATTTACACCGTTAATGTCTTGAGATAAGCCCGATATCGAATACAATTTTCCTGCACGCAAACCGGAAAAAGAGCAATAAATTTTAAAATACTTATCAATATCTTCCGATACGGTGCTATAGGTACTGCAGTTTAACCTAAGATCGCAACCGGCAGGGTCGAAGTGGGAATATAAAGTTTCAATCATACCGCTATTAACCTTATAAACATAACTTGCATTCTTCGAGATTAAATTACCGCTACTGTCATACCAACCGTTAAAGGTGAAACCGGTATTATGCGTTGCGGTTGCGGTAACATAGGTATCGTCGGCAGAAGCATATAACTCTTTTCCTACATTATTGCCGTTCTCACTATAATCGGTTGCAGTATCACCTACACCGTAGGAAACAGCAATGTTAACCGTTCCACCTTCGGTGCTTGCGGAATATTGAGAGTTGTCTTCGTTATAGGTTTGAGCAACAGCCCTTTGCCTGTATTTCCATTCCCCGAGGAATGTTATACCTTCGTCATAAGAGATACCTTCGATAGTGTTCTCTCCGCCTGTAACTTTGTCTGTAACTGTGAAGGTGTGCGGTGAGTTTTCGGAACCGTCTCCTTCAAGTGTAACGGTATGGACTGCATTAAAAATTGTTTCTTTACTATCTTTAGGGTTGATATACTTCCAACCTACGAATTTCCAACCGTCGTCTGCCTGAGGGGCATGTGAAATATATTTTTTCGAGCCTCCATTTGGCATTGGCATTGGCACCTCAGGTCCACTGTTAATGTCCTTTTCATCATATTGATATAAATACCCACTTCGGGAATCATAATAAATTTTCTGGGCGGAAAATATTATATTAACCCTAATTGCAGCCTCAACACTTGCAAAGGTGTAATAATATTCACCTTTTTCTGAGTCATACTTCCAATTTGTGTTGCCTTTGTTGTTAGGAACAAAAACACCGTTTATATATGCACCAATAAAGTCTCTGTCTTTGGGTTTTACATGAACGGTTACTGAACTGCCCTGAAGCGCCCAGCCGTTTAATTGGGATCTGTCGTCCCATATAAAAGAATCTTTTTCGCTGGGAGTAATATAGGCGTATCCGTGGCTGTTGTTCATAGCCACTTCAACCTTTGCATAATAATATTCTTTAAAGGCAATATTATCAAGCAAATTGCCGTAAGACATACTGTTTTTTGTACCGTCCGCCTTGTATGACGAGTGAGAAACGAAACCGAAAACGGTTTTCTTCTGTCCCTCGGGGATAACGCACTCATAACTGTATTTAGCGGTGGTATCAAGCTCGCCGTAATCATACCACTTATCGTTTTTTGAAGCGATTACCCACACAGACCATTCTTCGGTATGGGTGCTGTCTTTATAAAAACTGAAAGGGACTATTTTGTTATCGGGTAATACCCAACCTCCGTTAGAATTAAATTTAGGGGTATAAACCTTAATTTTATCACTGCAACCCCCGTCTGTGGGCAGTTGGAGAGGCATATCCGTTTGGGAATAGAGCCAATCAATAATCTGCATAAGTTGGTCTCTTGCGGTGCTGCTTGTTTTTTTAGGAAAAATAGAATTTCCGTTATTGTCAAATTGGGCAGGGCCGATAATAAGAGCCATGGTATCAATTGCGTCACGCCCTCTGTGTGACAGGCTCCATTTATACATTTTACCGGGGTCGGTATCCACTATTTGATATAAAGAACTTTCTTCATCTGCGTTTAATTCGGCGAACTGTTTGCCGTCTTTTATTGACGGGGGGGTTATTACGGTTGTAATAGTTGCACTCAAACCGTAAGCGTCGCCTTTTTGAATATTACCCACTTCAACAAAAAAATCCGTAGCGGTTGTACTCCAACCGACGCCTGCCGTGGGGGACGAAGCATTTGCCGCTGAAAGACTTGAATAAGTAATGTTTATAGCAACATCGTCAAAACCGGCGTTTTTAAGCAGATTTTTACCCATTTTGTCGGTAAAGCTCATATTATCTATCAAATTGCCGCCGCTTGAACTTGAAAATGAAGTACTGAAGGGGGTTAATACAAACATAATGTTCTTGTTCGCGTCCGAAGAATACTTGCCCTTATATTCGCCCCAATCTCCCTTTGCCGAACTCATTAAATATATTTTAAATTCTACGGTATGCTCGCCGTCATTTGTAAACGAAAAAAACGAGCCGCTTGAAGCAGAATAAAACGAGTTTGAATCTTTCAATTTAGTCGTATAAACCGTATACTCAACGCTATTACCTGCAGTGGGGGCGGTAACACCGCTGTTATTCAGCCAATTTAATATCTGTTGAAAACGGTCTGGTTGATTTTTATCCGGTTTTACATAATTAACCGAATTATCTTCATTGGTAATGATAAAAGCCAATGTATCAACCGTTACTCTTGCGCGGTGATGAACTGTCCAATCGTAATATTCGCCTGATTTTACGGGTAAAATTTGATATAAACTGCTTACCTCGTTTGCAACTACCTCGGCAAATTGCACACCGTCCGAAGCGGCAACACCCTGCACATTCTGCACAGTAACAGGTTTCATGTGTGGGGACATATTGGCCGCTACATTAGTATTTTTAAGCCATGCGAATTCAATTTTTTTATTGGTCGCTGTGGTTTTCCAACCTAATTTGTTTTGATCGTATTCTGCTTTATCGTATAGAACATTCTCCCAGCCATCGCCGACAACAGTATCGTTTTGCGTATCGACTGCTCTTAAAGCCGGGTATTCAAAACTGCCGTTTACAATATTCGACTGACCGCCCTGTAAGCCCGTATCTTCAGCCGAAACAGAAAAGGGCATGTTTACAAAAGCGCTTGTAATAAGTGTTAAAATCAGCAACAGAGATACTATCCGTCTTAGAACATCAATTTTTTCCATAATTTTCGGGTAAACCCGCCCCTCCGTTCTGCTTTCGGTTTAATTTTAAGAAATTGTTATTGTGACGTCGGAATTGTTATTGTACCGTTGGATTTTGTTATACCGCAGGTATAGTCCTGTGTAATATCCTGCTTGAAAAATACTATTTTAACCGTTGTGTCGGCGGTGATGCTATTTATTTCAACCGAACTCTTATCAGGTGATGTTTTATTTTGAACCTTGCCGAAAACATAATCGTTGGTTTCGTCAATCACAAGCACTGCTTCATCCCACGAAAGGGTAACATTTTGTGCCGTATTTCCCATATAAATATACATTTCGGCATAATTTCGGTTTACTTCGTCCTTTATCTCATAAGCAAGGCCTTCAGGCTTTAAGAAAATAAATTTCGCCGTAAGCGTTTTTGCGTACACACCTGTGCTTTTTGCCGTGACCGTAATTTCCTTTTGTTCCTCACCGTCGGCAAAATCGTATGTAAGCGTTATACTGTCGGAACTTTTTGCACCGCCTGCGAGCGTTAGCTCTGTGTTTGCATCAATTACCGTTTCATCTGCTTTTTTAAGATTGCCTGCAGTAGCCGTAGCGGTATATATTATTTCAGAATCATTTATTCGCATACCGTCAACATAATTTCGCACCGCAAAGGTTACGGTGTTTCCGTAAATTTTATAGATCGGTACTTCGTCCGACTTTAAAAAGTTGCTGGAAAAATAAAAGTTTTGGGAAGTGAGCTCGCTTTGCTGTCCCTTATTTGTTATGTATTTTGCAATCGTGGGAAGAACAAAAGCCAAAAGCGTAACAACAATAAAAAGAGAGATAACTGTCATAACCGTTCTTTTTCTCATATAACAGAAATCTCCTTTCATGATAAACTTTAATCAATCTGTTCGAACTCTACTGATAGATAAACGGCGTCGGTCATTCCCGAAAACTGTGCGTTTTTTCTGTCGCTCGGCCATTCTATTTTTAATTTATAATCAACGGATGCTTTAGTTCCAACACCGAAAACAAGGGAATCGTTTGTATATTCGTAAATTTGTTCTCCACTTGTTCCGTCGCAGTGCCATGCTGAACCGAGTTGATTTCCCGAGCTATCAAACAGAGTAAATGTCAGCGGAATATTCCCCGTGGTTTTAAGGACGATTTTATATTTCATCGCCACTTCAGACGCTTTATCACCGGAAGTGTTTTTTACTTCAAACGGTATCTCTGCAGAATAGCCCGGCAATTGATCCGAAACAATGATTTTATTGGAATTAAAAGATGGCGAAAAACGTGCAACCCTTGCGCTGTCACCACCGGACGCAGAGGTATAAAACTTTGAATAAGCGCCCGAAAGCAGATATGTTGTAATTAGCACAAGACACACAAGCAGGGCGGCAATACCCAAAACAGGATAATGCGGTTTTAGTTTTTCGTGTTTCGATTTATACCGCATTATCCGCCGCCTCCTTTTAAGGTTTCTTGTCCTTTTTCAGTTCTTCAATCATTTTTTTAATTTCATCAAGTTCTTCGGTATCGGTGTCCTTTTCTTTTCGGTAGGAAAACTCGGTAAGCAAAAACGCCGCCGCCAAAATTAAAATTACAAAAACGGGCTGTTTTAAAATATTCACCACCGCACCGAACCCGGCAATATCATAAACCAAAACGCCCTTTATTTGGCTTTTGTTTATCGGCTCGTCGGCAACATTGTTGGCGTCGCCCTTGGTGGTAACGGTGTCGCCGTCAATTTCAATTATTCGGTGTATTACAAGTGAGTTTCCGTCTTGGTAAAGCACAATATCATTTACATTATAACTGTCGGTTGCTTTAATAATAACCAAATCGTCCACCGAAAGTCTGCTTTCCATACTGCCCGAAAGCACTACCGACATACCGTAGCCAAAGGGCATTGGCATTTTATCCTTTAAAAGACCTTTAGCATTTTGGGTATAAACAAACAAGCCGAAAACTATACCTATAAATGAAAACACAATGTAACGGAATACGGTTTTTTTAACGGTTTTTTTCTTTTTGTGTTTGGGATTTTTCTTCATCCTGTTCCTTTTTTCTCCAAAATAATAGAATAATCAAAGTAAACGTTGAGATTACAAATACTGCAACCCAAATTCCGATATTCAACGAATCCCCGGTAATCGGTGAGCCGCCGTCGGCATTGGGGTCATAGGTTGCGGTTACATTGAATGCCACTTTAACGGTTAAGTCTTCACCCTCGGCGGCCAAATTGCCAAGCATGGTGTCAAATTCATCGTCCTCGCCAAAGGGCCAGCACCAAGTAAGGGTATATTTTGCCTGATGCTCCGCCGATAACCCGTAACTGTCCTTGGCTCCGTCAAGTCCGCTTAAATGTTCCAAACTATCGTCGGTTCCTAACATATAACTGTTTTTCGGGGTGGAAAAACTGGCATCAACGGGTATTTGAACCTCTTTGCCGTCCACGGTAACCGTCAAAAAAGACTGTGCCTCCAATATATAACTAATAGGCACATTGCCCACGTTTCTCACATATAAATCATATTGGTTTTGAGTTCCCGGGGCTACTACCCGGTCGCCCTCGGCAGACTTAACGGTAACTTCACCGCTTTCGTCATACTCGGCATGGAAAATCTGTATTTCCTTATGGTAAACTCCGCTTTTGCCGCCGACAATTTCAGCAGAAACATTCTGTTCTTTGTCTTGTTGGGGAGTCGGTTTAGATGTGGAATTTTCTGTTTTATTGCTGTTACTGTCGCCATTTTCACCGTTTTCCGAGACAGAGATATCAATATTGCCGTGGGGGTTTTCCTTTCCCGTTTTTATAAGCAAATGGGAGATTGCAACAAATGAAACCGCAACAGCAAGGGCTAAGGTTAAAACTAAAACCGATAAACCCATTTTTTTGTTTTTCATTTGCTATAATCTCCCTTCTCTTTTTATACTTTACTTTTGCTTTTGAAAACAAAGAATTTAATTTTTTGCAGATTGGTTGGTGCTGATTTGCAAGCGTCAGAGTTACATTTTAGATTTCACTTGAGATTCTTCACTGCGTTCAGAATGACATTGTAGGGGTCGGCGGTTTCCGACGACCCGATATTTGTCGTCTGTTATCTGTAATCTGCCGTCTGAATTGTCACCCTGAGCATAGCGAAGGGTCCGGTTGCAATTTAGATCCTTGAGATTCTTCGCTCCGCTCAGAATGACAATACCTCAGTTACTGCGTGACAGCCGCTTACGGCGGCGGTCTCCTCTGTCACCCTTTACACAAGGGAGCCTTTATAGGACTAATTTCACTACAACCGTTTAAGGGATGTAGGTTACAGTTTGTCTAAAGTCGCAAAAAACTTCTTTTCTTTCAAAAACAAAAATTCAAGCATACGAGGGTGGACACACACCCTCGTATGAAATTACACTTTAATATGTATTGTTTTGTTTAGTGTCGCTTGAATTAGTCGATCTGAGTTACGATTGCAGTAACATCAAGGGAAATGGTAGCAGCATTGCCAGCAGCAGCCTGATCGCCAAGATATGTATCATTATCGTCGTTACCTTCGAATGCCCACTTCCAAGTGATTACAGGTGCATTGCCACCGATAGTGCTCAAATCCGTACCTGCTACATAATCTTTGCTGTAAGTTGCGATTTTTGCATTAACAGCAGCCTCGAATAAATCGGCAGAAGTGTAATCATTACCTTTATAAGTTTGATCGCCAACAGTAACCTCGATGGGGCAATAGTAAGCGGAGGCTGAGTCTACCCACTTGTCGCCGAGTTCTAATGTGCCTGCAAATTTAACATTCACTGCAACCTCGGGTGTACCGGTAATGGTGAAAGCAGCCATGGAACCGGAGGTACCGGGAGCAACAACATCTTCAGTAGAAACTACGGAGTTTCCAATTAAGGTAGCACTTGTGTCATCCTTTGGGTAAGTTTCTTTAAAGGTATTCGCAGTTCCGGTTACGGTTACACCAAACTTAGCAACTCTTGCAGTATCGGAGCCGTTACCGCTTGTTACATACTTCGCATATGTACCGCTGATTGCGCAGGTGGTAAGAATAACCGCTACGAGCAAAACAGAAGCAATACGCATCATTTTGTTTTTCTTCATAATAAATCAATTCCTTTCTGAACTTTTTTAGTTCCGCCCAAAATCGGGCAACATAAATAATATATATAGCCAACCCATGTGTGCCCACGGGCAGAACTATCATAAAAGACTGCAAACAGCAAACATCAGTTGCCGTTCAAGCTGTCTGCGGTTTCCTCTGCCGAGGTATCGGTTTTAGGTTCGGGATTTTCCGCTTTAAGCCGGCGAAGTTCTTCCAGTTCGGCAAGCAAAGCGTCCTTATCTTCCTCGTGCTTTTTGTTATATCTTGCACGGCGGAAAGCGTCCCACCCGATAAGCAAGAGTATGGGGACAACCACACAAACTATAAGTCCCCAAGGGGTTTGCATAAACATTGCAACCCGACCTGCGCCCGCAATTTTAAAGCCGGTATAAACACCTGCCAAATTTTCGGCGGGAACGGGGAGCTTATCCTCGGTATTATTATTGTCACCCTTTGTTTTAAAAGAGATTTCACCGTTTTCCTTTACAACCTCAACAACGCGGTGGGAGGTAATGGATGTACCGTTTCCCTGGGGGTCGAAAAAGGAAATAATGTCGCCTTTTTTAACCTCCTCGGGCTTTACTGTTTTAACAAAAATCAGGTCGCCGCCGCTGAAATTATCTTCATTGTTGCCCACCATTGAATCGGTAAGTACAATCATAGGTGCATAACCGAAAAGCGAGGGAACCTCGTCCTTGTTTGTCCACCCCTTAATAAGCAGGGTGCAGTTGATAATCAGCATCGGAACTAAAATTACACACAGCGCAATTCCAACCCCTGTCAAAATTCGGTGTCCAAGTGTTGATTTGTTGTCAGCCATATCTTACTTCCTTTCTGTCTGCTTTATTAGGCTTTGCGTTGAATGTTTGCAACAAAAGATTATAATTTTTTGGGATACTACCCCAAATTGCAATTATTCATTATACCACACAATTTAAGAAATTGCAAGTAAATCATACAAGTTTTTGTACAATTCTAAAAAAGTCATCCTAAAAAGCCGAAAAAACAAAAACCAGGTTGCCATTTTTCTAAAAAACTGCAACCTGGCAAGCGTGACAAATGGTTCTATCTGTTTTAGCCCCATAGCTTTGTGCCGCTATCTTTCGATAACTTTACCGAATATATTTTTGTTTTATTGTATACCGCTATTTTGAACAAGTCAAAACTTTTGGACTTAGAAGGTATAAAATCTATCATACAGGCAAAACACGCAGTCATGTTCTTTGCGATTAAGGGTAAAATATGCAGTCTAAAAAGTTGCTGAAATTATCGTTTCATCATTAAACTTATACTCATATTTTGCATACAGCGCCATTGCCTTTCTGAGCGTTCGGTATTCGTCCACGCTTTGTACGGAATATCCCGTCCGCATGGTACTGATGTATTTGTCGATTTCGTTTTTTACATAATGCTCTTTGAAAATGAGAAAGGGAACGCCTGTAGAAATATCGTATTTCTGCAGCGCCTTGTATATGCCGAAAACATACGACTGTTTCGAATCGGCGAAGTGCCCTTGCATTGCGTTTTCCTGTACCGTCTGCATAATAATTGTGTTCAGCCTCGGCTCGTAATAATGAAAGAACCAACCGAGGTATTTTTCGTCCTTTTCAGAAAAATAAAGGGAGATATACTCCTGAAAATCATCTTTTTTCGGCGGTGCCGGCTTCATACGGTATAAATACAAATGTCCCGAATGCGTTACCGGCATAACAAAAAGAGCAGGA
>ULWN01025412.1_pt1 | contig 14707 bp, 10 predicted proteins | sample 1960371 | NCBI WGS metagenome assembly ULWN01 (sample SAMEA4835813, study PRJEB28245) | human gut metagenome | biome: gut microbiome; material: fecal sample | place: Denmark | collected 2008 | reverse complement strand
GGGGGCCCCCCTCCGCCACTTTTGCCGCCGGCTGCGGGAGGCGGTGGATCAGGTGGATCCGACCATCCGCATGGGCTTCTGTGCCGGCTTTACTTCGTGGGATCTGGAGGGGGCCGATGCGCTGGAGCTGACAAAAATCCTGGCGGGGAATACCAGGCCTTTCCTGCGCTTCACCGGCGCGCCGTACTGGACGCCGGGTCATCGCTTCCAGTCGCAGCCGCTCTCGGTGGTGATCGAGTGTGCCCGCCAGCAATATGCCTGGTGCCGGGATACGGGCGTCGAGGTCTTTACGGAGGGGGATACCTACCCCCACAATCGCTGCCATGTGGCGGCGGCCTATCTGGAATGCTTTGATCTGGCCACGCGGGTGTCCGATGATATGGACGCGCTGAAATACTTCTTTGGCTATGTCTCCCCCCTCGGGTACGAAACAGGCTATATCGACAGCCATATCCGGCATATGCCGCTGCATGAGTCGATCACAGCCATGTGCGGGGATAAAACCGCCGTGGGCATCCGGGTGTATCAGACCATGCACAAGTGCCGTGGGCAGCATTTTCCGGGCCATTTCATCGGCGAACGGGCGATCATGCAGCGGTGGTTTTCCTCAGCGGCGTGTCTGCTGTCCACCCAGGCCATCCCCACCGTCTATGAGGGCCGGGGGATCTGCGGCATCGCCTTCGGCGATGATGCCCTGGCGCTGGATGAAGCCGCCCTGTCCGGCGGCATGATCCTGGATGTGCAGGCAGCTGCGCTGCTGGCGGAGCGGGGGGTGGATACCGGCCTGCTTTCCGCTGCCCCTCTGTGGAACGAATATGCAGAAAAATTCGAAGCCTTTGGCATCGATACGGTACAGAACGGCACATGCGGCGTGTACGCTATGGAGGTGGCGGACGGTGTGCAGGTGCAGAGCCGTTTCCACGGCGATGACGGTACCTATATTGCCTCCTATTGCTATGAGAACGCCGCCGGGCAGCGCTTTTTGGTCTATGGCTTCTGCGGCGATGAGGTGCGCTATGAGAGCAGCACCCTGCGCTCCTATTGCCGTGGCCGGCAGATCAATGCCCTGCTGCCATGGCTGTGTGGAAAGGCCTCTCCCGCAGTCTGCGAGGGGCATCCGTTCCTCTATTGCCTGTGTAAGGAGAAGGAAGACGCCATGGCTGTTGCCTATATCAATTGCCATCCGGATGAGATCTACGATGCGCAGGTTACGCTGTCCCGTCCGGCGCGCCGCATCCGTTTCCTGAATTGCGAGGGAACCCTGCAGGGGAATACGGTTACGATCCGGTATATCAAGGCCTTTGGCTTTGCCGCCTTTGAGGTGGATGAGGAATAACGGACGATAAAAAAGCGCAGAAAAGCTGACGCTTTCTGCGCTTTTTTGCTCAAAATCGGACGGAAAATGCGGCTTTTGCACCGGTTTTTGCGCAAAATGATGGCAAAAAACCGATAAATTCAGGCGGATTGCGGTATCTACGGGTTATTTTTTGCCGCCGAAATCCATGCGCACGATCTGCATGTTCATCCTGCGGTCGCCCACCCTGGCCAAAAAGCGGAAAAAGCCGCTCACCGACGGATCCTTCAGGTCGTGGTAGCCCAGCATATAGCCGCGGCTGGATACCTGTGTGGCCGGATCCCAGGCCGAAAGCTCCCGCACGGCATCTGCCACAGCAAAATACGCGCCGACATCCTGGATCTCGGCATCCTTGATCCAGGTTTTCAGCATCAGCCTGACGGCACTTTTGTTTGCGGCGTCAAAGACCAGCCGGCCGCCCGGAAAGGCCCCGGCCATGGCCTGCGTGAGCGCCCGGACCTGCTCCTTCAGAAAGTAGTAGAACACGCCGGCCGCAAAGAACACCGCGCCGTCGGCAGCCTGGATGCTTTGGAACCAGGCTGTGTCGTTCAGATCGCAGGGAAGGTTTGTTTCCCGCTCACCGGCGGGCAGCAGTTCATTGCGCACAGCGATCACCTCGGGAAAATCGAGGTTATAGATTTTGCAGCGCCCGTTATCGCAGCGCCGGCCGGTATCGTCCAGCCCGCAGCCGAGATTGACCACCGCGGCATTCGGATGGGCTTTCAGGTACTCGGTTACCTCAAAGGCGAGATCCCGCTGGCGCATCGTGACCTCCAGAAACCCGAAGCGCTGCATCAGGCTGCCGGATTTTTTTGCCAGTGCGGAAAAATCGTAGTCAATGCTGTCCATCAGCTTTGCGGCCGTCTCGTCCCGGAACAGGCCGGGATACAGCGTCGACGCCATCTTCCGCCCGTACAGCGGGATCACCAGCGTTTCCTGTACGGTGTTTTTTTCAATATGGTATTTCATGTGGTAGTTTCTCCTTTCTGCAGAAACGGCAGCTCCGGCAGCCGGCCCTGCTCCATAATAGAGATCAGCATGGCGGCAAAGCCCTCCGGATCGCGTATCTGGTATTGCATATGGTTATATTCTTCCCATACCGGGAAGTGGCCCTGCGGGTAGGCCTGCATGACCGCGCTGCGGTATTTGTAGTGCTCCTCGATGCTTCCAAAGGAAAAATAGGTGTTTTGCTGCAGTGCCGGCGGCAGGGGTGGAAATGGCTGATCCTCCAGGCTGTCCGCCAGCTGGCGGCGGATATTGCCGTAGCGGAGCGCCCGCCCTGCGGCGATAAAATAGGGCTTGATCATCTCATCGTCGCACCACAGGAGCTTTTTCAGGGTTTTGCCCTTTGACCAGTACAGGCTTTTGATGGCAAGGAACAAAAACGGCGTCATGAGCCGGCGGGTGGCCTTTCCGATGCGGGCGAACTGTCCGCCGTTGAAAAAGACATGCTCCACCGGCAGCACTGTCCGTGCCAGAAAGGCTATGGCCAGGTCGGCGCCGATGGAGGAGGCCACCACCATGCGCAGGCGCGTGACCCCGGCCTGTGTGAGAAACTGCTCCACCTGCCGGACCTCGTCGGCCTTGCTGCGGTATTTTTGCCCGGGGCAGTACACAGTGGCGGTGGGCAGGATGCAGAAGTACCGGTCCTGCAGATGTCTGGCCACCGGCAGGCTGCTGGCCCCGGTCACGCCCATGGCGTGGAAGAATAGAATGGCCGGTTTGGTGTGATCACCGTATGTTTCAAACAGCATGGCGTTTTTCCTCCGGTTTCCTCAGCGGTTTCGACGGTAGCCGGCCTCATCGCGGTATTCGGGGTGCTCCTGCAGGTACGGGTCCCGGTCGCCGCAGATGGTATAGTCGCACCTGCACCGTTTGCGCAGGTGGTTTTGCGTACCAGCCGGGCGTGGATGCACTCCATGGCCTCAAAATCCGGATTGCACAGCGCCGGCATCACCTCAAGCAGCCCGTGCTCTTTGGCGAATTCCGCCGTTGGACAGGTGGTAAACTCGTAATAGATCGGCGCTTTCGCATCGTGTGGAGCCACGCGCATCGTAAAATCGCCCCATTTGTCGCACCGCTTTTTGGCATTCTGGAACGCTTTGTGCAGCAGCTTTTTGAAAAGCGGCTTGTTGCAGTCCACAAATTTCAGCTTCCGGAAAGCGCCGAGGAACAGGTTTCCCTCCATTTCCTCAATCTCTTTCAGGCTGGTGACCTGCCGGCAGACCACATAATAGGACATCAGGGCGATGCAGTCATAATTGCCGCCGCAGCCATTGTGAAAATTCTTTTTCCCGCCCAGGTCCGTGCGCCAGTCGGAGAGGAATGCGGCGTACTGCAGCTGCACCCGCTCCCAGACGGCCTCCTGCTCCTGCGGTGGATAGTGCAGGGCGATCTTTCTGCGGATCTCCTTTTTGCAGGGTTTGGTATACAGCACATGGCATGTGCGGTCAAAGGCCACCTCGCAGTCTTTCATTTCCGTTTCCCTCCCAGCAATCAAATCGAGACAAAGCGTTACCCGGCGCCCGATGCAGGGCGTTCCGCCGGAGAATGGCGGTTAGCAATAACTAACCAACAGGTGCATTGTAGCACGGTTATGCCGGATTTTCAATAGAAAAACGCGATTTTTTCCTTTTTTCGACCGGCAGCCGGATATCTCTTGCATTTTCCGGTTTCTGTGCTACAATGGGCGTATGATCCGCAAGGCCGGCGGCATAGCGCCGGCGGAAAGGGGAGGGGCATAGATGAAGCTGCTGTTCCGGCAACGGTTTTTCTCATGGTTTGACAGCTACGATATCTACGGCGAGGCCGGGGAGACCCTGTACACGGTCAAGGGGCAGCTTTCCTGGGGGCATTGCCTGAAGATCTTTGATGCGGCCGGCCGTGAGGTTGGCACGGTGCGGGAGCGGGTGTTCCGTTTTCTGCCGTGCTTTGAGCTGTACTGCGGAACGCAGTACAGCGGCTGCGTGAGAAGGCTGCTGACCTTTTTCCGGCCGCAATACACGGTGGAGTGCAACGGCTGGCAGGTACAGGGCGATCTTTTCGGATGGGAGTACACAGTGGCTACAGCGGACGGCCGCCCGGTGGCCACTGTCTCCAAGCAGCTGTTCCAGTGGACGGACACCTATGGCATCGAGGTGGTGCGGCCGGAGGATGCCCTGTGTGTACTGATGCTGGTGCTGGCCATTGATGCGGAGAAATGCTCACGCAACAATGAGTAAACGGACAACCTGCCGGCTGTGCGCCGGCTTATATAAGGAGGAATTCAGATGAAAATTGAGGAACTGGACCGCAATTTTGCTGCCAGGGCAGTGGAATATACGGGCATGAAGGCCTACCCGGTGCCGGGTGAGCCGTTTGCCCTGTACGGGGTGCGCTGGGCAGAGGACGATGGCTTTCTGCGCATGCCGGCACAGGTTGCCCGGCAGGTCAGCGATGGCGTTGCCTGCCTGAACACCCACACCTCCGGCGGCCGCGTCCGCTTCCGCACGGATTCCCGGCGGGTGGTGCTGCGCTGTGTGCTGCCCAGCAAGGATGTGATGCCCCATATGCCCTTCACCGGCTCCGGCTGCTTTGACCTGTATGCCGATGGGGAATACGCCAATGTGTTCCGCCTGGAGCCGGACGGGCACGATGGCTATGAGGCGACGGTTTCCCTCGGTGAGCGGAAAATGCGGGATATCGTAATCAATTTTCCGCTGTACAACCCGGTTTCAGCGCTGTGGCTGGTGCTGGAGGAGGATGCGGCCGTGCTGCCGCCCACGCCCTATACCCGCGAAAAGCCGGTGGTCTTCTACGGCTCCTCCATCACGCAGGGGGGCTGCGCCTCCCACCCCGGCAATGCGTATGCCGGTATGCTCTCCCGGTGGCTGGATACGGATATCTACAATCTGGGCTTTTCCGGTAATTGCCACGGGGAGCAGGTGATGGCCGAGTATGTGGCCTGCCTCTCCATGGGCGCCCTTGTGCTGGACTATGACCATAACGCTCCCAAGGCCGAGGAGCTGGAGCGGCAGCATGAGGCGTTCTTCCGCACGGTGCGGGCGGCACAGCCGGAGCTGCCGGTGCTGATCGTCTCTACGGCGGATCGCTCTTTCGGCGCCGAGACGGAGAACCGCCGCGCCATTATCCGCCGTACCTATGAGCATGCAGTGGCGGCGGGGGACACGCATGTGGCCTTCCTGGACGGGCAGACCATCTATGCGCCGGTGGGGCTGAGCCTGTGCACGGTGGACGGCTGCCACCCGAACGATCTCGGTTTCTACTGCATGGCTAAGGCCATCGGCCGTGAGCTGGAAAAGCTGCTGTAAATACAACAAGGTTGGCGGAGGTCTCTGAAGGAAACGGAGGCCTCCGCTTTTTGCGTATCCGGGGCAAAAGTGATTTTCTCTTGACAGAAACGCAAAATATGGGGTAAAATAAAACGATGTGACCACTGGATATTGTTGCAAAGGACTGATCGAGAGCATGGCAAGTAAAAAGCCGGTATACGATAATGAGAGCATTACCGCCCTCAAGGGTGCCGACCGTGTGCGTAAGCGTCCCGGGGTAATGTTTGGCTCGGACGGGCTGGAGGGCTGTGAGCACGCGGTGTTTGAGATCCTCTCCAACTCGGTGGATGAGGCCAGAGCCGGCTATGGTACCCGCATCGTGATCACGCAGTATGAGGATCAGTCCATCGAGGTGAAGGATTTCGGCCGTGGCGTGCCGGTGGACTATAACCAGAAGGAGCAGCGCTATAACTGGGAGCTGATCTTCTGTGAGCTGTATGCCGGCGGCAAGTACGATACCGACGATTATACCCTGGGTCTCAACGGCCTTGGCGCCTGCGCCACGCAGTATGCCTCTGAGTATATGAATGTGGAGGTGCGGCGTGACGGCTTCCTCTACACCCTGCACTTTGAGCACGGCGAAAATGTTGGGGGGCTGAAAAAGGAGCCGTATGCGAAAAAGGATACCGGCACCCGCATCCGCTTTAAGCCGGATATCCAGGTGTTTACCGATATCACCGTGCCGCAGGAATACTTTGTCGATACCCTGCGCCGGCAGGCGATCGTCAACCCCGGGCTGCTGTTCCATTTCCGCCGGCAGCAGGGGCGTAGCTATGAGGAGCAGGATTATCAGTATGAAAACGGCATTGCCGACTATGTGCGGGAGGTGGCCGGCGAAGAGGCGCTGACCGCTGTGCAGAGCTGGTCGGCGGAGCGCACCGGCCGCGACCGTGAGGACAAGCCGGAATATAAGGTAAAGCTGAATGTCGCCATGTGCGTCTCCAACAAGGTGGAGCTGCTGGAATACTACCACAATTCTAGCTGGCTGGAGCATGGCGGCTCACCGGATAAGGCGGTGCGCAGCGCGTTTGTTTCGCAGATCGACGCCTACCTGCGCAAAAATGGGAAGTACACCAAAAACGAGAGCAAGATCACCTTCCAGGATATCCAGGATTGCCTGGTGCTGGTGTCCTCCTCCTTCTCCACCCAGACCTCCTATGAAAACCAGACCAAAAAGGCCATCAACAATAAGTTTATCCAGGAGGCGATGACCGAGTTTCTGCGGCATTCGCTGGAGGTCTATTTTATCGAGAATAAAATGGACGCAGATAAGCTGTGCGACCAGGTGCTGATCAATAAACGCAGCCGCGAAAAGGCGGAAAGCACCCGCCTGAACCTGAAAAAGACGCTGCAAAGCAGCAATGATCTGGCCTCCCGCGTGCCGGGCTTTGTGGATTGCCGCAGCCGGGATGTGCAGGTGCGCGAGCTGTTTATTGTGGAGGGCAAATCCGCCATGGGCGCCTGCGTGCAGGCGCGGGATTCGGAATTCCAGGCGGTCATTCCGGTGCGGGGCAAGATCCTCAACTGCCTGAAGGCGGAATACGAGAAGATCTTCAAGAGCGAGATCATTGTCAACCTGCTGAAAATCATGGGCTGCGGTGTGGAGGTGCGCTCCAAGGCGAACAAGAACCTGGCTACCTTTGATCTGTCGCTGCTGCGCTTCAGCAAGATCATCATTTGTACGGATGCCGATGTGGACGGCTTCCAGATCCGCACGCTGATCCTGGCAATGCTCTACCGCCTGACACCGACGCTGATCGAACAGGGCTATGTATACATTGCCGAAACGCCCCTGTACGAGATCAATACCAAAACCGATACCTATTTTGCCTATAACGACCGCGAAAAGACGGCTATCCTTGAGCAGATCGGGGAGACGAAGTACACCATCCAGCGCTCCAAGGGACTGGGCGAAAACGAGCCGGAGATGATGTCGCTGACCACCATGAACCCCGCCACCCGGCGGCTGGTGAAGGTGAACCCCACCGATGTGGAGGCTACGGCGCAGATGTTTGATGTGCTGCTGGGCGATGACCTGGACGGCCGCAAGCGCATTATTGCCGAGCATGGGGCGGAATATCTGGATATGCTGGATCTGGAGTAAAGGAGGGAGAGCCACATGGCACAGAAGAAGACCAAAACGGCGGCACAGCCGAAAAAGGGGCTGCCCGCCAATGCCCACATCACCGGCGCCGGCGAGGTGGAGCAGCAGGAGATCACCTATACCCTGCGGGAAAACTATATGCCCTACGCCATGAGCGTCATCATGTCGCGCGCAATCCCGGAGATCGACGGCTTCAAGCCCTCGCACCGCAAGCTGCTGTATACCATGTATAAGATGGGCCTGCTGCAGGGCGGCATGATCAAATCGGCCAATATTGCCGGCCAGACAATGAAGCTTAATCCGCACGGCGATGCCGCCATTTACGATACCATGGTGCGCCTTTCCCGCGGCAATGAGGCGCTGCTGCACCCCTATGTGGACTCCAAGGGCAACTTTGGTAAGGCCTATTCTTCGGATATGGAGTGCGCCGCCTCCCGGTATACAGAGGCAAAGCTGGCGCCTATCGCAGCGGAGCTGTTCCGGGATATTGACCGGGATACGGTGGATTTTGTCGATAACTACGATGCCACCATGAAGGAGCCAACGCTGCTGCCGGTCACCTTTCCGTCTATTCTGGTAAACAACAATCTCGGCATTGCCGTGGGTATGGCCAGCAATATCTGTTCCTTCAATCTGGCCGAGGTGTGCGAGACCACCGTGGCGGTGATGAAGGATCCGGAGCACGATCTGCTTTCTACCCTCAAGGCGCCGGACTTTCCCGGCGGCGGCCGGCTGATCTATGACCGGGCGGATCTGCAGAAGATCTACGAGACCGGCCGCGGCAGCATCCGCGTGCGGGCGGTGTATGCCTATGATAAAGAGCATAACTGCATTGATGTGACCGAAATTCCGTATTCCACCACCATCGAGGCCATCATCCAGAAGGTAACAGAGCTGGTGAAGGCCGGCAAGGTGCGGGAGGTCAACGATATCCGCAATGAGACGGATCTGCAGGGCCTCAAGATCACCATCGACCTCAAGCGCGGCACCGACCCGGACAAGCTGATGAACAAGCTGTTTGCCGCCACGCCGCTGGAGGACTCCTTTGGCTGCAATTTCAATGTGCTGGTGGGCGGCGTTCCCCGCGTGATGGGGGTACGCGGCCTGATGGAGGAGTGGATCGCCTTCCGTGTAGAAAGTGTACGGCGGCGCACCTATTATGACCTGACGAAGGCCAAGGAAAAGCTGCATCTGCTCAAGGCGCTGGAAAAGATTCTGCTGGATATTGATAAGGCCATCCACATCGTGCGCGAGACGGACGAGGAGGATGAGGTGGTGCCGAACCTGATGATCGGCTTCGGCATTGACCGGGTGCAGGCGGAGTATGTGGCAGAGATCAAGCTGCGCCACCTGAACCGGGAATACATCCTCAAACGCCTGGCGGATGTGACCGAGCTGGAAAAGACGGTGGCGGATCTGGAGGATACGCTGGCCAGTAAGAGCCGTATCCGCCGCATCATCATCGGTGAGCTGCAGGATGTGGCCAAAAAATACGGCCAGCCCCGCCGCACCCAGCTGCTGTACGCGGCGGACATCCGCGAGGAGGCGGAGGAGGAGACGCCGGTGGCGGAGTACCCCTGCACCTTCTTCTTCACCCGCGAGGGCTATTTCAAGAAGATCACCCCGCAATCGCTGCGCATGAGCGGGGAGCAGAAGCTGAAAGAGGGCGACGAGATCGTCCAGACGATGGAAAGCAACAATAACCGGGAGCTGCTGTTTTTCAGCGACCGTGCTGCCGTGTACAAGTGCCGTGCCGCGGATTTCAAGGATACCAAGGCCAGCGTGATGGGCGAGTATATCCCCGGCCGGCTGCAGTTTGATGCCGGCGAGAGCGCCCGCTATATGGTGGCTGTGGAGAAGTATACTGGCTATATGCTGTTCTTCTTTGAAAACGGCAAGGTGGCCAAGGTGGATATGGCGGCCTATGAGACCAAGACCAACCGCCGCAAGCTGGTGGGGGCTTACAGCGATAAATCCCCGTTGGTGGCGCTGTTCTATGTACCGGAGGATGCCGAATTCCTGCTCACGGCGACCTCCGGCCGCCGGCTGCTGGTGCACACCGGTGCCGTGGCCTCCAAGGCGACCCGTTCCACCATCGGTGTGCAGGCCATGACCCTCAAGGGGCGGCATACGCTGCAGAGTGTGCAGCCGTATACTGCCGGGTCGCTGGCCAAGGAGAACCGCTATCGCGCCAAATCGCTGCCGGCCGCCGGCGCCATGCCGCAGGCGGAGGATTTTGGTGAGCAGTTATCCTGGGGCGCACCGTAAATTTGTTATTATCGTAGTATTCGTTGTGCGCCCCCCGAAGAATGGGCATGGCCCATTCTTCCGCGGTAGTATCTTATCCGGGGCGCACCGTAAACCCTACTTGTCGTAGTATTCGTTGTGCGCCCCCCGAAGAATGGGCATGGCCCATTCTTCCGCAGAGATATCTTGTCCTGGGGCGCACCGTAAACCCTACTTGTCGTAGTATTCGTTGTGCGCCCCCCGAAGAATGGGCATGGCCCATTCTTCCGCGGTAGTATCTTATCCGGGGCGCACCGTAAACCCTACTTGTCGTAGTATTCGTTGTGCGCCCCCCGAAGAAACACAAAAAGAAAACCGCTGCCGGGGGAGGTGTGGCTGAGCCTGCGCTCATGGCCATCTCCAGCGGTGGCGGTTTCCGGCAGCGGTCACGGCAAACGCTTGGCTTCTTTCGATAACCGTTGCTGACCATAGTATGTGTTTTGCGCCGGTAAATATGCACCGGCAGATTTTTCAAATAACAACAGGTTTGGCGGCGTCTGCTTCCTTGCGGAGCAGGCGCCGCCTGCTTGTTTTTGTCGGGGGAACTTTACATGGATTTTACAAAACAACGGTAACCGATTTGACAAATCCCTGATACACTTTACTGTGGTGAGACTTGAGAAAAAAGAAGTAAAGTAGGGGTAAAAAGAATGGACATTTTTCATGCGTTGACAATGATCGGCGGCCTGTGTCTGTTTTTGTTCGGAATGAGCCTGATGGGGCAGGCGCTGGAGCGCCGGGCGGGCAATAAGCTGCGCACACTGCTGAACCGGATGACCGGCAAGGTGCTGACGGGCTTTCTGACCGGCCTTGGCATTACGGCCATCATCCAGAGCTCCTCGGCCACCACCGTGATGGTGGTCGGCTTTGTCAATTCCGGACTGATGACGCTGCACCAGGCCATCAATGTTATTATGGGGGCCAATGTGGGCACCACCGTAACGGCGTGGCTGTTGAGCCTCGGCGGGATCGACGGCAGCAGCCTGTGGGTGCAGCTGCTCAAGCCCTCCTCCTTCACGCCGGTGCTGGCGCTGGTGGGCATTGTGCTGTATATGTTCTGCCACAACCAGAAGAAAAAGGATACCGGCATGATCCTCCTTGGCTTCGCCACGCTGATGTTCGGTATGGAGACCATGAGCGGCGCGGTGGCGGTGCTCAAGGATGTGCCTGCGTTTGTCAATCTTTTCACGGCATTCAAAAATCCGGTGCTGGGTATGCTGGCCGGGGCCGTCCTGACGGGGATCATCCAGTCCAGCTCTGCTTCAGTCGGTATCCTGCAGGCGCTGGCCATGACCGGTGCGGTCAGCTATGCGGCGGCAGTGCCGATCATCATGGGGCAGAATATCGGCACCTGTGTCACGGCGCTGATCTCCTCCGTAGGAACCAACAAAAATGCCAAGCGTGCTGTGGTGCTGCACCTGATGTTCAATGTGATCGGTGTGGTTGTGCTGCTGACGGTCTTCTGCATTGTGCGGGCGGTGGCCGCCCCGGCGATCCTGGATGAGGAAGCGACCATGTACGGCATTGCCGTGGTGCATTCGGTGTTCAATATCCTTTGCACGGCGATGCTGCTGCCGGCCGGCGGACTGCTGGAAAAGCTGGTGATCTGGCTGGTGCCGGAGGGAAAGAAGGCGGACAAGCCTGTGGAGCTGGACGAGCGCCTGCTGGCAACGCCCTCGCTGGCGCTGCAGCGTAGCCGCGAGATCACGGTGGATATGGCGGAGTGTGCCGTGCGGGCGATGCGCAATGCGCTGGCGGTTATTGCGCGGTATACGCCGGAGCTGGCAGCACAGATCCGGGCAGATGAGGAGCGCTGCGATCACTATGAGGATGTGATCGGCACCTATCTTGTCAAGCTGAGTGCCCAGAAGATGGGGGAGACCGAAAGCGAGGAGGCGACCGAGCTGCTCAAAGCAATCGGTGACTTTGAGCGCATATCGGATCACGCCGTGAATATCCTCGGTTCGGCAGAGGAGCTGCAGGAAAAGGATCTGCACTTCTCGGAAAGCGCCTCCGGAGAGCTGGCTACCCTTTCGGCGGCCATTGACCGGATACTGGCCATTTCTCTGCGCGCATTTGCCGAGGGGGATGTGGCGCTGGCGGCCGAGGTGGAGCCGCTGGAGCAGGTGATTGACAAGTTGAAGGAGGAAATGCGTACCCGTCACATCCTGCGGATGCAGCAGGGCGGGTGCAGCATCGAGGCCGGCTTTGTGTGGTCGGATCTGCTGACGGATCTGGAGCGCACTTCGGATCATTGCTCCAATATTGCCGGCTGCATCATTGATGCGGCGCAGCACAATCTCAATCTGCATGAGACCCTGCGCACCACCAAGGCGGCGGATGCGGTGTTCCGCAGCCGATTTGACGAGTACGCACACGAATATACACTGCCGAAGCCGGTGGCAGCACCGACCTCGGTATAAGAAAGAATAAACCGCCCCGGGAGAAGCGTTTCTCCGGGGCGGTTTTCTTCTTTTGATGCAGGAGCGCTTATGCAGCAGTCGATTGCCCGCAGACAAAACAAAAAATCCTACCACCTGTGTGGTAGGATTTTTTCTGGAGCTGCTAACCAGATTTGAACTGGTGACCTCATCCTTACCAAGGATGCGCTCTACCAACTGAGCTATAGCAGCAAGTGGCGACCCGGAACGGGCTCGAACCGTCGACCTCTAGCGTGACAGGCTAGCGTTCTAACCAGCTGAACTACCGGGCCGTTTCCACTTGTTCTCCGGCAGCGCTTGCCACCGGCAACGAATGCTATTATACTGGATGTCGGTTGGTTTGTCAACTGTTTTTTCACAAAAGAGCGGATTTTTTTCGCTTTTTCGCGCGGCGTTTTCTGCCTTTTTTCGTTGCATAGCGGCGGGGAATATGATAGAATACCTTTCAGGATGCGCTGCGCAAACCTATCCGGTGGCCTTCGGCGGTCTCTGCGGACCAAAGATCCGCCACGCAGGTGCTGCACGGCGGTGCCATTAGTTCTTTTTGGTGCGCAACTCTTTTATCCCGATATAGAGCAGCACCAGACCAAACAGGCGCCGCAGCAGATTGGTGTCCAGGCCGGCCGCCAGCAGTGAGGTGGGGATGGCGGCGGCAATGCCGGCGGCGCTGCAGAAGGCCACGGCCGGCCATTCGATATTGTGCTGCCGGATGTGCCCGATCAGGGCGGCCGGCGCGCAGCCGATGAAGTACAGCAGATTGATGCCGCCGGCGGTATACTGTGCCATGCCGGCGAAGGCGGTGAGGTACAGCACCAGCAGTGAGCCGCCGCCGATGCCGAAGCCGCTGACGATACCGGTCAGCACGCCGATGAGGATGGATAGCCATATCATAGCAGTAGCACCGCCTTTACGCCGCCGTACAGGATCAGCAGGCCGAACAGCCGGTGCAGCCATACGGTGGGGATTTTGGTAAACAGGCGGGCGGAGAGCAGCCCGCCGAGTATGCCGCCGACAAGGTACGGCCACGCCTCGCCCCACACATTGCCGCCGTGCAGGCAGAACATGACATACGAGGCGACCGAAAGCGGCAGGATGATGGCAACGGAGGTGGCGAAGGCGCGCTTTTCCGGCAGGCCAAGCCAGCCGATCAGCAGCGGCACAAGAAACAGGCCGCCGCCGGCGCCGAACAGGCCGTTGGCCGCGCCGGCCAGCCCGCCGGCCAGCAGATATTTCCACCAGTTTTTCATTTAGTTAGCTCTTTTCTGTCAGAAATTTTGTTGCAGCAGCAGGGGGAATGAAGATGATCCGTTATGGAGTGGTAGGCACCGGCTGGATCGTGCGCAGCATGATCGCCGGGGCGGCGCAGTATCCGGAGCAGCTGTGCCTGACGGCTGTCTGCTCCCGCAGCGAGGAGCGGGGGCGGGCGTTTGCCGCCGAGGTTGGCGCGCCGCAGGCACAGGTGTTTACCGACCCGGCCGCCATGGCGGCCAGCGATGCGCTGGATATGGTGTATATCGCCAGCCCCAATAGCTGCCATGTGGCGCAGAGCCGCCTGTTTCTGGAGGGCGGCAAGCATGTGCTGTGTGAAAAGCCGCTGGCTGCCGATCCCGCGGATGTGCAGCTTCTGCAGCAGCAGGCGGCGATGCGCGGCCTGCTGTTCCGTGAGGCCATCATGCTGCTGTACCAGCCGCAGCTTGCTCTGCTGCGGCAGGCGGTGGAGCAGTGCGGGCCGATATCGGCGGCACATTTCCAGTTTTGCCAGTTTTCCTCAAAATATGAAGCCTGCCGGCGTGGGGAGCTGCCGAATATTTTTAATCCGGCGATGCAGACCGGCGCGCTGATGGATCTGGGCGTTTACTGCGTCTATCCGGCGCTGTACTTGTTCGGCGAACCGCAGGCGGTCTCGGCGGCAGCGGCCTTTTTGCCCACCGGTGCGGATGGTTCCGGCGGCGCGCTGCTGCATTATCCGGATAAGACTGTGCAGCTGACCTATTCCAAAACCGGGCAGGGCTTTGGGCCCAGCGAGATTGTTGGGGAGCAGGCCAGCGTGACGGTCGGGCATATCGGCCAGCTGGCCGATATCACCCTGCACCGCCGCGGGGGGCAGCCGCAGCCGCTGTGCGGCAGCGAGGAAAAGCCGCTGCTGATGGGGCGGGAGATCGCTGCCTTTGCCGCGGCGATTGAGGCAGGA